>OODT01001009.1_pt1 | contig 19406 bp, 20 predicted proteins | sample 1671841 | NCBI WGS metagenome assembly OODT01 (sample SAMN06348198, study PRJEB24527) | human gut metagenome | biome: human gut; feature: ankylosing spondylitis patient; material: feces | host: Homo sapiens | place: China | collected 2015-10 | reverse complement strand
AGAGGGGTATTATTGTGCCATAATAACTGATGCACAGCTTCCGGAAATAAGTGGTTATGAACTTGCACTTGAAATACGAAAAGAAGAAAAAGGGATATATCTGCCTATAATAGCCCTGTCAAAAACCCATTATATAGAAGATTCCGTATTTTCGGAGGAAATGGGAATAACAATGCATATCAGTAAGGATGCAGATATATCCGTTTTGAAGGCAGCATTTGAAAAGCTAAATATTTAGCAAGGTGCTTTTTGACAGCATTTTTCGCAAAGACCGTGGAAAATAACTGTATGTCCTTCTATTTTGCCGGGAAAGTTTGCATTTGCAATAATGTCGATATGCTCAATGGAGTCCATTTTAATATCTAACAGGCACTTGCAGGCTCTACAGAAAAAATGATTGTGCGGAATGGGATTGCCATCAAAGTGAACAAATCCATCTCCGCAATCTATCTGTATAGCTTCGCCATGTTCTACAAGAAAATTCAGATTTCTGTAAACTGTGCCAAGACTGATATTAGGAAATGTTTTTTGGATATTTAAATAAACTGTATCAGCGGTCGGATGACAGGTAACAGACTTAAGATAGTCCTTTATTGCTTCACGCTGTTTGCTGTAGCGAATCGTTGACATAAAAATCACTCCTATATAATAGTAAAAAACAAAAGGTTTTAAGTGGATAAACAATAATAATTACTGATATAGTATATTATACCAATAAGGCAGGTATATGTCAAAAATAATAGTACAAAAAATTTAATAATAAGGTATAATATAAGTTATATTTATCAATAAAGGAATATTGTTATAAAAGGAGAAAACAGGATGGCACAAATGCGTATTCGCTTGAATCGATTGAAAAGCGGAATGATAATAAAGGATAATATTTATTCTAGAACAGGGACATTTTTAATAGGAGCGGGGACTGTAGCTACACCTGATATTATTTCTTTGCTTACAAAACATCTTATAGAGTATGTTAATGTTGAGTATGATTTATTGGCACACGGGCAATCACAAACAAGTACGATAACTCCTGAACAGAAGAAAATATTTAAAGAAAAATTTTGTATAGCAGAGGAAACAGTATCGAAAAATCTTAAGAAAATGGTGTCAAATGATAAGGATATAGATGTAAATGAATTGCTGGAGTCATTAAATGAAGTTGTAACAAAAGCTGACAATACAGTGAATTTATGCGTTTTATTATCGAAGATGAAAGAAAATGCCTCTGGTCTTTATACACATTCTGTTAATGTTGCATTGTGGGGGCAGATACTTGCAGGATGGATGGGATACAGAGAGGATATGATAGAAAAAGTTGCGATTACGGGTATTTTGCATGATATAGGGATTCTTAAATTTACACAAAATGAGTTAGATGATTTTTCCTTTCACAAGGAACTTGAAATGGGAGCTTTTTCAAAACATTCAATGTATGGATATGAACTTGTTAAAAATAAGGATCTTGACCAGAGTATAAAGCAGGCTGTTTTGACACATCATGAACACGCAGATGGTTCCGGATTTCCACTCGGTGTTGACAATAAAAGCTTAAATCCGATACAGAGAGTTATTGAGATAGCAGATGTTTATGATACGCTGCTTATGAGAGAGCCGGGATTTAAGAGAATGTCACCTTTTGAAGTATTGATACAATTAAATGAAGTGGAAGGTAATAAATATGATCCGTCAGCACTTCTGATATTTACATCAAGGCTTGCACAGACTTTCATACAGTGCAGAGTGCGGCTGAATAACGGTCAGGAAGGAAAAATAGTATTGTTTAATAAGTACAGTATATTAAGACCACTTATTCAGGTTGGTTCGGGATTTGTTGATCTGGCATTGAGAAAAGACTTAAATATAGTGGAGCTGCTTGATTAAGCCGGAGTGACATCAAATGTGTGCAGCAGTCAAAATAGCAAAAAGGAGGAAAACACTTTTGTGATTTCCTCCTTTAAAAATCTTTATACGATGTTTACGCAGAAATTATTAACCGAAATATCTTTCAAGTAAGCCTTTGAAAGCTTTTCCATGTCTAGCCTCATCTCTAGCCATCTCATGAACTGTATCATGGATTGCGTCAAGTCCGAGTTCTTTAGCTTTTTTGGCAAGAGCCATCTTTCCAGCTGTAGCACCGCACTCGGCATCTACACGCATCTCAAGGTTTTTCTTTGTGCTGTCTGTGATAACTTCGCCGAGAAGTTCTGCAAACTTAGCAGCATGCTCTGCTTCTTCGTAGGCTGCTTTCTCCCAGTAAAGTCCGATTTCAGGATAACCCTCACGATGAGCAACTCTTGCCATAGCAAGATACATACCTACTTCTGAACATTCGCCGTTGAAGTTGTCTCTGAGTCCCTGAAGAATTTCCTCATCTACGCCCTGTGCTACACCAACAACGTGCTCAGCAGCCCATGTAAGCTCGCCCTCTTCCTGTTTGTTAAACTTGTCTGCTGAAACTCCACACTGTGGACATTTTTCAGGAGCTGCATCTCCTTCATAAACATAACCGCATACTGAACATACCCATTTTGCCATAATAATAATCTCCTTTTCTAAAAATTATATTGTTTGATTTTTGTTAAAAAATTTGTTGTTTAATCATTAGTAAATAGTAATTATTACTGTTTATGTGTTTTATATTATCATTTATTATTTACTTTGTCAACAGAAAAAATGTATTTTTTTTTAAAATGATGAAAAAATACTGTTTAAGGGTGAAAGTACAATGAAAATGTAGTTGTAATAGAGTGGCAAGGTTGTGTGAAAACCGTTGGAATATAGTGATATATAAGAATAAATCAGGAAAATAGGATAATGGTACGAATATTGTAAATTTTATATAAAATATCATTATCAAAGATGTAAAAAATATATTTTACATCTTGTGGGGAGAAAAAGACCGGTGGTATTGCAAATGGGTTAGGTATGGCTAATAATGATAATGAATACTGATAAAGTATGAAATATTTGTCATTTTGCAAAAAAAATAGTATTCTATTATAATTGATATAGTGGCATAGCGGTTTTGAGGTAAATTAGTGTCGCAGATTGTATTATTGCTGTGTATCTTTTGTAATATTACAAACCGCTTTAATTTTTTGTCGGTGTTTGACAGGAGATGGGTCACAAATCTATGAATAGAGGATAACAAATAAAATGAAAAAGTATCAGATGATAAAATTTTACATATCAAGAATTTATAAAAACATATACAGATTTATTAGATGGGGGATTTTTTCGGCGATAGTAGGAATCGTTGTCGGTTCTTTTAGTACATTGTTTGCGTATTGTCTGAGAGTGGTGACAGAGATAAGAACCGGACATCCGCAGATAATATTTGCACTTCCGCTCGGAGGTATTATTATAGTGGCACTTTACGGAATTTTTAAATATAAAAATGATAAGGGTACAAATCTTGTCTTATCGACAATTCATGCGGAAACAGAAATACCTTTCAGAATGGCACCGCTCATTTTTATATCTACGATTATCACGCATTTTTTGGGAGGTTCGGCAGGCAGAGAGGGAGCAGCATTGCAGCTTGGCGGAAGCATAGGAAATCAGCTTGGAAGATTGTTTAGATTTGATGAAAAAGACAGACGAATAGTAGTTATGTGTGGAATGAGTGCGGCGTTTTCGGCAATATTTGGGACTCCGATAGCTGCATCAATATTTTCAATGGAAGTTGTGAGTGTTGGGGTAATGTATTATGCCGCACTTGTGCCATGCGTATTTGCGGCACTAATTGCATCAAAATTTGCAACACATATGGGCATAGGACCTAATACATTTAATATAGCACATATACCGGGATTTCAGATAGTACCGAGCATAAAGATAATCATTCTTGCAATGTGCTGTGCGGCATTGAGTGTAATTTTTTGTATGGTACTTCACGGTCTCGGCGACATTTACAGGGAAAAAATTAAGAATCCCTATATAAGGATAGTTTTTTCAAGCATTATCATAATAATACTCACTGTTATACTTCATACGGACGATTATATGGGGGTAGGCGTGCCCGTGATAGTGAGGGCGATACATGGAAATGTAAAGCCGATGGCTTTTATATGGAAGATAATTTTTACGGCACTTACTCTTGAAGCCGGATTTAAGGGTGGTGAGATAGTACCGTCATTTTTTATAGGGGCGACTTTTGGCTGCCTTTTCGGTCAGATTTTTGGAATTTCACCGTCACTTTGTGCAGCAGTTGCTATGATGGCTGTTTTCTGTGGAGTGACAAACTGCCCGATAACATCAATGTTGATAGCATTTGAACTTTTCGGCTATGAAGCTGTGCCATTCTTTCTTATTGCAATAAGTGTAAGTTATCTTATGTCAGGATATTATGGATTGTATCATGATCAGACTATCGTTTATTCTAAATATAAGGCAGAATATATAAACAGAAAGGCGAGGGAATAATATAATTGAGATAAAAACGCAAAAAACACTTGACACACATATATATATTGTGGTAATGTTAGTTTTGTTCTGTGAATTGCAGGACACACTGCCGTAGACAGTAGGTGCCGGTGAACCGGTGTAAGTACAAACGCCTACCGAGGAAGATGAATTTCGATATGAATTATTTTCACCTCGTTCGGCTGGATTTATGCGACGAGGTTTTTATTTTGCCTGAAAGAGATTGTGTTTCGTTTAAATATAATCGACTTTTCAGGACAAACTATATTGTCTGTCTGCAGTGGATATTATGGGGAGAACCCAGGAAAGGAGACTTACTCATGGCAAAAGTTGAAATCAAACAGCCTATAGTTGATGAGATTAAGGCAAAGATTGACGGTGCTGCAACTGTTGTACTTGTAGATTATCGTGGACTTACAGTAGAGCAGGATACAAAGCTTCGTAAAGGACTTAGAGAGGCAGGATGTGAGTACAAAGTTTACAAGAACACACTTATGAAGCGTGCTTTTGAAGGAACTGATTTTGCTCAGTTAGATGACTTACTTGACGGACCATCTGCTATCGCTATTTCAAAAGAGGATGCAACAGCTCCTATCAGAGTGCTTAACAATGTAGCAAAGGAAGCTGAGGCACTTGAATTTAAGGGTGCAGTAGTAGAAGGAACATTCTACGATGTTGACGGTGTTAAAGCACTTGCAAGCATCCCTTCAAGAGAGGAACTTATTTCCAAGTTACTTGGTTCTTTACAGTCACCTATCACAAATCTTGCTCGTGTTCTTAATCAGATCGCTGAAAAGGGTGATGGAGCTGCAGAGGCTTAATTATTTGAACGAAACGGGAACGGTAGGTTTCCAAAGAAAATGCTGATGTTTGCACTTTCGGTGTGAGCGGCGGCAGGATACTACATCAGTCAGATGATTGATGCAACGAATTTATAAAATATATTTATTATGGAGGTAATGAGATGACAACTCAGGAATTTATCGATGCTATCAAAGGCATGACAGTTTTAGAATTAAATGATTTAGTAAAAGCTTGTGAGGAAGAATTTGGTGTTTCTGCAGCAGCAGGTGTTGTAGTTGCAGCAGGTGCAGCAGGTGCTGACGGAGCAGCTGAGAAAGATGAGTTCGATGTAGAGCTTACAGAAGTTGGACCAAACAAAGTTAAGGTTATCAAAGTTGTTCGTGAAGTAACAGGTTTAGGACTTAAGGAAGCTAAGGAAGTTGTTGACGGAGCTCCTAAGGTTGTTAAAGAGGGTGCATCTAAGGAAGAAGCTGAAGACATCAAAGCTAAGATCGAAGCTGAAGGTGCTAAGGTTACACTTAAATAATTTACTGAACATTTATAATGTGAGGAAAATATACTGTCATACAGACAGAAATAAAAAGGCGGACTGCTTCAAAGTAGTTCGTCTTTTTTGTTGATGTGTCTCTACCAAAGGCGTTGAAACGAGAAGCGATGTTTAGGAGAAAATTAGAGCAGGCTTCGGATGAGTATTAAAACTCATCCAGCACTTTTGCAACACCGTTCTCTTCATTTGATAATGTAACAAAGTCGGCTTTTTCTTTGACAATATCAAGTGCGTTTGCCATCGCAACGCCGTATCCACAATGTTCTATCATCTCAATATCGTTTATATCATCACCAAAAGCACATATATCTTTAAGTGAAATATCAAGATAATCTGCCATATGTTTGATGGCATCAAGTTTGCTTGCTTTTTTGTGAAAAAATGTATATGTGGTTTCACCACGGTAATGGAAATATTCACAGCCGCATTTGTCGGAAATGGCTTTTGCAATATTGTTATCAGATATATGAGCAACTATCTTGCACGCTTCTTCGGGAAATGATTTGTCTATGTCAAAATAAATTCCCGGAGAGTGATCCTGTTTTATATTGTTAAAAGATTGATTTTCAGGTTTTTTGCTGTTTGAGGCTGTGTTGATGCCGGCTGCGGCAGGGTTAGCAATGTTGGCTGGAAACCTATACAATGCCGTAGTTGTTGGAATGGCTATGTGGGAAGTGCAGTCATATTTTTTTAGTTCGTTTATTATGTCGTTTGTCATATCTTTAGTCATTGTGCGTGAATATACGAGTCTGCCGTTTTCATATACAAGTGTTCCATCGGTAAGTATCTGAAAATCTGCGTGAAGTTTTCTTGCATAATAAGAAGCACCGACTATGTATCTGGCTGTTGCGATTGCAATGTGAATACCTTTTTTGCGGCATCGTTCAAAGGCTTTTATGGTTTCTGTTGTTATCTCTTTATTGTTATTTAGGGCAGTTCCGTCTAAATCCGTAACTATAAGTTTTGGTGTAAACATCTTTTTCTCCTGTTTTTTAAATATATTTTACCATATATAAGTAAGTTAATATATGAAAAAATATATACAAAAAAAGTTATCTGCACTTACATTTTGGGTGTTTTTTGCATTTTTGACATTTGCGGCATTTTTTACAGTCGCAGAAAGTGTCGAGCATTTTTGAAACTTCGTCCCATGAATGTTTCATACAGATTGCTTTTCTGTCAAGACAGCAGTTGTATTGGGTTGCTTTTCTAATGCAGTTTTTGATTGACATATGCTAGAGCCTCCTTTTGCCGGGGAATATTATTTATTGCCAATTATCTTTTTTGTGCTGAACTGTTACCATCTATATTATTATATTAATTTGATAATCATTTGGTTACTATTTTGTAGTATGCTATATATGATGTGTTTTGGTTAATGTTTACTCGCAAGTTTGACAATAGCTGTCAGGCTATAGGCAGAAGTTATAAAAATACAAGAGCTTAGAGGTGAAGTTAGATGACAATCTGTTGCAGAGCAAAACAAATTGTTATTATATAATCATCTCATAAAAAGTTGCTGAGAAAAGAGGTTTATTATGGCTGGGATTTTAATTGTTGAGGACGATACTACAATAAATGAGATGGTTGCAAGAAATCTTAAGATGGTAGGTCATAAATGTACACAGGTATATGACGGTAAAGAGGGACTTGAAATGATTGAAAAGGGAGATTTCGACTTGGTGCTGCTGGATGTTATGCTGCCCGGAATGTCGGGGTTTGAGATTATGGAAAAGACTAAGGATGTACCGGTAATATTTGTAACGGCAAAGGGGGAACTTAACGATAAACTGCACGGTCTTTCGATAGGAGCGGAGGATTATATCGTAAAGCCTTTTGAGATATTGGAACTTATCGCAAGAATAAATGTAGTGCTCCGCAGGGCAAAGAAAAATGATGATGTCTTTAAGATAAGTGATGTTGAGGTAAATCTTGACAGGCACGATGTATTTAAAAATGGGGAGAGAGTTCAGCTTGCACCGCAGGAGTATGAGCTTCTGGAAGTGCTTATTTTAAATAGAAATATGGCAATGTCGAGGGAGAAACTTCTTGAACTGGCGTGGGGATGGGACTATATGGGAGATACAAAAACGGTTGATGTTCATATAAGAAAACTTAGAAAAAAATTAGGGCTTGAAAAGGAAATCTGCACGATAAATAAGCTTGGTTACAGGCTTGAAACTGATTAAAAAGAGGAGATTATTATGAAGTTATGGCAGAAATTATATGTGGTGCTTATTATTCCGATACTGCTGATTTTAAATATTGCGATATATCTGCTTTTTGGAATTACATATAAGGAAAATATTGCAGCGGAAAAAAAACAGGCGGTCGGGGATTTTGGAATGATAATTGACCAGATTTATGGCGAAATGCAGCAGTCACAGTTAAATGACAGGGATGTTAAAAATATAATTCAGAAATATACCAATTATTATAAACAGCAGAAGATAGAACTTGGGTTATGGCAGGGCAAGAAAAAAAAGAAGATTTATTATTCGGATAAGGCTCATTTTAATACTAAAAAAAACAGCATTAAAAATAATAAAGTCATAAAGTGTTATATTGACGGGCATACAAGACTTATGGTGTTTAAGCTGCAAAAATATCAAAAAAAGACATTCTATTTTGGATATGAGAAAACTCTATATAATCTTGACAGTATGTGGAAAAATATCAGAATATATTATGCGATTGGAAGTCTTGTAATATCAATTATCATGGCATTGTTTATGATAGTTGTTTTGCAGAAATGCATAAAACCGGTGGAAAATCTTAATGAGACAGTTAAAAAAATGGCAGGCGGCGAACTTGAGACAAGAACCGATATAAAAGGAAGTGATGAGCTTGCTGTTCTTGGAAAGAATATAAATATAATGGCAGAGACGATAGAGAATAACATGAAACAGATTATGGATGAGGCAGAGCGTAAACAGTGGTTTATTGATAATCTTGCACATGAAATGAAAACTCCGGTAACAGGGATTTGCGGCTTTGTCGAGTATATGGAGAGAGCTAAGATTTCCGATGAAGAAAAGATGGAGTGTCTTGGGTTTATAGGACATGAAGCAAAGCGTCTGCAAAATATGTCATATGAGCTGCTTGACCTTGCGGTAATAAGACATTCCGACATTAAAAAGCAGAATATCAGTATGAATAAATTTACGGATGAGCTTAAAAAGTGGCAGGAGAAGAGATTTGTAGAAAAGAATATTAAAGCAGAGTGGGAAATTAAGGCTGACCGTTTATTCGGGGACGAGCTTCTTTTGGAAATGCTCATAAGAAATATATTTGAAAATGCGTTCAGGGCAACAGATGAGGGTGGAAAAATAAGTACATATGTATATGAAAATGAGAAAAATACTGTTTTCGAGATTACTGATACAGGCTGCGGAATGGAGCCTGAGGAACTTGAGAAGATAAAAGAACCGTTTTATCGTGTAGATAAGTCGAGAAGCAGGAAGCAGGGAGGAACGGGACTGGGTGTTTCACTTTGCCAGAAGATAGTTGAAAAGCATGAAGGCTCAATGGAGTACCGTTCTAAAAAGGGAGTCGGAACGACAGTAACCGTGAAAATCCCATTATAATCCGAAATGTTTACCGTTTGGTAACCTTATGGTTGTTTTTTGGTAAGGACAAAGCTGTATATTGTGTAACATAAAGTGAATGAGATTTTTAGATAAAAGTCAAAAGTCACGGCTGCCTGCAGACTATAAGGTAAAAAAAATTATTGATGCAAACAGAGATGTGGAATTCACTTAAAAAAAATATAATAGACAGGGAGGAAAAAGTTATGAGATGTAATAAGAAAGTTTTAATGATTGCTACGACGGTCATGCTGGGCGTAGGCTGTATAGGTCTTATGGGAGCAATGAAATACCAGAATGTAAAGACGGAGGCATCAGACATAAAAGAGTCTGAGGTGGCAAAGGTTGGGGTAGATGTTTCTAGCGGAAGTATGGAGGGCGAGACACCATCCGAAGGTGAAAGAAAAATGGATAAGGAGGTTATTGAGAAATATAATTATAAAGGGTATGAGATTTCATTTATAAGATATAAAGATCCAAAGACAGGTGAATATCTTTCTGATAAAGTAAAATCCAGCGATTACGATTATAAAAAGACATTCAGGGATATTATTGATAAAACGGAAAACGGTAACTGGAAGTTTATGTTTGAATGTCTTAAAGGAAAAAAGGATATGATAACAGCTGATATTGACTGGCGGAAAGATAATTCAAAACTGGTTAATGAAAAATACTACGGTAAATTGATTAGAGTATGGAACATACATTTTGGCATAGAAGACCAAGATAGCCCTTTGAATGTTGCGTATTTTGTGACAGATGTTGAAAGTGGAAAATATACTCATATTTCAATGAACAGTAAAATTGACTGGATGCTTACATCGGGAAATATGAGTGATAAAGTTAAGGCTGAGTTCAAAAAGTATGAAAAGCTCTGTGCAGATAAAACAAAGATGAATAAATGTGTTAAAGAAAGTGTTGCTAAAATAAAAAAGCAGATAAAAGAGCTGTATGGAATAAATATAGTAAAAGAGGTAAAAAAAGATTATTATACACATGAGTATATTTCAAATAACCTGACAACATTTGGGTCAATCACATTTAATGGTAAGACGGATGATGGCAGGAAGATAACTGTTGATTATGATGTGGAAGGTGATTATATAAATAATTGGGATTATAAGTATTAGGAATTACAAAAATTATATTTTAACATTATCAGGCAAGTAGCAGAGCGGATTATGAATATTTGCTTGGCTTCCTATTTCTGCACACATTTTTTGTGCATAGTGTAAAAAATCTTGCATATATGAATTTTTCACATTATGATATAAGTGCCAAAATCAGACAGCAAAATAAGCATCGGTGGAAAATCAGGGAACAATAATCCTTTTGATGTGATTTGCTTTAGACTAGACACAACAAACAGAAATGGAGTTTGAATATAATATGAAATATGTATTGATAACGGGTGGAACAAGCGGTATAGGGTTTGCTATGGCAGGTGAATTTCTTGAAAGAGGATATGGAGTGATACTTGCTTCATCGAGCAGAAAAAATCTTGCCATAGCAAAAAGAAAACTTGAAGTTAAAAAATCAAAGATTGTGAAAAATACGAGGTATATCATTACGATAGAGCAGGATCTTTCTGTTGAAGGTGGGGCAGAAAGATTGTATCACAAAGCAAAAACTCTTGGTGTTGATATAGAGATACTTGTAAATAACGCAGGCTTTGGACTGACGGGTGGGACTGAAAGTATAAATATAAAAGACGATAAAAAAATGATACAGTTAATTGTGACTGCACCGGTTTGTCTTTGTAAATTGTTTTTGCGTGATATGTATGAAAAGGGGAGAGGAAAGATTTTAAATGTGGCTTCGACAGGAGCATTCCAGCCGGGACCATATACCTCGACATATTTTGCGGGCAAGTCTTTCATATACAGTTACAGCAGGGCGATAAGGCAGGAGGCAGCAGTAAGAGGTGTGGTCGTGAGTACACTGTGTCCGGGAACAACAAGAACAAAATTTTTTGAAAAAGAGGGACTGAAAACACCAATATGGGCAATGTCAGCAGAAAGAACGGCAAAAATTGCAGTTGACGGACTGATGCGTGGCAGAGGTGTTATAGTTCCGGGAATAATAAACAATGTTTTAAGGTTAATACCATCGGGGATGAAGATGTACTTTGTGGGAATATTAAAGAGATAAATTGAATGTTTTAAATGGGCATCAGTTTTTGCTGAATGCCCATAAATTTTTAATCTGTTTTGCGAGTGTTTCATAGTCCCAAAGCCGGCTTCGTGAGCGGCTGTTGGGGTCATTTACTTTTATCTGTCCGTTTTCTGTTTTGGTGAGGACTATAAAGTGTCCTGCTGTCGTAAAATCGCCCGGTTTCATGCTGCATATGATGGGGGCGTTATTTTCAAGATGAGAGAATACAGTGTATTTGCTCAGTGGAATTTCTGTTCCTGTTATGCCAAATGCAGATGCACCTTCGGTCATCAGGCTCCAAGAAGTACCTGTTCCCTCTATATAATAGCCGTTTCTTTCGGCGAATTTTGCAACTTTATATGGTGTTATCTGTTTGTTGCGGGTAAGTCCGGATATTACCATTGAAAGACAGGTTGGGGCACAGCCGGATATTCCTATATCTGAATTTCCGTAAGCTGCATCCCTCCAGCGTTTATCCCATTGGATAAGGAGAGGTATGCCCTCTGAAAGTTCTTTTGAAGTAATGTTTCCGTGAGATTTAGCAGTTTCAATGCTGCCGTTATTTAAAACGGCACTTATGGCATTTGATGCCGTATCGATTACTTTAGGAACACCACGGAATATTATAAAAAATAAAAGTATTGCAAGTGTAAGTTTTTTAAGATTTCTTTTTCTTCTTTTATATCTTTTTGTACTCATAGATATTTCCTCCCACTAAACTGTTATTAGGTGTTAGCGAAACTTTCGCTATCTGGGATTATTTTAATCTATGAGGAAATATTTTGTTTTGAGAAAATCATAAGTAAAACTTACAATATTCTTGCATTTTGTGTGTAAATATAGATAAGACCGTTATAAGTCATTTCTAAACACAACCTCAAAACTGATGCTCTCATTTTCGCTTGCAGCATTTATCTGTCCGCCGTGAAGTTCAACAATCTCTTTTGCAATGGCGAGTCCAAGTCCGGCACCGCCTGTTGATGAGGCTCTGGATGAGTCAAGCCTAAAAAACTGCTCGAATACACGGCTGAGTTTTTCAGGAGAGATTGTCTTGCCGTGATTTTTAAACAGAATATGTATATCCTTATCCTGCTTTGTGAGTACACAGGTTATTTCGGTGTCCGGATAGCTGTAATTAACGGCATTGCGGATAAGATTGTCAAACACCCGTGAGAGTTTGTCGGGGTCACACATAAGATTTATATCAGGTGCAATATCAAGATTCCAGCTTAATTTATGCTCTGATAATATAGGGAGAAATTCGCTGCATATCTGTTCGAGCATACGGCTTAAATTGACTTTTTCGATATCAAGTTCAATGTTTGTAAGGTTGAAGCGTGTAATATCAAAAAATTCGTTTATTAAATCTTCGAGCCGTTCGGCTTTATTTAGTGCTATCGAGGTGTATTTTTCGCGTGTTTTTTTGGGAATATCAGGCTCATCCTCTAACAATGTCAGGTAACCGATAACACTTGTAAGTGGTGTTTTGAGGTCATGGGCGAGATAGACTATAAGGTCATTTTTTCGCTGTTCAGCTTCTTTGGCAAGCATGGAATTGTGAACAGCATTTTCTCTTACGGCATTAAGCTCGTCCTGAATGGATTTTAAATCTTCTGACAGAACGATAGGCTGTTCTGCCTGAGTGGTAAGTTTTTTTGAAGCATTAAGTATTTCGTTGATATATCGTGTCCACTTCACAAGAAAGGATATTGTGACAATAAACCATGTAATAAAGCACAGAAAACCTCCGATAAGCCATTTATGTGTCTTTATTGATTTAAGAATAATGTAATCCGGGTCATCGGGATACCAGATTTTGAGGGAGCAGACTGCCGCTCCGATGATAAATATAATAAAAACAAGTGCGATAAAGCCGATAACGGTAAGCATATATCGTTTGATAAGTTTTTTAGTAAGGCTGTTATTTTTCATGTGACACCTCTGTTGATTATTTTTGAACCACAAATAGGCTCTTTACTTTTCAATCATCAATCGTATATCCGACACCCCATACCGTCTTGACATACTTAGGTTTTCTGGCAGGTTCGTGCAGCTTTTCACGAAGTCTTGCAATGTGCGTCATTACGGTGTTGTTGCTGTCTATGTACTTTTCTTTCCAGACGGCTTCAAAGAGTTCTTCCGAGGACACCACATTTCCCTTGTGTTCACACAGATACCAGAGAATATCAAATTCAAGCGGTGTGAGGGCAAGTTCCTTATTGTTCAGAAATACTCGGTGACTGCTTTTTGAAATGTTTAGGCCTCTTATATTATGTTCTGTTGTTGGAGCAAAAGTGTTAGTATTTTCATTATCGGCTTTGTTGTAACGGGTGTAGCGGCGAAGCTGCGTTTTTACACGGGCGGTAAGTTCAAGCGGATTGAAAGGTTTGCAGATATAGTCATCAGCACCGAGAGTAAGCCCTGTAATCTTGTCAGAATCTTCATTTTTTGCCGTCAACATGATAATAGGGAAAAAATAATCTTTGCGTATCTGTTTGCACAGAGAAAAGCCATCAATATCGGGAAGCATTACATCAAGGATTGCGAGGTCGAGTTTTTCGTGCAGGGCACATTCGAGTGCATCTTTGCCGTTGTAAAATTTAAAAACCTTAAAACCATCGTTTTCGAGATATATCTGGACAAGGTCTGCAATATCTTTTTCATCGTCTACTATCATTATATTTGTACTCATAAAAAACTCCTCCGGGAATGTTTGTTGAAGTTGGGGGCAGAATAACTTTTAACCTTAGCTAATGCTGTAGATTGCTATCTTAACCTTATCATCATATTATCACCCGGAAATAGAGGTGTCAAAGATAAAGATTTTTATCTCAACACTTTTTTTGTGAATTGGATTTCTGTTTTAAATCTAATATAGGGATGGATATTATGGTTGTGTATTCATCATCGGTCATATCGCTTATCATCATGCCACGGTTTTTCTTGACAGTTTGGTCAACATTTGTCGTGCCGAAGCCATGTTCTAAAGAGGTGTCAGGCTTAATTTTTTTGGGAAGATTTTTGGTGCTATTGCAGCAGTCTATACGAAATTTGTCATAAGCATCTATATAGATGCTTAGTTTAATCCATCTGTCAGAAACAGCAAGCTTTTTACAGGCATTGATACAGTTGTCAAGAAGATTTCCCAGTATTATACACAGGTCATAATCTTCTATGGGGATGCGTACTGCCTCTAAATTTAAGGAAGTAGAGAACACAATACTATTTTCTTTAGCCAGGTTACTATAGTTGCTTAGTAATGAGTCGATAACCAGGTTTCCGGTGTTGAAAAGAGAATAAGTATTCTCAAGGTCTTCATATGAAGCTTTAACATAAGTGTTGAGTTCGTCATATCGTTTTTCTTCGATGTATTTTAAAATGGTAAAATGATGTTTCTTGGTGTCGTGCACAACGCGTCGTGTATTTCTGTATGTGGTACTAAGCTGTGAATATTTGTTTTTCTGAAAATTAATCTGCTGTTCGAGCTGTGTGTTTTTCAATACCAGCTTATGCGTGTATTTTATGCGTTCAAGGATAAAATAATTTGTAATATTTAAAATTAAAATACAAGGTAAGATAATTATGTCATAAGAAGTAATTTCAATTTTAAAGTTTTTTTGAGCAGACAATGTATTAAAGAGCAACAATGATATAATAGGTGTGACGAGACTGAATATATGGTACTCAAAATCAGATTTTTCGCCACCCTTTGAAAACATTGTAAAAATAAGTATAAACAAAAATAATATTATTTTTGAACCAAAACCTGCAATAGCAACAAAATATGGTGTTTCATATTTTAACATATCAGGAGATGTAAGTTTGATGATGAGCATAAAGGTAGCTTCAGAAAAAGCAGCAAAAAATTGAAAGATTATACTGTAGATAACTTTTCGCCGTAAAGTAGTCTCATACAAAAAACATAATGCAAAGGTGGAAAGTATGCTTAAAGAAATGGTTACAAAAACAGAGAACTGTTTGTCAGGATTGTGAAATAAAAGCTGGTTTGCCATTAAAACAGATTCAGCCAGTACAAATGCGGCATAAAACAGGGGTGCGGGAATATTTGTCCTGCGTGTGTGAAAAGCCCTGTTGAGATAAACAAAGACCAAAAGCATATCAGTGATATAAGATAAAATGTCAAATATTATCATTTAAACTAAACCCTCCCGGTGTCATGTATGACCAACTGATGTTTATAAGCTGTTTCAAGCTCTTTCCTCATGCGGCGGCTTAGAGGAAGCGTATCAAGATTATCCATTGTCAGTTCTGAGCCAGAAAAAAAGTGAATATGGGCAATATTTACAAGAAAACTGTTGTGGCATTTTTGAAAAGGAAACTGTTCCAGTTTTTTTGTCCATTCTTTTAAAGTGCCTTTCGCAGTGAGCTTTTTATCTGTCAGACAAAATTGTAAAAGATTTTTTTTGGAATCAATGGTCTCAATATATAAAATGTCATTAAAATTGACTGCTGTTGATGTATTATCAATAGCATCTATAGTAAGGTAGCAATTATTATCATCCATGTCAAGGCGGATTTCATCGAGAACTTCAAAGAGAGTTTCTTTGCTTACGGGTTTTTGCAGATAGTTATAAGGGTGTACCTTGAAACTGTCATGCATATATTCAGGATAACTGCTCACAAAAACAATAAATACATGGCGGTCTATACTTGAACGGATAATAGATGCAAGCTCTATGCCATTTGGTTCAGGCATTTCTATATCGAGAAAGACTATGTGATAGTCATTAGCGTGCCTGAAATTTGTAAGCAGGTTCTTACTGCTCTTAAAAGGAGACAGCGTAAGATTCATATCTTTTTCAAACTGATAATTTAAAATAAGATTTGTTGTTTCTTCTAAAAAGACGGGGTCATCATCACAGACGGCAATTCTATAGTTCATATTAATCCTCCCTGTTAGCAGTTTATATTTAGTGTTTTAATTTACCGATTATCTGATTTATTGCAATTATAAATATACAGGCGTTTATCATAAGATAAAATTCAGGCATATCATTATAAATAAATGCCGTATATACAGTTGAAATTAAAATTATATATATAATACAAAATTTTTTTAATCTGTGCTTTGCATCTGAGACAAGTCTGTTGTTTTTGTGGTCGACGGGTGACAGATACATTATAAGTACACAACATATTATATAGCATATATTTAAGAGTGTTAAAGGTATATTACCCAATAACTGATAACAAAATAATGTGACAAAATACAATGAATAAGATAAAATGCTGCACATTATGCGGGTTGAAGCATGAGCACCTCCGGCAGACATTTTTAATGGAATGATAATGACTGCGAATAAAAGTGCGGAAATAAATCTGTTAAAGATAAGTCCTGACAAAAGAATGGTCAGCGGAAATATAATAGTATCTATTGCATATTCAAAACAATAGATATAGGAAGCCCTGTCGTCATTACTTATAGTGCCTGAATTGATAAAAAAATCTGTTATATGAGTTGCTGCTGTATTTGATATTTTCATAGTATTCCTCATTTCTGTTTATGTACACATTTTATATATCGGTGTTTGTGTCAGGTGTGCACGGACACTAAGTTTGTGTGAAAGATTTTGCTGTTTATAATAATTATCCATAATATAGTTGTTTTTGCATCTTGTATTCCCAGATATGACTGGTAAATAATTATTATACATGAAAATATATAATTGTGCCAAAAAATGGGAAAAGTGGTCAAAAAACGGGGAAAAGTGGTAAAAAATAGCAAAAAAACAATGAAATTTACCACTTTTCCTTAAATTTTGACCACTTTTCCCATTTTTTCGTTTTTGGTCGAAAAAAGGTGTATAGTATAAATTGTGCAAGATAAAAGTGCAATTTTGATTGCAAAAGTTTGTCTTACACAAAATTTTATCTGTTAAAGACTAAAAAGTCTTGAGCGGAGTACGGAAAGGAGAGAGGACGGGTTGAGAAAACTAAAGAAGTTTATCGAAAAGCATGGCAACAGGATTTGTGCTATGGCGGTGGCTTTCGGGGGAGTTTCGCTGATGAGTTGCAGATATTTCTTTTACGAACCGGAAAAGCCTGAAGGCTTAGACAAGCTGGTAAGCAGCCGTGCTAAGAAGTGATGTTGATGTTACAGTGTAAAAATGTAACATTAATATCGAAAGGTGTATAAAGGGAATGGGACTATTAAACAAAATACACCCTCACCCTTAACCTCTACCCGGGTGAGGGCTGTTAAGATGATGTGGGTAGAAGAAAGTTTTGGGAGGAAGAAACTATGAGAAAAGAGATAAAAAAACTTATAGCAGCAACGATGAGCTTAGCTATGCTTGTTGGTGCAGGAAATGTTACGACTAGTTCGGCAAGAGGGAAAAGTCTTGGACAAAGTCTGTTTTCTTTTGATATAAGACACAATTATCAGAATTCATCTTCTGGTAATACAAGAAAAAGAGAAACAAAAGATATGGAAAATGCATGGGGTGTTCAATTAAATACATCAAAGGAAACTAAAGATAATAGATCAGTGACAATATTCTGCTTAAAAGTTAAAACATCTGATGGCAAATATAGAATGGGTTCAGACAAGCACAAAGTTCATGCACGTTGGGGAATGAGATATTATACTGCTTATGATAATACAGGTGGAAAGAATGTTACTCTTTTTGGACAAGATAATGTTGATAAGACTACAGATAAATACCATGTTACAGGATATTGGAGTCCACAGACGGGAAAAGATCCTGAACATGATATGGATTAATGTTGTCTGTATTTACAAATGACATAGGTCAGGTACAATTTGTACCTGACTGAATAGTTGTTATAAGAGGAAAAATTTATGAATAAAAAAATAATAAATTCGGCTTTAAAAATATTTGTTGGAATAGTATCGTGTCTTGTGATTGCTTTTGTTGTCATGAATGAATTTGGGATAATTGATGAGATAAAAAGTATGCAGCGTATAAATAAGGTCGATAAAAATAATGGGACATGGAAAAGTGAAAAGATAGGAAAAGATAAAGCATACATGGAAATCTGTGACGGAGAGGCAGGAAAAGAACCTGATTTGGCAGGTGTGAACATTAGGTCTGAAAAATATCAGGAGTCACCCAATATTGATATGTATGTAAGGTTGAAACAGGATATGCAGGATGTCACATATGAGAAAATAGAAATATATGAACCTGATGAAAACAATATTCATTCTGATAATTCATACTATTATTGTTTTGTTCCTAAAGACTGTGATTATATAACGGTGGGAAAGAAAAGAATAAATATACAGGAGGGAAGTATAGACACCGTTGAGCATGGGACTATCAAGTTTAGAATGGCAATGTTTTCAGGTGGAAAGTACCGTTCAGATTATGATGTGAGAGATGCAAAAAAAATAAGATTTTATACAAAATCAGGTAAAATATATCAATACTCTGTTTATGAAGGAGAAGGAAAATGGTTATAGCAGAATTATATAAAGTTTTTAAATCATGGAAATCACGGATTGTTATTATTTTGGCAGCTTTATTAGGAATTTTACACACTATTGACTCAATATTTTATACAGGAACAGATAAAAAGAGTTTAAATCCTTATCATCCTGCGTTTGCTTCATTTTTAAATGGAATATCGGCAAACGGAAAATACAGAACTTATTTTTTGTGGATAATGCCTATATTTTTAATCTTTGCATATTGTGATAGATATGTCTCGGAAAAAAAGAAAAATATGGATATAATTTATTGTAGCAAGATAGAAAAAAAACAATATTTTATTTCAAAACTGGCAACGGCGGGAATTGTTGCAGTGATTATCAATCTAATTCCCAATATTATAAGTATTATAATGACAAGTATTTTTCTTCATGGGAAAAATGGATTTATGGATGTAGAAAAATGGTCTTT
>OODT01000989.1_pt1 | contig 19938 bp, 26 predicted proteins | sample 1671841 | NCBI WGS metagenome assembly OODT01 (sample SAMN06348198, study PRJEB24527) | human gut metagenome | biome: human gut; feature: ankylosing spondylitis patient; material: feces | host: Homo sapiens | place: China | collected 2015-10 | reverse complement strand
GCAAAAATCCAAATGGAACCTGTGCGTGCTGCGGCTGTAACGAAACAGTAGAATGTTGCGCTGACTGCAAGGAAGACTGTAATGGAAGATGCGGATGGATAGAGGATAAAGAACCCGTTATAACGCAGCCGGAACTTCCAGTCATGAAGAACATGACACAGAGAGAAGATTTTATAAACAGTTATAAGTCTTGGAATATCTGGTGTAAGAACGAATATACCGAAGAAACATTTTATCGCTATGATCTGCCGGATGGCTATGCGATCGTGGTAAAGAATTATCCGTACTATACAGAGTGGGATAAGAAAGAATGTGAAACAGAGGAATATTATCTTCTTTCTCCGGGATATCATCACTTTGCAGAGTGTGGGACAAACATGACGCAGTTAAAAGAGCATTTGAAGAATATGAATAAGAAATAGCAACCTGTCTGCACGGCAGCTCCACGACCGTAGCATCAAAGCAATGCAGACGATCGGTTCCTGGAAACGGGAATCAGAAAAAAAGAAGCCCTGTGACGGCAATCACAAGGCTTCCGGGAAACATTTCTTAGAAATGCCACCAAAACAACAAATTTATTCTACGGCATTTCTAAGAAAAGTTCAATCTGAACAGACGTTTCCCTTTATTAATTTTTATGGAACCTTGATAACTGAATGGACTTGTGCGGGTGGAAGTATGAAATTCAGGACTTTCAGAAAGCCCCATTGACGGGGATAAAACGTAACAGTCACGAAAGAAAGGGGAGAAGACCGTGACGGGGCTGACAGGCTCTCGGCAGTGTGCGGTTATAGAACGCTGCCAAAAGAAAATAAGGGACGCAAATTTGTCCCTTATAAGCACAGGAAGATTATATATTAGGCGGAGATTTGAAAGAGGTGTATGCATGAAAAATATTAAGAATTTCAGGACTATGAATTGCTTGGGATGTCAATGTGATGGTTGTTATGAATGCCAGTCTGCAAATTGCGATATATGCTATCGCGCTGAATGCGCAAATAAGAACGATGAAGATATGTATTATGCAGCGGAGGATGAAAAAAGATGCAATTTTGATCAAATAAATTGACGTTTACAGGAGGATGTTGGATGGAAGATATATTAAATAAATGTCCTGTATGTGGTTCAAAACTGGAATACCATTCTTTATATCAATTTTCAAAAATATACAAAATTTTGAAAAATGGTAAATTATCAGCTAGACCACAACGTAACGAAAGTGCATGTCCTATGGAATGTGGATTTATAGCTTGCTCAAATGCAGATTGCGATTTTCATACTAACTGTGATTTGGAGGTTGAAGAAGACAGGAAATATAGCATATATCAGACTGGTGAGGTTTATAAAATAATTGTGAGGTGATGACCTTAAAAAATAGAATACCATTTGAGATTATGCTTTTTATGAAAAATGCAAAGAGATGTGGCAGGAGTAAACAGGATGGATGATCTGAAAATATTTGAAGAACAAAACGGATCTCTCCAGGAGAAGTACAATGCCTGGCGAAAGAATGCAGAGAAGGAAAATCTGTCACAGTACAAAATTGATTGCGCATTTCAGGAAGCAAGAGAAAATTTTTCCGTATATTGCAGTTTGAAAGAGACAATTCCTTTCCTTGTTATGTGCCGCTATGAATTGATATATAACCTTTTGGAAGGAACGACGATGTGATAAAGCATTCCTGTGTTTATAAGGGATTGATTAATCCCATACAGATTTAACCTGCAGGAGAATCGAGTAACGATGGAAGGAGGTAGATTCCTATGGAAAAATTTATGGAAGAGTATGGCGGTGCGGTGAAAGTTGGCGCAGTACTTATTGGACTCACAGTTTTGATCCTGTTTCTTTGCAGAACAGACGAAGGCAGCTTTTTACTGGAACAGTTCAAAGCAGCATTTACGAATTTCTTCACAAAAATGAATGCATTAAGCTGATATGCGAAATGTGGCTGGAACTAAAACAGGCAGCAGAGAATGTTCAGTTGGTCTTTGACATTTAGATGCTGCCTGTAAGATTTTAAAGGAAGGGGTATTAAATTTGAGTGAGATGTTTGAACCAAGCCCGGAACAGTTTGGTGTGTTCTGGGATTTTTTAATGCAGCCGGATGTCACAGATGTTGATTACAATGGATCTGCCTTGTGGATCACAGATCTGAAAAAGGGTAAGTACAGAGCAAAAGAGGCAGAGGAAAAGGTTACAGAGGGCTTTTTAGACTCTTTTACGCATACCATTGCAAACTGTGTGGATGCAAGGTTTAACAATGCAAATAAAGTGTTAGAGGCAGATACAAAAGAACTTCGTATCAGTATCATCCATGATTCCGTGGCAGCGACCGGGACAAGCGTTTGCATCCGCAGATCTCCGTGTCTGGTGCGCAATACGATTGACGGGATGTTAAACAGCGGTTTTTGCGAAGAAAAGGTGCTGCATCTGCTTTTAAACTGTGTGAGAGCTGGTATGAACTTTGTGTTTGGTGGAGAACCTGGTGCGGGAAAGACGGAGACGGCAAAGTTTTTTATGCAGTTTATCCCGAAAGAAAAGCGCGTGATCACGATTGAGGATTCATTAGAGATACACTATCCGGAGATCAATCCTGGAGCAGATACGGTAGAGCTTCGTGTAAAGGATAACTTCTCTTATACAGATGCGATCAAAGCATGTTTAAGGCAGAATCCGGCATATTTGGTTTTGTCGGAGGCAAGATCTACGGAAGTGACATCTTTATTGGAGCAGTGGAGCACCGGCGTGAATGGATTCACAACGATCCATCTGGATGATGTGAGAAAACTGCCAGATCGTATTCAGAGCATGATGAACAACGTAAATGATGCACAGCGCATGGAAAACAGAATTTATCGTTATGTAAATCTTGGACTTTTGATCCGGAGAGAAAATAACCAGGATGGGAAGATCCGAAGATATTTAGATCAGTTTTGTTTTTATACCAGGGAAAATCACGAAAACAAGATTTACATGCTGGTAGAGGATGGAGAACTGATCTCGGAGGAAATACCAAAAGACGTTCTGTTAAAATTTGAGCGCGCTGGGATCAAAGAACCTTTCTTTTGTGAAAGCTTTTACAGGTATCGGAAGGAGGGCAGGTAGTGGCAGGCTTGAAAAAGAAACAAATAAAAGAGAAGAAACAGAAAGAGCAGACTGGAAAAGAAAACCGAATGGCAAAAAGTCTGCTCCTTTTAAATCCGGGAAATCTTGCAAAAGAAGTTTATACCTACGGATATCACTTTTCCTGGAAGACGCATCTGTTTGTGATCGGCGCATGTATCGCCGGGATGGGTGCGATCGGGTTATTATTCCAGTTGAAATGGGAACTGTTAGTCATTGTATTGATCGCCATGTTTTTAGCACTCCCGGCGTTTATTCTGGATACCTACAAAAAAATGTATGAACAGAAACGTTTTGCAGATGCTGCCACTTACATGGAGCAGATGTTATATGCGTTCCAGAAAACAGGAAAAGTATTATCTGCCTTAAAGGAGACAAGAGAAACCTTTGAGCCGGGACATATGCGGGATATTGTGGATGAAGCAGTCAGGCATCTGGAAGATGGACGTTCATACAGTGAAAAAGGTGCTTTAAGGGAATCTTTGGATATTGTAGAGAAAGAGTATGAGTGCCGCAAAATAAAAACACTGCATGAGCTTTTGGCCAGTACGGAGAAATATGGTGGAGATGCGGATGATTCAATAACTCTGTTATTAGATGATGTGGAATTGTGGAAACGCAGAGGTTATGTATTACAGAAAGAGAAAAAGGAAGCACATACAAACAATGTGGTTTCCATCATTGTGGCAACTGCATTGTGTGCCGGAACTTTATATGTTTTAAATGCTCTTCCGGATATGATGGGAATGCAGGCACCTTATAATGTGCTGACAACGGGCCTGATACAGATCACATCTTTTGGGCTTCTTTTATGGATGATCTATGTATATGCAAGATCAGAAAAGACGCTGACCAGGAACTGGTTAAAAGAAGACAGTGGAAGAGATGAAGGATATGTACTGCGCTGCTATGAAGAGGTGAAAAACTATGACGGGAAAAAGGAAATGAAAAAAAGCCTGTTGTGGTCAGCTCCTTTTTTGACGGCGGCGATATACTTTGCAGTAAAAGGATCCTGGATTGCAGTACCGCTTTTGCTCGTTACTGTCATAATATCTCAGCAGCACAGGTTTGGAAGAAACCTTGCAAGACGTGTGGTTTCGGAAGAACTCTATGCGGCATTCCCGGAATGGCTGATGCAGATGGCGTTATTAATGCAGCACAGCAATGTACAGGTTTCCATTGCCAGGTCGTTAGATGGAGCACCAAAAGTCCTGATACCAGAATTAAATGCATTATTGAAGCGTTTAAAAGAGCAGCCAAAGTCATTGAATTCTTATACAGATTTTTGCAAAGATTTTGACATCCCGGAGACTGCAAGCTGCATGAAAATGTTGTATGCAATTTCAGAATCCGGTACAGGAGATGCAGGGATACAGATTCAGAATCTGTTACAGCGCGTGCAGGAAATGAGAAACCGTACTGCAGAACGCCGGAATAAAAGCACCGCTTTTAAAGTGAAAATGCTGTATTCATATCCGGTGTTTGGAGCCTCGGTAAAACTGCTTGGAGACTTGATTGTCGGTATGATGTTTTTATTTGAAATGCTGTCAGAGGCGGGAGGAATGTAGATGAAAAATATAATCAATGCATTTACAACGTTGTTTTTTTATCTGCTCTGTGTTTTTGGCGCAGCGGCATTGTTGACGGCATCAGCGCAGACAGCGGCTGCCAAAGAGTATAAGGCAGACGTGATAACAGAGATCGAAAACAGTGATTTTAACCAGGCTGTGATCACAAGCTGTATCTCACAGGCACAGTCAGAAGGTTATACACTTGCCGTAACGCCTTCTGCTAATGCGGAGGGAGAGACGGTGTCCGCAGATGTGGTGTTATCCTATAGTTATAAAATGCCGGTTTTTGGCATTGAGAAAACACACCAGACAAGGGGGATTGCAAGGTAGTGGAAGAGATTGTAGAACATCTTGGTGAAATGATAATGGAAGCAGTTCCGGCACTGGCAGTGCTTGCATTTTTAGTCAGTGTGTATATGGCTGCAACAGGATTTTAAGGATGGTGTTTTAAGTGGAAGAAATAGTAAAAGAACTTGGCGGAGGCATACAGGCAGGTGCATTGTCAGTGATAGCGCTTACGGTGATGTATGGTGTGTATGCCGGATATTTTAAGCAGATGGCAGAAATATTTTTTACAGGGTTATGCGGTTAGGAGAATGCTATGAAAGAGATCATAAAAGAATATGGTGGCGCAATGTTTACTGCCGCCGTAGTAATAAGTATCCTTACGATCATATTTTCTGCCGTAACAGATTCTGATGGAAACCGTGGAATTGTAAAGATCATAGCGGCGCACATGAATACAGAAGGCATTGATTATAATGCGTATATAGACTATGGTGCGTATCAGACGGAAATAGCAAAAGATGCGCCGGTAATTGAGTACCAAGGAACCGGCAGTCTTGTACTTGGAACAGTTCAGGTAGCAGATTATGTAAAAGCGCACGATTATAACGGACAGGAGCTTGCGGTAAAGCTTTTAAAATTCTGTGATTCTGATGGAAATGAACTGCCGGATCAGATGGATGCGGCAGCTGGAAAGATCACATTTGAATCTGCAGGAACGTATTCTTTTACGGTAAAGGCAACAGATTCCGGCAACCGGAAGACGACCGCAGTGATCCATGTTCCGGTCATGTAGAAAGGAAAGGTCGTATGAAATTAATCATCAGGGCGATTGTCACGATCTGTATTGCCGGAGTGATCTTTTTAACGATCATGGCGGTGTCAGGGAGGATGAACAGGAGCATGGAATTAAAAAGCAATTTACCGTCTGTTGCAGAAGAGACGGCAGAAAATCTGTTAACAAAAAAGTATAATGTCACAGATAAGAATCAGCTGGAAGCTGATTTTTTAGAAACATTAGCTTATGCGATTGATTCAGATTCAGATATCCGGTTAAAAGTAAATGCAGCGGATAAAGAGAAGCGGTTGTTATCCGTAAGTGTGACAGAGGAATTTAAACACCCGAATGGAAAACCGGGAACCGTGTCATATGACAGGACAGCGGTTGTAAATAAACTTCAGGAAGAAGTTTTGGAGACATACCAGATAAGTTATTATCTGACGAACACAGATACAGAATGTTATAAGTGCTATACAGTTCATGCAGATGATATGGTTCCGGTTCCTAAAGATCCGGTGGTAGAAGGAAAAATATTTACAGGATGGGCAGATGCAGAGGGAAATGCTCTGGATCAGAATATGACGATGACGCAGGATGCAGCTTATTATGCAGTCTGGAATTAAGGAAAAAGATGAAAAAGATAAGAAAAAACAGGATGTTAAATATCCTGATTATTGGGATGGGAACATTTATATTTGTGGAAGTATTTTTATTTACGGCAGTGGCAATTTTTATTGTTCACTGCCTTGGAATTTAAGAGAAAAAGGTGTATACTATAAGTATAAGAATAACAAAGAAAACAACATGAAACAATGTTAAGAAATAAACAGGAGGCAGTTATGAAGAGAAAAGAAAAAGGATGGAAAAAAGCAGTCGTATTGATGCTTGCACTTATCATGTGCATCAGCAGCATCGTAGTACCACAGCCGGAAGAAGTATCGGCAAAACAGGCAACATACATTGATTACTTTGGCAAAGATAAGCCAAAAAATCAAATCGTGTTTGCAACATCGGATGATGCCAAATGGCATAAAGCAAATGAAGGCTGCTGTAATGTTTCCAAAAACAATGGAACATACAATCATTATCACTGCATGAAAAAGAAAACTGTTTATGCAGGAGAGAAGTTCACGATTGTTCCGGTTGCCATGTTTAAAAATGGAGTGGTGGTAGGATCAAAAAACAGTAAAGACGGTATCAAATCCGGTGAACTGAAATACAAATCCTCGAACACCAGCATTGCAACAGTAAATGCAAAGGGTGTTGTGACTGTAAAGAAAAAAGGAAAATGTAAAATCACTGTGACATCCATCTATGATTCCAAGGTAAAAGGAACATTGAGTCTGACTGTAAGCAAAGGAAAGCAGAAAGCAAAGATCACTTTAAAAGAGAAAAAAGCATCCATCGTTGTCGGAAAGACAACCACTATCAAAGTAAAATCATTTAAAGGGATCAGCAATAAGAACATTGCCTTTTCTTCCAGTGACAAAAAAGTTGCGACGGTATCATCCAAAGGAAAAGTAACCGGCAAGAAAGCAGGAAAGGCAACGATCACCGTAACTTCCCTGATCAATAAGAATGTCAAAGCAAAGTTTACCATAACCGTAAAAACGGCGGATATGATTGATACGGACTATTCCGAAAAAGGAAAAGGTAAGATCGTCCTCGAAGAAGATAACGTGGTTCTGTACCCGGAAAAATCTTTCCATAAGATTTATGATCATTGTGGAGATGCAGAGACTCTTGAATATTATGAGAATGTGGCAAACATAAGACAGCATTTTATTGGAGAGCAGATCTTAGCACAGAAAGAAAAGTACGGGCAGGCGCAGATCAAGGTAAAACGGATCACCGGCGTAAAGAACAGTGCTGTTTCCTATAAGTCCAGCAACACAAGTGTTGCAGCCGTTTCTTCCACCGGTTTTGTGACACCGAAAAAGGTGGGAACTGCAACGATTACAGTTACGTCAAAAGCCAATAAGAAAGTTCAGGCGAAATACAAGGTAACGGTTAAGAAAAATGATATGGTGCTGGCAGTTGGATTTGATATGTATGATAATATCAAGTACTATGTGAAGAAAAATGATGATGGCACGATCGAATATAGACGGATGCCTGTTGCGGAGGAATTTTTCTCAGCAGATAAAAAAGTGGCAGAGTCATGCGATTACTCATACAACATTGCAAGTAATAATAAAATTATTATGACCAGCAGCAATGAAAATGTTTTAAGAGTAGTAGAAGAAGATTATCTTGATGTAATGGGAAAAGGATCAACTACTATTACTTTAAAAACCGCTGATGGACGTTGGAGTTATTCGTGGAAAGTAACAGTTAGTGATAAACAAACTTCTTTTAGTAAGTATGTTACAGGTTTTACAACAGGCAAAGGTATGGATCAGGCGGATGAAAAAGATGGCTGGGTAACAAAACTTTAAACAGCAAGGAAAATTTAATAAAGTAGATGGCAGTCTATTATAGGCTGCCACAGAAAAGTGAACTGCTTGGCATCTGATTACCTTGCAGTTCATTTTTTATTATTACGGTATTTTCAAAATGAAAATATAAATTACACATGACAAAAAAGTCGAAAGGAGATTTATGAGAAACAGGATAACACAATTAAGCAGATTTTTACTGCTCTGTGCAGTAATGTTTCTGGTCACCATGATCCCACAGAGTGTGAAAGCGATCACGGTAGAAGAAGCAGGAGAAGTCTATATGACGGATTCACAGGCGGGGGCAGGACAACCGCTGTATGGACGGTTGAATATCAACTATACCGGAAATACGAACTATGATACATGGGTTTACGATATTGTTACAAACTATAACACCTATGACAGTAAAACAGACCAGTATAAAGCCGCTGAAACGGTATTGAAAAAAGCAGATAACTCCGTGATTGGAAAGAAGATCAAAAACAACAGATCTGCAAAGCTGACAAAATCGTCAGGTGGGGATGGAACAGTACGGGCTGCATATTTGGTATGGCAGGCAAGAACAAGTGTAGACAGATCGACGACAGATGCAGCTGCTTTGGCAAAATCAGAAATCGCCTTTGTACTGCCGGATGGATCGGCAAAACTGATAAAGGCACAGTATGCAACTTATGATAACCGGTCGATCGATTATATAGATCAAAAAAAGGAAAATGGAGTAAATAAACAGTACACTTTTGTTAATATGTATGCAGATGTAACAGACATCATTAATAAAAGTGACAAAGTCTACGGAACGTATTCGGTATTTAACATTCCGTATTATGAACATATCGGTGGCGGTGAGGGCGCCGGAGGATGGCAGCTGATCGTTGTGGAAAACTGTGATATAACGGTTCCGATGAGAGCAGTACGTCTTAGAATGTCTGCGGATTTTAATATTGATGATGTTTCAAAACACGATGGAGAATGGGTAGAGAAAGATATCAAGACCGGAATGCTTACGAGTATAAAGTCAAAGGCATATAAGGCAAATGATAAAGAGCCGTTAACTGGACAATATCTGACGATTTTTGTGTATAGTGGGAACACGGCAGTTAATCTGACCAAACTGAATCTGTATGCACAGGAAGAAACTGAAAAGTTTAATAAAAACAAACGGATTTTCGGACTGTCAAAGGAAGTGAGTCCATATTTATCGATTAATGGAGAGTCACTGTACGATGAAGTAACGACGACAAGGGGAGATTTGATTGATTTTACAATTCCCAAAGAGAGTACACAGCCTGCCTATGCAAATGATAAATACACGCTGCAGACCAATACTGGGGATTATACGAAATGGGTTACCATGTTTGTAACGGGTATTGCGATAGATATCTCGGATAACTTTGCAGAAGGAGCTCAGGTTACGACAGTAAAGAGCCCGACAACAGCTACCGTTTCACAGAAGATTACCAATAAGACGCTGCAGTCTAAGACGGGATATTACAATGGAAAACTGGTTGTTACATTAGACGAAGCCTTAACTCCGACGAATACAAAACCAAAGCTCACGGTTTATAATAAGGAGGCTGATAAAACAACCACAATTACAGGTGTTTGGAATGCAAAAGAGCATACCGTAACGTTTTCCGTTGATAAACAGGGCGACAGGGGGGCAAATTATAAAGAAAGTAAATTTAAAAACCCAAGCAGAGGCAGTTATATCAGTTACAGTATCGACTGTACGTATGAGAAAAATTCCGGAAAAGAGGAATTTAAGAATGGATCTAAACTATCCGGAGATCTAAGATCGCAAAATGTTGTAACGAGGACTACCATTGATAACATATTAACGAAAGAATCAGTCGGAGTTCCGATCTATGTGCTTACTGTTAAGATCGACAAAACCACGGTCAATAAAGCTGTAACACAGGTATTTAATAATGGGACGGCGATCACTGGTGCCGGTGGCACAGTAAACAGTAGCAGCACGGTATCTGGTGATTATTACATGACATCGTATGAATTGCCGTGTAATGCAAACATTGTTTCCACACCGACCTTTAATACCGGCTGCGTGTTCAGCATGTGGACGGATCTCAATGAAAAGACTGGTGTTTCGACAAACTGTAAGGTCACATCTGATTATGTGAATGATAAAACTTATGCCTATGAGAGAAGCATGCCTGCTTATAACATGACCTTAACTCTTACCGGAGTGTTAGATGAAGCTGTTTATACCGTTCATCACTGGAAACAGAAAACAACCGGAATTGCTTCCACACATGATGATAAAAATTACGAGCTTGCCGAGACAGAGACAAAGAAAGCACAGATCGGAAGCAAAGTAACGCCTGCAGTAAAGACATATACCGGATTTGACAGTCCGAAAACACAGACGAAAGCAGTCACTGCGGATGGAAAGATGGTCATTGATTATTATTATGAAAGACACCTTTACAATGTGACCTTAAATGCTGGGACAGGCATAGAAAAGACGATCGGAGCAGGACCGTACCGTTACGGCCAGAGCGTAACGATCGACGCCAATGTAAAAGAAGGCTATCACTGGCTGAACTGGACTGGTAATTATACTGGAGGTTCCAGTGGAGACCAGACCGTGGATACAAAGAAATTTACATTCACAATGCCGGCAGGAAACGTTACAATGACAGCCAGTGCAGAAGCAAATAAATATACGATCCATTTTGATCCAAACGGCGGAGCCGGACATATCGACGATATCGAAACCACGTATGATACCGATGTGACACTGCCGGATGTATGGAATGCAGATGGAACAGCTGCCTATGTGAAGTATACACTGGATGGACAAAACGTGACAGATGGTGTCATTTCCGGGGCAATTCCAAAAGCCATGATGGCAGGATATGAAGAGGAAGAGGAAGACACTGAGATCGAAGACACTGAAATTGAAGATGCCGAAAGTGACGACGTAGAAAACAATGACACTGAAATCGAAGATGCCGAAAGTGAAGACACTGAAATTGAAGATGTTGAAACCAAAGATGAATCGAAATCCGCGGACGATATGGATGAATCAGGCATGGAAGATAATTCTGATGAAGCTGCAGAAACAGAAGCAGATTCTGATGATACAGACGCTGCAGATGAAACAGATCTCAGCGGAGATGCTATGCTGGAAAAAAGGACAGAAGATGATGCAGTCGATATGGATGCTTTAAAAGACGCAGATCTGGATAAAACTGAGGAAGATAAGAAAGCCGAAGCACCAAAGAAAAAGGTATATGCATCCATTTTTATGGGCTGGGCTTTGGAAGATGGCAAAGATACCTTTATCCCGAAGTGGAAAGCCGGAGATATCGTGCAGAACCTTGTAGCAGAAGATGGTGGAGAGATCACACTTTATGCTGTATGGGATGATTGTCCGTGGATTCAGGCGCAGGATCTGTATTATACCTTAGAACAAGCACAGAGCGGATTTATCACGGAAGAAGAGATTTTAAGCCATGCAACAGCTACCGACCGTGAGGATGGAAGCCCGATTTTACCGGGAACAAACCCGGCTCCAAGTGATCCGGAGGTTTTCACATCCTTTATGATCCCGGACTATCAGGAAAGTGAGTTTACAAACCTGCAGCATGATTTTGCAACATCCGAGAATCTGACTGTAGTTGACCATACAGGAAATACTTATGTGAAACAGATCATGGTGTATGTAGTTGACACAACGCCTGTTGTAGAGAAGCCGGAAGGAAAGACCAGATTTATCAGTGAAAAATATTTTAAATTAGATCATGAACATGGCGGACTGGAAGAGAACTCTATCTGGATGATTGATCCGGAATATCACAGCGCGCTCCAGAACGCGTTTAACAATTTGAAAAATGACACGCCGGAAGATGAGTTTTTAATCCCACATGAAACGATTCTTGAAATGAAACAATATGTCCAAGATCGCGGGATAGGAAACAGTAAGGAGCCTGGAGCATTGACAGAATTTTATAACCGTTTTATGGCACCGAATAAAGTAGAATAATTGCGACGTCGCAACAAGGGAAGATGGAGAGATAAAACATCTTCCCTGTTAATTGGTATGGCAGAGAAAAAGTATATTCTTCCGCAGATAAAATATTTTGACAGATTTAAAATACACAAAGATGTGCAAAACGATAAAGATTGACAATGAATACACAATGATGTATTATTTATAATATAAAAGAAAGGAGTGCACCAGATGACGGAGACGGTAGAAAAAAGAAAGAATGTTTATAGCGGTTCTATTTCATATAGAAGATTATGGGAGACGTTGGAAAGAAGAGGAATTAAAAAAACAGACTTGAAAGACAAAGAAAAGTTTAATTTATCCCCTACACTGGTTAATCGTCTTGTAAAAAATCAAAATGTCAGTGTTGATACGATCATGTATCTATGCGATCGGCTGAATTGTCAGCCGTGTGATATTTTGGAGTATATAAAATAAATACACAAAAATGTATTTTTATATTGACAAACAATACACAAAGGTGTATTATAATATTGTCGAAAGGCAATAGGCGAAAGCCGGAAAGGAGAAAAATGAGTGAAGATATGAGTGTATTTAAAAGTTACTTGCGCAGGCTTTTACAGGATCTGAAAGATTTAAAGGAAGTTTTAAAATCTAAGGATTATGAAAAAGCGGAAAAGATGGTCGATCAGCTGATCGATGATACTCAAAAAGGAATTGAGGACAATTAAAAAGAAAGAGCTGGAGAAAATCCAGCCCGACACACAAAAACATACCAAGTGATGTGTGCTATTTGAATATAGCACATCTATAGAAGAAAGAATGAATAAAATAAGCAATGAATGTGAAAAGGAAGATGACAAAAGAGCATCTTCCTTTTTTGTTGTTGAAAATGTAAGAGTATATAACTATGTCTTATCAGTATTGTAACGTTGAATTTTTTCATTGATTGCAGTAACAATAAATTCATTTCGACTTGAATAGCCTTGTTCTTTTGCAGCGGCACTTATAAGGTCTTTATGACCAGTAGGAACGGTAATTAGAAATTGATCATATGCTTTAGCGTTGTATTTGTTTTTGGCACGCGTGCTTGCTTTGCCGGGTGTTTTTTCTTCTGCCATGTTTGCCTCCTTAAAATTTATATAAATATATTATAATGTTAAAAATATACTTATACAAGTATAAAATATGCACAAAAAAGAAATACTTATATAAGTACATTTTGTTAGTAATGTACATTGAAATTATACTTATATAAGTATATAATATAATCATAAAGAACAGGAAAGCAAATTACAGGAGGATGAAAACATGATCTATAGAATCAAGATTGAAGGAAAGGGATGCAACGACAATTACACATTTGAGACACCGAAGGAAGGGGATATTCTGGATGAGTTGAAAGCCATCCTGGAAGAAGTAAAAGCCGGAAGCATTGACAAAGTAGAAATTGCAAGGGAGGCATAGAGCTATGAAGGATTATACAAAGTTTATGAAATGGGCACTGGTTTACATGATCGACAGAAAAACGCAGGATGACCGCAAAAGCAAACTTATAGTTGAAGGACTTTTCTCCAGTCCTTCGCAGATTAAGGATAACTACATAATCCGCAATACGGAGAATAAGCGCTATATCATTTCAGTTGATGACCTGGAAGAATTTGAAAACGTATACAATGGCTTTCAGGACTTACGCGAAAGATATGGAGAACATGCAATCTTTTGTCTTGAAGAATTAAAGCTTAGCTGTGATAAGGAAAATAAATGGCGTCAAATATTAGGTGTTTATACAGAAATTGATTTTTAAAAAAAATCGCCCGTCCCGGAGGTTACGAGGGCAGAAAGGACAAAATAATGACAAAACAGGAAATGCAGAATAAATTAGATAGAAAAGATATTTCGGGTGTTGGTGTTAAAGTTACATTTAATTTTTCATCTGGAGAAACCGGAGTGATTTATTACTTCTACGAAGATTTTGAAAATGACAAAGGTGTTGATAGAGCTGCGAAACATTTTTCGGATCTTATCAACAAAGGGAAGGTTAGAAAAGCTGAATATATTTACAGTTAGCCGAAACGCTCCGCTCTGGAGCGTCAGCCGCGGGATGATCTCCCGGCTCTGATGATGGCAGATCAAAAAGAATGGAGGCAGGAAGATGTTGAAAGGATTAACACTTGCAGAATTTAAAGAGAGATTTCCACAGGTCAGTACATATAGGTTGGAAGATCCGTTAAATGTATTTTTGGAAAATGGAGAGATCCTGATCGAAAGAGAATGGAACGGAGAAAAGTATATCTTGGAAAATGGGCGGAGTTACCGACCGGTATATAGGCAGCTGGATGAAGATGATTATGAAATCATCGGTTATATAGAAGATTAGCGCAGGAGGGGATAAGATGGCGAAAGTATACAACATGCAGGTTGAAATATTATTGACTGCTGATGAAAAAGCATTACTTGAGCATTATGTGAAGGAACGAAACCAGAGATATAAAAAACGCGGAGCAACCCGGAACTGGTGGACACTGGAGAAACTGTTACAGTGTTTATTAAACGATATAACTTACCAGGCGGTAAAGTATCGCAGCGTTAGGGCTGTTTGGCAGAAACTGTCGTGATTTGTCCCTGCCTTGTTTACAAATTCACACAGCGGAGGCGCTTGGATGTCTGGCGTCTTCGCCACAAAGAAAAGATCCTTTTTGTTTGTTGATCAAAAAACAAAATAAGAGGATACCAGCAGACCTTAGCCGCAGGGTGGAGTTTGTGGATAAGCTGCTGTTTATGGAATCGTTGGTAACTGGGTGGGGAATGTGTGGGAAAATTGTGGGAAAGACGGTTTTCCTTTTCCATGATTTTTCCATGCATTATCCACGCGGTTATCAATGATGGAATAGCTGTTTATCCATAAAATCCACGCTGTTCCTACGGTGTTGCAAGACGGGGAGAGCGGCCGCTGTCCTGAAGGGTTTAGTGCTGTTCCGGAGGGGTGTCCCGCGGCGCGCGGACGGAGTGTAAGCAGCGAAGCGGGGCGCCCCACCGGGGCGGTGCTAAGCCCTTCAGGGCTTCTGCCGGGCGCGTAAGCGCCCGGCTTAACCCCCGGATTGTAACACGGGGGTATAAATGCGATAGGCGACTCTTAATCCAGAGGGCACAAATGCCGGAAATACGGCAAAAACTCCGGTAAAAACTTTAGTTTACACCTTGTTGACTGAGACCCCAAAAGTCAACATGATGTAAACTATACGCAAAAATACAAAAAATAACCTGCCTGCATACGGTATTGCGGGGAGTTACAGGTATTTTGAATTTTGAAAAAACGAAATGAAAAAGGAATCTTTTAAGGAGGTGGAGAAGATGGCGCAGATAGAAAACAGTGTTACCGCTTATGATGTGGAAGACTGGAAAAACAAAGGTGAGGTGCAGATGTCACCGGCAGAGCGTGAAAGCTGGTTAAACGAAGGACAGCTTCTTTTAACCGATTACGCAGAAGGGATCGAACGTGAATGGGAACTGATCAAATTTTATGGTCAGCTCCTTGCAGCGGTGACAGACTGGTGTATCGTCTTTTTAAAAGGCGCACATGGTCCGAAGTGGACGGACGGACAGGAACTTAATTATAAGCGCAGACGGATCGAATATCAGCAGGAAGAGATGATTGCGCACGGCTTTTTCATTCCGCCGGAGTTTGCAGATCTGCCGCCGGAGATGGATGTAAATTATATGCGCGGCAGGGAAAATATAAAGAAAAATGCAAAAGCAGCATTAGGACAGATTTTAGGAAATCCGGATTATCAGTTTGTAGCAGATCATGAGAGTTTTCTCGGGCGGATCCAGACAGCGTGCATGCGTGTGCGACCGGATGAAGTGACCGGAAGAGTAAGAAAACTGCAGGAAGCGATTGAAAACAACGATTTCCCTGGAATGCGGCGATATGCAGATTCCGATCCGGTCATTGCGGCGGCAGCCGTCTGCAGGACAGAAATGGAACCGGCGTTAGAAGATTTAAACCCGTTTTAACTGTGATAATGTTAGAAAAGGAACATAAAGAAACAGAAAAAAGGAAAAACAGGTTATGTGGTGGGAACCTTATTCTAAGATAAGGTAGCGACCCAAAACAGTGTGATTATATTGGCTGTTTTTGGTGGGTGGAAGAAAGAAAAACACACAGAAGGGAGGAATGTACATATGGGTGTGAGAGTTGTGATCCCGAACATGTCAAAAACCTTTGGGGCATTGCACTATGCCGGTGAAGGGGAAGCAGTTACCTGGAACATCTGCGGCGAAGACGTAAAAGGAAATTTTTACACGTTCTTCGCTGACACGCTTCGCGGGGAAGTCGTAGAGGCTTTAGTGGTCGGTGCGAATGGATCTCAGCCGTTTGAATTTGGCGAAGCGGTTATTTTGGAAAATCCAAGCATCATTGCAAGAAACCACGAGACGCGGAGCGATGGAATGAACAGCCTGCTTTTAATGGCAGATGGCATCTACCGGGAAGCGGATGTCTGCTTAGAAGATGAACCGGATGATGGCAGCTTAGACGAACTGGTAGAAGAATATCTGATGAAACATGGGTACAGCATTGTAAACCGGGATGAATAAGAAAAGGCAGATCAGAAAGACAAGTAAACAGTAGGAGGAAAATATCATGGAATTAAAAAATGTATTTATTGATGCAAAGAAATCATTAGGAAACATCGCTTTTGCCGGAGCAGGCAAAGAAAACCAGCAGCGTGTAAATGGCGGTAGACGTGCGGTTACATCAAGAACCTACAGCCTCTATTCCGATATACAGCGTGCAGATAATGTTGAGGTTACCATTCCTGGAAAGGCAGGGGCAAAGCATTTTGAATATGAAGAACCGGTGGCGCTTATTAATCCCCGCGTGGAAATTGAAGGATATGCGATTAATAACAGGGGTTATGTGAATTATAAAATTTATGCGGATGATATTGTTTCCGTGGATGAATTGGAAAATGCAGGAGTAAAACAGTGATCCGGTAAAAGGAACTATATGCAGCACAGCAAATGAAACAAAAGAGGACAATTCAAAAAGAGCAATTCAAAAAAGAAAAGAATAAAAAATAAAGAAAAGATTAGAAAGATGGAGGAAGAACAATGAGATTTTCGGAAGGTTTATTTATTGATACAGAGAAAACATTAGGAGAATTAAAGTTTGCGGCATTGCGCAGAGAGAACTACGCGCAGGATGAGGAAGGAAATGTGACCGATGAGGTTACAAAACGTACATATGACCTGAAATGTCAGCGCCAGGGGCACACGATCACAGTCAGCATTCCACCGGAAGCCGGAGAAAAAGATTTCCCATACAATGCGGCGGTAACGCTTGTAAATCCGGTCGTAAGTGCAAGAGCAGACGCAACGTTCGGTGGAAGGGCGACCGCAGACTGGTATATCAATGCGGATGATATCGTATTGGCAGATGCGGCAGGAAAACCTGCTGATCAGACAAAAGCTGCCGGAGCAGACGCATCGAAAACAGCAGATCAGAACAAACCATCTGATAAAGCTGCAGATAAGACCGGAACGGACGCAAAGGACGGAGGAAATAAAAAATAAATAACCGGATGGGAGAGTGGAATAGATGAACAGATTTCCAATTTGGAAAGGAAACCGCATCGGGCGTTATGATGACAGGCTGATTTTACGGTCTGTCATTTTTTTTGCCCTGATCATTACAGCATTATCCGCTTTTGTGATCCGGCTGACAGAAGGAAATATCCTGCTTAGGATATTCCTGCTCTTCCTGATCGTGGTTTTATACCTGCTGGATATGCTTTATAAATGGAAAAGCGGCAACATGACAGATATCCGCAACCGCCAGGCAATGGCGCGTATGTTATTAGAAAACCGGTGGTTTGAGACAGAGCCGTTGCGACAGAGCAGAACCGGCGGCAGAATGGAGCGGATCATATATTTTCCGGCACTTTATTACAGACGGAAAAAACGGCATATTTATGTGACAGTCAAGATCAGTATGGGAAAGTACCAGGATAAATTGCTTACCTTGGAGGAGAAATTAGAAACCGGGTTAAATTGTGAACTGGTAAAAAAAGACACAAGAGATATCTGGGTTAAGTATGAGTTCCTGACCGGAGTTGAAAAGAACCGGATCGATATTCAGGATGTGAAGGCAAAAAATGGAGAATTAAATCTGATGAAACACATTTCATGGAAGTATGACAAATTGCCGCACATGTTGATTTCAGGTGATACAGGAAGTGGAAAGACAATCTTTCTGCTGATCGTGATAAAAGCGTTATTAGAATCCGGTGCAGTGCTGCATATCTGTGATCCGAAGAAAGCAGATTTATCTTTCTTATCAAGGATCATGCCGGATGTGCATTACGATACAGAAAGCATAATGGAGTGTGTGGAGGCTTTCTATGAGGGAATGGAAACCCGTTATGATGAAATGCAGGAGCATCCGGATTTTAGGATGGGTGCAAATTATGCAAAAGTTGGACTGACACCGCATTTTTTAATTTTTGATGAATATGTGGCTTTTATGGATACGCTTGCCAAAAAAGAGTGGGAAGAGGTCATGAAGCTGATCCGGATTATTATCATGAAAGGCAGACAGGCAGGATATTTTATTATTCTTGCGTGTCAGCGTCCGGATGCAAAATATCTCGGAGATGGTGTCCGCGATCAGTTCGGTTTCCGTGTTGCGCTGGGTAGTATGTCTGCAAGTGGCTACACCATGATGTTTGGCAGCATTGACAAACAATTCAAAGAAAAAGATATTGCCGGGTGCGGCTATGTAAACACCGGAAACGGTGTTGTAACAGAGTTTTACGCTCCGTATGTAGATCCGGGATATGATTTTTTTACAGAGCTGTCGCGGATCTATGAGAAAAGACAGCAGGAAGGAGAAGCGTGTGATCGAATGTATGAAAACGGCAGCGAAACTGCCGGAGAGGAATGAAGAAAAGGTAATAGAAGAAAAAGCGAACAAAAAACAGACGGAACATATTTATATCAGCGGACCGATTACCGGAACATCGGATTATATGAAACGTTTTGAGAAAGCAGAAAAGGAATTAACAGAAAATGGATATTCCGTGATCAATCCGGCGAAAGTCAATGCAATGCTGCCGGAAGATGCGACGTGGGAGGAATATATAAAAGTATCATTGACGCTGCTGTCGATCTGCACCGGGGTGTACATGATGCCGGGCTGGAGGGAGAGCCGTGGTGCAGTGCTTGAGTTTATGCAGGCAAGACGTAATGAAATGCAGATCTATGAGGATATCCCTGGGAGACTGCAGGACTGAATAATAAAATGGGATGGTGGCAGATGTGGAAAAGAACCGGGAGACGTTAAAAGAGATTGAGAAAAAACGCAAAGAACTGGGATTATCCCAGGTAGAACTTGCAAAACGTATTGGTTTTTCAAGAGGCTATTATAACATGTTGATACACGGGAAAAAGCCGGTCAGTGATAAGCTGATCGATCAGTTGCAAAATGTGCTGCAGGGATACCGGAAGGAAAAAGAAAGTGGTTATGTAGTACAAAAAGAGACAACTCCGGCAGATGATGTATTCAGTGCCGGAGAAGCAGTGCAAAAGGCGACAGAAGAGATAGTAGAAGGATGCGTAGAAGAAAATGAAGATTCCATTGCATTTGATCCAGTGGAATGGATTACGAACCTGGAAGCCAGACGAAAAAGCTACGGCGTATCACAAAATGAATATGCAGAAACGGCAGGAATCAATAGAAGTTATTACAGTGTATTGTTGACC
>OODT01000982.1_pt1 | contig 19994 bp, 18 predicted proteins | sample 1671841 | NCBI WGS metagenome assembly OODT01 (sample SAMN06348198, study PRJEB24527) | human gut metagenome | biome: human gut; feature: ankylosing spondylitis patient; material: feces | host: Homo sapiens | place: China | collected 2015-10 | reverse complement strand
CCTTCTGGTAGATGGCGTTGACCTCTTCCTTGGTGGCCTCACGGTAGGGGATGTAGTCCAGACCGTGGTCAGAAGCGCGGCAGCCCATCTCGGCAAAGAACTCGATGCGGTCGGTCAGAGCGCTGGTGACGCAGTTGATGCAGGCCAGCTTCTCCTTGCCGACAGCAGCGGCCAGCTTGCCCATGTACTCAGCAAAGCCGGGCTTGTTGATGTTGATGGCCTTGTCGGGGCGGAAGGAAGGAGCCACGGTGAACTTGATGGTGGGGTCTTCCTTGATCTTCTTGTGCCACTCGAGGCTGTCGATGGGGTCATCGGTGGTGCCGATGAAGGCTACGTTGCTCTGCTCGATGAGGCCGCGGACGGTCAGCTTGGGGTCGTGCTGGAGCTTGTCGTTGCACAGGTTCCAGACTTCCTCAGCGGTGTCGCCGTTCAGCACGCCGTCGTAGCCGAAGAAGGTGTGCAGCTCCAGATTGGTCCAGTGGTACATCGGGTTGCCGATGGCCATGGGCAGAGCCTCAGCGAACTTCTGGAAACGCTCGCGGTCGGGCTTGTCGCCGGTGATGTACTCCTCAGGCACGCCGTTGGAGCGCATGACGCGCCACTTGTAGTGGTCGCCGAAGTAGCTGCCGTCCGGGTTGCGGCCGCCCAGCCAGACCTGAGCGATGTTGTCGAAGCGGCGGTTCTCGTAGATCTCACGGGGAGGAATGTGGCAGTGGTAATCGCAGATGGGCATATCCTCAGCGTAAGCGTGGTACAGGTGCTGTGCGGTGGGCGACTGGAGCATGAACTCCTTATCCATAAATGCTTTCATGGTCAGAACTCCTTTTTTCAATGGTCATGACAGTTTGAAACATTCTTATAGTAGGGGATCGGCCGGTTCCGTGCAAACAGGCCATTCCTGCTTTTAGTATACCGGAAAATGCCGATGTATACAACTGAAAAACTGCCCAAAAATCTCGTGCGGACTTGTACAATTCGCTGGTTTTTATAAAAACGACCCCTTTTCCGGCAAAAAACTGTTGAGAACCACTTGACTTATTTGTATACAACAGCATAAAATAGAGGCAGAGAAGGGCGCGGCTCAGGCTGCCCCCCGTGAAAGGCAAAGCAATCTGATAAAAGGAGACACTCAAATGGAAACTTTGAATTACAGGGTCCTGGAAAGCACCGGCTACAACGGTTATATCCTCAAGGACGCACCCGTCAAGGTGATGCAGTTCGGTGAGGGCAACTTCCTGCGCGCATTCGTGGATTACTTCTTTGATATTGCCAACGAGAAGGCTGGCTACAACGGCAAGGTCAAGCTCATCCAGCCCATCGCAAACTTCCCCCAGATGGCGGACTGGATCAACGAGCAGGAGGGCCTGTACACCCTGTACCTGCGCGGCAGCGAGAAGGGCCAGAAGGTCGATGCAAAGCGCGTCATCTCCTGTGTGCATGACTGTGTCTGCCCCTACTCCGAGGGCAAGTGGGACGAAGTGCTGGCTCTGGCCCGCTCTGAGGACCTGGAGATCGTCGTCTCCAACACCACTGAGGCCGGCATCGCCTACACGCAGGGCGACAGCCAGTTCGACCAGGTGCCTCCCAACAGCTTCCCTGCAAAGCTGACCCGCGTGCTCTACGAGCGCTACACCGCCTTCAAGGGCGCTGCTGACAAGGGTCTGGTCATCCTCTCCTGCGAGCTCATCGACAACAACGGCAAGGAGCTGCAGAAGTGCTGCAACAACTACGCGAAGGACTGGAACCTCGACGCTGCCTTCATCGACTGGATGAACAACGCCAATACCTTCTGCTCCACTCTGGTGGACCGCATCGTCCCGGGCCGCATCCGTGACCCGAAGGAGATGGCTGCTCTGGAAGAGGCCAACGGCTACACCGATAAGGCTCTGGATGTCGGCGAAGTCTTTGGCGTCTGGGTCATCGAAGGCCCCGATGGTCTGGAGGACAAGCTGCCGTTCAAGAAGGCCGGCGTCAACGTCATGGTCGTCCCCGATGTCACCCCCTACAAGAAGCGCAAGGTCCGCATCCTGAACGGTGCTCACACCGGTTTCGTTCTGGGCGCATATCTGGCCGGCTTCGACATCGTGCGTGACTGCATGCACAACGACACCATCCGCGGCTTCATGAACAAGATGCTGCACGAGGAGATCATCCCCACCCTGCCGCTGGACAAGAAGGATCTGGAAGAGTTTGCTTCCGCTGTTGAGGATCGCTTCAACAACCCCTTCGTCAACCACGAGCTGATGAGCATCTCCCTGAACTCCACCTCCAAGTGGAAGGCCCGCAACATGCCTTCCTTCCTGGCTTATATCGAGGAGCAGAAGAAGCTGCCCAAGTGCCTGACCATGTCTCTGGCTGCTTACATCGCTTTCTACTCCAATGACATTCAGGAGCGCACTGCTGACGGCCTCATCTGCAAGCGCCCGGCAGGCAACACCTACAAGATCCAGGATGACGCATGGGCTCTGGACTTCTACTATGCACACAAGGACGACACCGCTGCTCAGCTGGTGAACGCCGTTCTGACCAACACCCAGATGTGGGATCAGGACCTGACCAGGATCGAGGGCCTCGAGGCCGCTGTTCTGGCAGACCTGGAGCTCATCCGCACCGAGGGTGCCGAGGCTGCTTACAAGAGCTGCTTGTAAGCTGAAAATTTGCACAAAAGGGCTGCTGCTTTGGGCAGCAGCCCTTTTGGCTTATACCTTTTGTCTTATAAAAGAGTAGGAGAAAAACTATGCCGCAGGCGATCCATATCAGTCCCATCGACAACGTCGTTGTCGCTCTGCATCCCATTGCCAAGGGTACCCTCGTCGAGGTGGACGGCCTTGCCGTCACCGCGCTGGAGGACATCCCTCAGGGCCACAAGATGGCCGTCAAGCCCATCAGGAACGGCGAGAACGTCATCAAGTACGGCTTCCCCATCGGCCACGCCACCGCCGACGCTGAGCCGGGTACCTGGATGCACACCCACAATGTCCACACCAACCTCTCCGGTGAGGTGGAGTACAGCTACAATCCCTCCCCCGATCTGGCCCCGCTGCCCAAGGTGGAGCCCGAGACCTTCATGGGCTTCCGCCGCAAGGATGGCCGCGCCGCCATTCGCAACGAGATCTGGATCATCCCCACCGTCGGCTGTGTCAACGACATCGCCAAGAAGATGGTGGCCGACAATCAGGACCTCGTCACCGGCACCATCGAGGGCCTCTACACCTTTACCCACCCCTTCGGCTGCAGCCAGACCGGTCATGACCATGCGCAGACCCGCAAGCTGCTGGCCGCTCTGGTCCGCCACCCCAATGCTGCCGCCGTTCTGGTGCTGTCTCTGGGCTGCGAGAACCTGACCCATGAGCAGTTCCTCGCAGAGCTGGGCGAGTATGACCACGACCGCGTGAAGTTCCTGACCTGCCAGGACGTGGACGACGAGTTCACCGCCGCCCGCGACATCCTGAAGGAGCTGGCCGCTTACGCCGGCCAGTTCAAGCGTGAGCCCATCCCCGTGAGTGAGCTGGTGGTCGGCATGAAGTGCGGCGGCTCTGACGGCCTGTCCGGCATCACTGCCAACCCCACCATCGGCCGCTTCTCCGATATGATGGGCCAGCGGGGCGGCTCCACCGTCCTGACCGAGGTGCCGGAGATGTTCGGCGCCGAGGGCTTCCTGATGGATCGCTGCATCGACCGCGATGTCTTCGTCAAGGCCGAGCAGATGATCAACGGCTTCAAGGAGTACTTCATCAGCCACAATGAGGTGGTCTACGACAACCCCTCTCCGGGCAACAAGCAGGGCGGCATCACCACCCTGGAAGACAAGAGCTGCGGCTGCGTCCAGAAGGGCGGCACCGCCCCCATCATGGACGTCATCGGCTACGGCGACCCCGTCGTGACCAAGGGCCTGAATATGCTCTACGGCCCCGGCAATGACCTCGTGTCCGCCACCGCCATGACCGCCGCAGGCGCACACCTCATCCTCTTCTCCACCGGCCGCGGCACCCCGTTCTCTGCCCCGGCTCCCACCCTGAAGATCTCTACCAACACCCCGCTGGCAGAGAAGAAGTCGGGCTGGATCGACTTCAACACCGGCGTCATCGCCGACGGCGAAAAGACCATCGACGAGGCCGCAAAGGACCTGCTGGATCTGGTCATCCGCGTTGCCAGCGGTGAGCAGACCAAGGCCGAGAAGCACGGCTTCCGCGAGATCTCCATCTTCAAGGACGGCGTCGTGCTGTAACTGAGATTCGCGTATTTTTAATACGTTGGCAACAGCCGCGAATCGCGTGTCACAAAACAGCCGCCTTTGAAAGGGTCTGGAGTGTATCTTTGTGACCAAAATAAAGGCTGCTGTACGCACTTTTTGCGATACGGCGGCCTTTTTGTGCATGAAAACGGAAAGGAAGTGTTTTATATGATGGGTGCAAATGGCGCAGTATTGTTTTCTCTGCTGATCTATGCAGCGCTGCTCTACGGTGCGGTGCGGCTGATCAAGTATTTTATCCGCTACGGCATTGATTACTACTTCCAGAAGTTGGAGCAGCAGCTGGAGCAGACCGAGCATAAGGAATGACCCGCCGGGGCGACCCTGCGGTAATAATAGGAGGCTTTTACTTATGAACCAGATCACCACCCAGTACGTCACCGAGAACGGTGCATGCTATGAGCAGTACGTCATCACCGACCCTGCCGCAAAGACCAGCCTGACCATCACCCCCGAGCGCGGCGGCATGATCACCGGCTTCACCCTCGACGGCGACGAGTACATCTGGACCCGCCGCCCCAACTTCTCCGAGTGCAACCGCCCCCGCTTCGGTGTGCCGGTGCTCTTCCCCAGCTGCGGCAACCCCGACGGCGGCGTCCACAACTTTGACGGCAAGGCTTACCCCATGGAGACCCATGGCTTCGCGGACCTGTGCGCATGGGACGTGGAGAGCGTCGGCCCTGACGGCGTGACGCTGGCTCTGGAATCCACCCCGCTGACCAAGTTCCTCTATCCCTTCGACTTCACCCTGCTGGTGAACTACAACCTCGAGGGCAACAAGGCCACCATCAGCCTGACCATCATCAACGAGGGCGACAAGCCGATGCCCTTCAGCTTCGGCTACCACCCCTACTTCATGGCTTCCGCTCTGGAGAACGTGGACTTCGACATCAAGTGCGCCACCTGCTCCGAGAACGCCAAGGGCGAGCAGCCCGCCGCTCCCGAGAAGATCACCCTCACCCGCAAGGAGGGCGCAGACAACACCATCCGCCTGCTGACCGGTGTTCAGTTCCCCATGACCTTCACCGACAAGGGCAACGGCCACAAGGTCACTGTGGATGCCGATGAGACCTTCGACAAGGGCGTGCTCTGGCAGCAGGATGCCGAGAGCTTCGTCTGCATGGAGCCCTGGAACGGCTGGGCCAACAGCGTCAACGAAGAGGGCAAGCACGAGGTGCTGGATGTCGATGAGGCCATGACCAGCGAGTGGAGCATCACCATCGAGAAGGTCTGAGCTTCTGAACCATAACGCATAAGAAAACGCCGCGCAGCTTTTGGCTGTGCGGCGTTTTTGTGCTGTGCCGGATTCAGATGCGGTGATCCACCGGGCGGACCGTCCCCTCCGTGAAATACTCCGGGTGGCGCTGGCGGGCCTGCTCCACCGAGAGCTTGTAGCGGTTGAGGTGGTCGCTGAGGGCGCGGCTGAGGTCTTCTTCGGAGCCGCGCAGGACGGCCTCAAGAATGCGGGTGTGGGCCGCGCAGACGGACTTGTTCTCCTCGGTCTGCAGGCTGAACTTGCGCAGCCGCTCGATGTGCTGGAAGGTGGAGAGCATATGGTCGAAGTGCTCCTCCATGCCGCAGAGCTGGAAGGCCCGGCGGTGGAAGGCATTGTCGAGGTCCAGCATCCGGGTCTCCCGGTTTTCGGCGTCGGGGTCGCGCTCCAGCTGGCGGTAGCTCTCGAGGTTGAGCCGGTAGGCGGCTTCCTGCTCGGCAGTCAGACGGCCCCGGATGCGGTTCAGGATCTCTTTTTCCAGTGTGAAGCGGGCGAACTGCTCCATCTCCATCAGCTTGAGGTCGATGGGGGCCACATGGGTGCCGCTCTGGGGCTTGATGACCACCATGTGGGCGATGTTCAGCATGATGAGGGCTTCCCGCATGGGGGTGCGGCTGATGCCCAGCTCCTGGGCCAGCTCCCGGTCGTTCAGCTCGTCGCCGGGCTTGAGGTCCATGGTGATGATGCGGCTGCGGATGGTCTCATAGGCGACCTCCCGTGCGCTTCGTGATGCCATTGCAGTCACGCTCCTTCTGAAACGGGCAATGCCCGGAAATGTGATATATCAGCTACCACCATTGTACCCGCGGGCATCTGCGCCGTCAAGAGCAGCGGCAACAAAAAACTGTATATTTTACCAAAAAGTTCAACGCTTCCGGGGGTGGAGATAGAGCACTGGCACCCAGATGAATGCCACGGCCAGCCCGCAGAAGACGTCGATGATGGAGTGCTGCTTGGTAAAGACGGTGGACGCACAGATGAGTGCCGCCCAGCCGAAGGCCAGCACTTTGAGCCACGGGCGGTCTTTCGCCAGTGTGCTGCCCGAGAAGGCGATGGCCATGCAGGCAGAACTCTGGCAGTGGATGGAGGGGCAGACGTTCACCGAAGCGTCGGCTTTCCAGATGAGCTGCATCAGGGTCATGGCGATGTTGCTGCGGCCCACCTCTTCCACCGTGGGGCGGATGTCGAGGCCGTTGGGCAGCACCATATAGAGGATGAGGCAGAAGGTCATGCCCGAGAACATCATCAGACACAGCTTATCATAGCTGGCGGTGTCGAACCACCAGAGCAGTGCCGTGACGCCCGCCAGCAGGAAGAACCAGCTGCCGTAGGGAAAGATGAACCACTCGTTGAAGGGGATGAAATCGTCCAGCGGGCTGTGGATGATATAGTTCGGGTCGGTGACGGTGAGGTCCAGCCAGAAGAACCAGATGAGGTAGAGCACCCAGTACAGCTGATACCACAGGTGGGGCCGTGCGCGAAGAAGAGAAGTTTTCATGGAGATCTCCTTGTTTTTTATCATACGATGATACATTTTACCACACTTGGCCGACTTGCGCAAATCAATTTGATGTTATAAAATAAAGACAGCCTGTCCCGCTGGGGCAGAAAACGTGTACTTACAAGCGCAAAGGAGCTTTCATGTCTACTTCATCTCACCCCATCCTTCTTGCGGCCCTCGATCTGGACGGCACCCTGCTCAACAGCAACGGCGAAGTCTCGCCCTGCACGCAGAAGGTGCTGTCCGAGGCGTCCGACCGGGGCGTCGTGGTCATCCCGGCTACAGGCCGCCCGCTGGCCAGCCTGCCGCCGGTGGTGGCGAAACAGCCCTGGGTGCATTATGCCCTCACTTCCAACGGCGCGGCGGTCTGGGATCTCGGCGGCGACCCGCTGGGCTGTGTCTACAGCCGGTATGCCAACGCCGCAGAGCATGAGACGAGCCAGCCGGAGTGCATCGTCCGGCGGTGCTTCCCGGTGGAAAAGGCCCGGGAGGTCTACGAGGCGTTCCAGGGTCTGCCCGGCGGACTGAACATCTTCAGCGACGGGCGCGCTCTCCGCGACATGGTGCAGCAGCGCTTTTTCGACGAGCGGTTCGCCCGTCTGGCGGCGGTGAAGGGGACAGAGGCCATCCAGCCCAACGATGGCCGCTTCACCATCCTGCGGGACCAGAGCGAGTGGATGAGCCGCCACGCCCACGAGGTGGAGAAGTTCTGCATGTTCTTCCACTCGGCGAAAGAGGCGCAGCAGTATCTGCCCCGCTTTACGGCCATCGAGGGCGTCGAGGTGGTGCAGGGGGCGCCCGACAACATCGAAGTCACCGCCGCCGGAGTAAACAAGGGCGAGAGTCTGCTGGCACTGGCCGACCATCTGGGCATCCCCCGCGAGGCCACGCTGGCTGTGGGTGACAGCGAGAATGACCGCGCCATGCTGGAAAAGGCAGGCGTCGCCGCCGTGATGGCAAACGGCATGGAGCAGATCCGAAAATTGGCCGACATCGTCAGCGAAAACGACAACGACCACGACGGCGTGGCCGAGATCTTTGCCCGTCTGGGGCTCTGAGAAGCACAGCTTCGGCGTTTTTGTGCAATGTATACAAGCTCTTATGCAAAACATTGTGCTTGTTGAGCATTACCAAACGGCCCGCTCTCGTTTATACTAAAGATACGAATGTGCGGTGGGGAAGGTATGCCCATCGGGGCCCTCAGCCGCAGGAGTTCATGCAAATGTTAAAAAGGAGAAATGCGTTATGAATCCCATCGTAGAAAAGGTCTATCAGATCGGCATTATCCCTGTTATCGCTTTTAACAGCGTTGATGAAGCCCTGCCCCTGTGCAAGGCTCTGGCTGACGGCGGTCTGCCCGCAGCTGAGGTCACCTTCCGTACCGCATGCGCTGAGGAGTGCATCCGCAAGATCCACGAGGAGATGCCCGAGATGCTGCTGGGCGCCGGCACTGTCCTGACCTGCGAGCAGGCTGACCGCGCTATGGCTGCTGGTGCTTCCTTCATCGTTGCTCCCGGCTTCGACCCCGAGGTCTGCAAGCACGTCATCGACAAGGGCGGCATCATGATGCCCGGCACCGCTTCCGCAGGCGAGATGCAGCAGGCTATGAACATGGGCTGCGAGGCTCTGAAGTTCTTCCCCGCTGAGGCAAACGGCGGTGTTGGTATGCTGAAGAACATCGGCGCTGCCCTGAAGGGCGCTCGCTGGATGTGCACCGGCGGTGTCAACGCCAAGAACGTCAACGACTACCTGGGCTATGACCAGATCTTCGCTGTCGGCGGCACCTGGATGTGCAAGAGCGACGTCATCAAGGCCGGCGACTGGGCAAAGATCACCGCTCAGAGCAAGGAAGCTGTTGACACCATGCTGGGCCTGCACCTCATCCACGTCGGCATCAACACCGGCAACGAGGAAGAGGCTGCCAAGATCGCAGGTCTCATCTCCACCATGCTGAACATGAAGGTCACTCCGGGCAACTCCAGCATCTTCGTGGGCAACAAGGAGTTCGAGATCATGAAGAAGCCGGGCCGCGGCACCAACGGCCACATCGCCATCGGCTGCAACAACGTCGATCGCGCGATCTATCACCTGTCTCAGCGCGGCGTGAAGTTCGACCTCGACAGCAAGAATGTCAAGAACGGCAAGACCGTCGCCTGCTACATGGAGGGCGAGATCGCCGGCTTCGCATTCCACCTGGTCCAGGCCTGAGCCTGAATTTTCCGTCAAGACCCGCCGCGGCGGGATGATCCGATGATACAAACATAAAGGAGAAACACTATGAAAGTCGTTACCTTTGGCGAGCTGATGGTTCGTCTGCAGCCCTTCAACTACGAGCGCTTCGTTCAGGCCAACAGCCTGGAGTTCACCTTCGGCGGCGGCGAGGCTAACGTCGCTGTCTCTCTGGCTAACTACGGCCTGGACGCAGCTTTCGTCACTAAGCTCCCCGCACACGCGATCGGCCAGGCCGCTGTCAACAGCCTGCGCCGCTACGGCGTCGATACCAGCATGATCACCCGCGGCGGTGACCGTGTCGGCATCTACTACAACGAGAAGGGCGCTTCTCAGCGCGGCTCTGTCTGCATCTACGACCGTGCCAACAGCGCGATCCAGCTGGCTCAGCCTTCCGATTTCGACTGGGATAAGATCTTCGAGGGCGTCGATTGGTTCCACTTCACCGGCATCACCCCGGCTCTGGGCGCAAATGTCGTCGAGATCTGCCTGGAGGCCTGCAAGGCTGCTAAGGCTCACGGCGTGAAGATCAGCTGCGACCTGAACTACCGCGGCAAGCTGTGGACCCGTGCCGAGGCTCGTGAGGCTATGACCAAGCTGTGCGAGTACGTTGATGTCTGCATCTCCAACGAGGAGGACGCTAAGGACGTGTTCGGCATCGAGGCTGAGGCTACCGACATCTACGGCGGCAAGCTGAACGCTGAGGGCTACAAGAGCGTTGCCAAGCAGCTGGCTGACAAGTTCCACTTCGAGAAGGTCGCTATCACCCTGCGTGAGAGCCACAACGCTTCCGAGAACGGCTGGAGCGCTATGCTGTACGATGTCGCTTCCAACGAGTACTGCTTCTCCAAGAAGTACGAGCTGAAGATCATCGACCGCGTTGGCGGCGGTGACTCCTTCGGCGGCGGCCTGATCTACGCTCTGCTGAACGGCAAGAGCACTCAGGATGCTGTTGAGTTCGCTGTTGCTGCTTCTGCTCTGAAGCACACCATCGAGGGCGACTACAACATGATGACTGTCTCCGAGGTCGAGAAGCTGGCTGGCGGCGACGGTTCCGGCCGTATCCAGCGCTAAGCAGGAAAGGAGATCCGCTATGGATATCCGTTATTCCTGCAACCAGAAAGACTTCAAGCGCTACACCACCGAGGAAATGCGCGACGAGATGCTCATCACCGGCCTGTACAAGGCGGATGAAGTCGTGGCCGTCTACAGCCATGTGGACCGCATGGTCACGCTGGGCTGTATGCCTGTCCACGAGACGGTCTCCATCGACAAGGGCATCGACGTCTGGGCCAACTTTGGCACCCACTATTTCCTCGAGCGCCGCGAGATCGGTATGTTCAACATCGGCAAGGACTCCACGGGCATCGTGGTGGCCGACGGTGTGAAGTACGAGCTGGGCTATAAGGACTGCCTGTATATCACCCAGGGTACCAAGGAAGTTACGTTCGCTTCCGCAGACCCCGAGCATCCGGCAAAGTTCTATATGGTCTCCGCTCCGGCACATTGCTCTTACGAGACCCGCCTCATCAAGATGGCTGATGCAAATCACCGTCCTCTGGGCAGCGTCGAGACCTGCAATAAGCGCACCATCAATCAGTTCATCCACCCCGACGTGCTCAAGACCTGCCAGCTGAGCATGGGCATGACCGAGCTGGAGCCCGGCTCCAACTGGAACACCATGCCCAGCCACACGCATGAGCGCCGGATGGAGATCTACACCTACTTTGAACTGCCCGAGGGGCAGGTGGTGTTCCACATGTGCGGCGAGCCCACGCAGACCCGCCACATCGTGATGCACAACGAGGACGCTGTCATCAGCCCCTCCTGGAGCATCCACAGCGGCGTAGGCACTTCCAACTATACCTTTATCTGGGCAATGGGCGGCGAGAACATGGAGTTTGACGACATGGACAACATCGCTACCACCGACCTGCGCTAAACAAGTACACCATACAACGCCCCGCACCGGGAGACCGATGCGGGGCGTTTTGCTAAATATTTAACTTTGACGGAGGAATACAATGGATCTATCGGCTTTCGATTTGAAGGGCAGGGTCGCCCTCATCACCGGCGGTGCGCACGGCATCGGCTTCTCCATCGCAGAGGGTATGGCCAAGTGCGGTGCCACCATCTGCTTCAACTGCTCTTCCGAGGCCAGCCTTGAGAAGGGCATGGCTGCGTATAAGGCTGCCGGCATTGACGCTCACGGCTATGCCGCAGACGTCTCCGACGAGGACGCCGTCAACGCGATGGTGGCGAAGATCAAGGCCGAGGTCGGCCCGGTGGACATTCTGGTCAACAATGCCGGCCTGATGAAGCGGGTGCCGATGGTCGAGATGAGCCACGCCGACTTCATGCGGGTCATCGACGTCCATGTGGGCGGCGCGTTCAACTGCTCCAAGGCTGTCCTGCCCGACATGATGGAAAAGCAGGAGGGCAAGATCATCAACATCTGCTCCATGATGAGCGAGCTGGGCCGCGAGACCGTCTCCGCCTACGCTGCAGCCAAGGGCGGCCTGAAGATGCTGACCAAGAACATCGCCTCCGAGTACGGCGAGTACAACATCCAGTGCAACGGCATGGGTCCGGGCTATATCGCCACCGCCCAGACCGCCCCGCTGCGTGAGGTCCAGCCCGACGGCAGCCGTCACCCCTTCGACCAGTTCATCACCGCCAAGACCCCGGCGGGACGCTGGGGCGACCCAGAAGATATGGTCGCCCCTGCGTCTTTCTGGCCTCCCACGCCTCCGACTTCGTGAACGGTCAGATTTTGTACGCCGACGGCGGCATTCTCGCCTACATCGGCCGTCAGCCTAAGTAAATCAGACAGCAGAAAAGCCCTGCGGCGTGCCGCAGGGCTTTTCTTATGGTCGAGCAGAGCCGGACAAATCCGAACTATTTCCCACTGTTTCTGTGGTAGTCAAGGCATCCTCAAAGCGGATGGTTTGAGAGCCATCCTTGTAGTTGAACGTGATCAGCATCCGGTCATCATACAGGAAAATGGCGTTCACAAAAATCTCAATCAGTGCTTTGCGCTGTTTTTGCTGCGATATATCGAACTTTCTGAATTTCATCAGCCAGAACCGGATGAAATCGGCATTGAAGGATGGCTTTCGCAGTTTTTCATCAGCGATTTTTGCAGTCAGCTCATCCTTCTGAGCTTCCAAGGCATCCAGACGTTCCTTGGTCGTTCGGGTGAATAAGCCTTCCTCGATTGCTTTCATCAGGTTGTCCAGTTTCCTGTCCACCTCTCGGAGCTGCTTTTCCAAGAGCGGAATCGTAGTGTTCTCCTGATTCTGAAAATCCATGACCAGCTGAACGATTCTTTCGATAACTGCATCATCATGAATCAGCTTCATCGTCTCTTGGACGACCAGATTCTCCAGCCACTCCTTTTGTACGGTTTTCTTATTGCAGCCTTTGCGCCGCTTGGCAGTAGCACATTTATAGTAATAGTAGGTTCGTCCAGTGGCGCTTGTTCCGCTTTCGCCAAACATCAATGCTCCGCACTTGCCACAGAACAGCTTGGTAGTCAGCAAGTATTCCTCATCTGCCTTTCCGTGAGCCGGTGCGCGCTTGTTTTTCTCCAAACGCTTTTGAACACGGTCAAACAGGTCTTTCGGGACGATAGCAGGAATCGCATCTGGCACAACGGTATCCCGGAAAGAAAGCTCTCCAATGTAACGGCGGTTCTTCAACATGGTGTTCATGCTGCTGCACGTCAGCTTTCCACCCAGCATATTACGAACGCCTTTTGCGTTGAGATAGTTCAGAATCTCAACGATTTTCTCACCATTATCGTAGCGCTGAAAAGTCTCTAATACAAGTGGAGCGACCAGTGGGTCGATACGATAGAACTTATCTGCGTCGATTTTATAGCCAATCGTTCCGGTGCCGCCTGTGCATTTGCCTTTCAGGGCATTTTCCGTCTGACCACGGATGACCTTTTCAGATAGCTCAGCAGAGTAGTATTCTGCCATGCCTTCCAGCAGTGTTTCCACAAGAATACCTTGCGAGCCTTCAGCAATCGGCTCCATGACCGATATCAGGTGTACATTGTTCTTTTTCAGAATCATCTTGTAGTTCGCACTGTCAAAACGATTCCGGGCAAAGCGGTCAAACTTCCAGACCAGAACGATTTCAAACAATTTTTTGTTGCTGTCCCGAATCATTTGCTGAAAATCCGGGCGATGATCTGTTTTAGCGGAGAATGCACGGTCAATGTAGTGCCTGACCACCGTGATACCGTTTCTTTCTGCGTAGGCTGTGCATTCCCGAATCTGACCTTCGATGGATTCTTCGCGCTGGTTGTCACTGGAATAGCGGGCATAAATCACAGCATTCATAGCAAGCACCTTTCTTTTATATATCATCGAACGGTAGGTCGTTTATTCAGGATGTTGTTTCGTATAATGTATATACCACACTTCATAGGGGTTTGCAAGGACAATTTTGAAAGATATCCCAATGTGAAATAGCAGCCACTCCGGTGATTTCAGCCATCTTAGCACCCTACCTTTAGATATGCTCGCAATTTGGCCTGCAAAATCGGGTCTTCGGACGGAAGAAATTTACGACTGTCGACTCGCATCACCCGATCGGGGGACAGCTGCGCACGATACTCGGTGGGTGTGCGGTGCAGTGTGGAGCGAAAACGTGCATTAAAGGTTTTCAAATCGGCAAAACCATTGCGCAAAGCAATATCTGTCAGGCCATCATTGGTCAATGCCAAGTCACTCAAAGCGTGCTGGAAGCGCACACGGCTCAGATATTCATGAAAATTAACACCAACCACCTGTTTGAACAGGGTTGAAACATAGGTTCGGTTGTACTGGGCAAAATCTGCAAGATTTTCAAGAGTGAGCTTTTCTGCGTAATGTTCTTCAATATATGCTAAAAGGCGGCGAATTGCAGAACGTCTTTGCTCATCTTCCGGCATTTCGTTCAATCGCTGTGGCTCAAACTCTGTGCATAGTATAACGAGCAGCAAGTCGAGGCTTGCCTTGACAGCCAGCTGTGCATATGGACTGTTCTGCTGCATCAGCATGAAAATCTGGCTGGCATAAAATCGAATATGACGGTAGCGTTCTTCTGTGTGTGTTCCAGCGTTTGAAAGACAGGAAGGAAAGTGGTAGACGCCACCCTTTTTAAGCAATGGACGAATCGCTGTAGCTGAAAAATGCAGGACGATGGCAGTAGTATTTGCCTGTTGACCAAAGGAGGCGTGTCCTACTCCCGGCGGAGTGAGCAGAACGTCATCCTCCTCCAGTACAACATTCTGCGTTCCACGGCAGTACTCTTGACTGCCATGCAGCAAAATGTTAAGCTCATATTCGTCTGGATGCCAGTGGTAACGATAATTCATGATATCGTGTGCAAAGCATCGCACAGTAAGCCTCTCACGCGGCCATTCCATTTTGTAATTGGCTAAATCCATCTCTTTCTCTCCCAAAATCCAAATATTTTCCCTATGTCAAATCTTTGGAGTGTGCTCCATTGGTGAATCGTCTTTTTCAGAATAAACGATAAAATATCTCCTGTCAACTGATTTTTTGAGGCCTATCAATAAATTTTTTACTTAGAATTTGACATTTTGACTAAGGGAGAGTCTCTCGATTTGGCAAAGCGCACAGGGGAAATATTTGGATTTTATTCTGATATTTCAGGATGTCATAGCTTTCCTGACAAGATTTGATTTCTGTACGGGTGCCAAAAGATACAAATTTTTGCATCGACAGAGTAAATTTGCTTTGTTAAAATGTCCACAATGAGCCTGCCCGGGCAGCAAGCGAATTGAAATCGAACCGTTTTCATATCAGGAAAGGAAAACAAATCTATGAATACTCAAATGATCATCTGTATGGTGATCTTTGCGGCAACGCTGGTCAGCTATATGCTGAACAAGATCCCCATGTGGCTTACTGCATTGATCTCAATGGCCGCCCTGTACATCACCGGCTGTATTGATGATGCCGGTGCATTGTCCGGCTTTTCTAATGTGAACACCCTGCTGATGGCATGTATGTTTATTGTAGCAGCGGGTTTCCGCCGTACCTCTCTGGTGGACGGTATGTGTAACAGCATCATGAAGCTGACGCATGGCAGCTTCAAAATGGCTTACTTTGGTTACATCCTTCTGGCAGTTCTGCTCACCAACTTCATTTCCAGCCCCATGGTCGTTTATGCGATCATCAGCCCTCTGCTGGCAGCACTGTGCGACAAGACCGGAAACAGCCGTACGCAGTATATGTTCCCCATTATGGTCGTCTGTGTGGCTTGCTGCGGTATCCTTCCACTGGCAACCTCTATCCAGATGGCTGGTCAGTTCACTGGTTTCATGGAAACCTATGGCTTTACTGGAATGAGTGTCCGTCCCATTGATTTTACGATCGCCGCATGGCCTGTCCTTATCGTTGTTCCTCTCTGGGCAATTTTCCTTGGCCCGAAGTTTACTCCGAAGCAGCCGGTCGTTCCCATTGAGGCACTGGAGAAAAAGGATTCTGGCAAAGCTCAGCCCTGTTGTGGATAAGATTGGTATCTTCCTGTTCTTTGCAACGATTATTTGCCTGATCTTTGCACCTCAGCTGCATCTGACCACTTGGTTCGTTGCGCTGGTCGGCAGTCTGCTGATGGTTCTGTTCGGCGTAGTCGATCAGAAGTCCGCTCTCCGCGATATTCCTTGGGATATGCTGATGCTCTTTGTCGGCGCACTGGCTCTGGGTACTGCACTGACCAATACCGGTGCAGGTGACATGATCGGTCAGACGTTGGCAACAGTCGTTGGTGGTACTCACAACAACTATGTCCTCGGTGCCCTGTTCTTTATCATCCCCTTCTTGCTCACTCAGTTCATGCTGAACCGTTCTGTCTCCGCAGTCTTCGTTCCTATCTGCCTGCTGACCTGCTCCGCTCTGGGCGCAAATCCCACCGGCCTTGTGATTCTTGTCAATGCCGGTTCTCTGACTGCCTTCCTGACCCCGATGGCTACCCCCGCAGTGCCCATGTGCATGGCAGACGGCGGTTACGACCTGAAAGCCATCGTCAAGAGCGGTGCACTCATCACGCTGATCCTACCCTTCGTCTATATTTTCTACACCATGACGGTGCTTCCTGCATTCTGATCCTGTGAAAAGGAGCGCAAAATCCTATGACGTTAGAAGAAAAAGTCGCTATGGCCAATACCGTGCGCAGCCGCGACCGATTTGGTCCGGTCAGCCCGGAAGAGCTGGCCGCTCTGCCCGGCACCGAAAAAGAAATGTGGGTCGAAGTGGCCGATGGCCGCAAAGTCCATGTGTTCGAGGAACGTCCGGAACATCTGCCTGCCAAAGTAACCCTGCTGTTGAACTTCCACGGCGGCGGCTTTATCAAGGGCCGCACTGACCGTGACCGCCGCTATTGCTGCACCCTGATGGAGCAGCTGAACTGCCTTGTCTGGGATGTGGACTACTGCCTTGCACCGGAACAGGCGTTTCCGGCAGCAGTCGAGGAGACGTACGGTATCATCGCTTACGCCTTTGATCATGCGGAAGAACTTGGAATCGACCCTCAAAAAATCGTGCTGGCTGGTCACAGCGCAGGCGGAAATCTTGTCGCTGCCGCACTTATCAAAGATGCGGAAGCGCATCACCTGAAGCCCTGCTGCGCATTGCTTGAATATTTTCCTGTGGACAACACGGTCGATCCTGTAAATCGGCTCTCACCGGAGTTGCAGACTAACGAATTCTGGGTCAAACGCGCCCAGACGGAGAAACTGTATACCGATTTTTATGTTGGCGATGCCGATCCTGCCGATCCGCTGTGTTCGCCGCTCAAGGCAGATGAGACTGCACTTGCTGCATTTCCTGAGTGTCTTATCCTTTCCGCAGGCGAGGATAGTCTGCGAGACGATACAGAAGCTTTTGCATTGCGTCTGGTCAAGGCAGGTGTCTGCGTAACAGCACAGCGGATCCCGGAAGCCATGCACGGGTTCACGACAAACCGCACTCCCGGTTGGGAGCGCGCACTCAAAAAACATATCCAGTTCTTCCGGGAACATTTGCAGGAGGATAATTCATGAAGATCACAGATGTAAAACTGCGCTTTGCCAAGCATTATCTGTTTGTTCAAGTCTATACCGATGCTGGTATCGTGGGCTTGGGCGAAGCGGGCAACTGGGGCTATCTGCAGGCGACCGCAGCAGCAATTGAAAAATTTGCCGACTATCTCATTGGAAAAGACCCCTTCCGAATTGAAGATTTCAATCAAAATTTTCTGAGGTCGGTCTATTTCCGTGGCTCGGTCATCATGAGCGCAATTTCTGCCATTGACATTGCGCTGTGGGATATCAAAGGCAAAGCACTGGGTGTTCCTGTCTATGAACTGCTGGGCGGTAAGACCCGTGATAAGGTGCGCGTCTATGCTTCGGTGATGCACATCACGGAAGATAAGAATGAGCTGGCTGCACAGTATCAGCAGTTGCAGCAGATGGGCTTTACTGCGGCTAAAATTTTCTGCAACGGCCCCACAAGTTCTCCGGACGGCAAGGGCGAGTTCTTTTCCAGCCGCATCGAGCGGGAAGTTGAAAAGGTGCGTGTCTGCCGGGAAGCGGTCGGCCCTGATTTCGATTTCATTCTGGAAGTTCATCGCGGCATGACACTGCCGGAGGCGGTCGCTTTTGGTCGTGCAGTTGAGCCTTACCGTCCGATGATTCTGGAAGACCCTGTTCCGCCGGACAATGTAGATACTATGGCCGAAGTTGCAAGCAAAATCGGTGTGCCGATTGCTACTGGCGAACGTGCCATTGACCTGCGTGAGTGCGAAGTGCTGATGGCTCGCCATGTCTGCCAGTATATCCGTCCCGATGTGTGCGCTGTGGGCGGCATCACTACCAGCAAGAAGATTGCTGCACTGGCAGAAGCACATGATGTTCTAGTGATTCCGCACAATCCGCTTGGCCCGGTCTCTACGGCGGCCTGTTTGCAGATTTGCGCTTCCATTCCGAATCTGGGCATTCAGGAACTTCCCGGTTTCTGTCTGAACGGTGCAGAGGATAAGATGGTCAAGGAGCCGCTGCGTTATGAGAACGGCTGTATGCTCATCCCCGATGCTCCCGGCATTGGCGTGGAGCTGGCAGATGATGCTGAGGAGCTTTATCCGGCGAGGGAACGTGGCAGCAACGCTGCCCGCCGTGCCTTTGACGGTGCGGTAAAAGATTGGTAACAAGAAAGAATGTGAGGTTGACATATGCCGATTGGGGTTTTGACAAACTGTGCCGCCGTGCTGCTTGGCGGTCTACTGGGAACATATCTTGGAAAGATTCTCCCGCGGGGACTAAAAGACAATCTGCCGACTCTTTTCGGTTTCTGTTCCATTGCAATCGGTGTCAATTCCATTATCAAAGCATCTGGAATGACTGCGGTCGTGTTAGCGATTCTGGTCGGCTTTACGATTGGCCATCTTCTGCATCTTGAACAGTGGACAAGTAAATTTTTTCATAACCTTGTTCGGGTACTCCATCTTGGTGGGGAGGACATTGATATGGAATTTTACATCACAGCGGTCGCGCTGTTCTGCTGTTCCGGCTTTGGATGGTACAGCACTCTGACAGAGGGCATCACAGGCGATCCAAGCCTATTGATGTCCAAGGCTGTTCTTGATGGATTCACGGCAATGATCTTTGCGGCTTCCTTGGGTAAATCCATATGCGCAATTCCTTTGCCGCAGTGTGCGATTCTTCTTGTCGTATACATGGTTGGTCGCACTTTATCCGCTTATTTGACCCCCACAATGTTTGCGGATTTGTCGGCTTGCGGCGGCATTTTAACAATGGCTGCGGGTTTCCGCGTCTCTAAAATCAAGTCAGTTCCCCTCGTTGACTTGATGCCTGCCTTGATCCTAGTGATGCCTTTCAGTATGGCGTGGAGCGCACTGATGGGCTGATAGGAGCGTTCTCCCTTTCAACCGGGCTGTTCTTTCATTTATGAATAGAGCAGCCCGGTTTTCTTTTTGGCTGACTTTGCACGAATGATGAGGAAAGAAACTATCGACAAAGAATAACTGTTTTAACAGAAGTCTTACTATTGTCGCTTTATCGTGATAAATTTTGCAAAACCATCTTGACGTACCCACGCTTCCATGATACCCTTTATGCCAAATCCTGCTGAAAAAGTGGTGGTTCTCACCGTGATAACCACCACTTTCAGCGGATAATCACCTCGGAAAGAACGTACCGTCCCGCAACACACCCGATTCATTTTGCCGCCGATTCACCCGACAAAATCCATCGCTGCGCTGCGTGGGCGGTATTTTTCTTTTCCGGGAAGCTGTACCTTGAATCCTTCATAAGCCGTCTGAACGTGATACCGTGCCATGACCTTACACTTTCTGTGGGCGAGCCGGACAACGCCGCTGCAAAACAGGGGCAGGAACTTCGTTCGGAGTAAACGGTGACCCCCTTACATGAGCAGCACCACCTCTACTTATTTTTGCGCCTTAACAATTCGGAAACATTTGTCGAAAGTTGATTTTGAGCGCAGCGGTAGAGGGCAAGAACCGTCCCGTGGCCACAAATTTTCAATTCTTGAAAATGTTGTGCTCCACCGGGACTTCACTTCTGCAATGCGTCTGCATTTCCGAAGTGATCTTGTTGGGGCGTGCCTGCCCCAAACCCTGCTCATGGTTCGCACCTGACGGTGCGAACAGCAACGGCGTGTCGTGCTTTACATAACTTCACCGAGGAGTTATCGAACAGACAGGAG
>OODT01000967.1_pt1 | contig 20300 bp, 16 predicted proteins | sample 1671841 | NCBI WGS metagenome assembly OODT01 (sample SAMN06348198, study PRJEB24527) | human gut metagenome | biome: human gut; feature: ankylosing spondylitis patient; material: feces | host: Homo sapiens | place: China | collected 2015-10 | reverse complement strand
ATGATTTCAGAACTGAAGTCAGATACCACAGATGCCCGGAATCACGGGTTGCGATCTCCAGGAAAGAGATCTGGTTGATGATCCTATATTACCATATTTGTGTCACAAAAGGAAGAAGCATAGCATATAAAACATTTGCGGTTCAAAAAATCTCATCAAACGTACTGTTCACAGCCGTACGCCTGATGAGATCTTATATAAATGCAAAATTCTCTCTACTTTGCAAACAATTTCTCCGGATTCTTCCGAATCAGTTTATCAATGTCTTCTTCTGTGAATCCTCTCTCCAGAAGTCCCTCTGCAAACATCTTAAGTCCGTCTGCTGAACCTGGCGAATTAAGCTGACCAAAATCCGTGACCAGGTATGTATGATCCGTTCCTACCGCACGGATCTGTTCCGCTACAAGTTCCCAGCTTACACAGTTATGGTAGACCGTAAAAAAACTGTGTTCCACCACAGCACCCACAGCGACGCAGCGCTTCTGTTCCTCAATTGAAAAATTTGTAGCCGGGTTCTCCGCATGCGTCAGAACAATCCTGTTTACACCACGTTTTGCTGCTTCCAAGACAAGCGGGAGACCTTCTCTTCCGCCGATATGTCCGGTACCTACGACAAGATCGTATTTTGCCGCAACATCCAACACATCGTACACCGCCGGAAGAATTTTTCCGTTCTCATCACAGACAGAAATATATGGACTCAAATCCGCAGATGGATCATTTCGAAAATGAAATTTTCGATAGGACAGGGAATCCAAAGTTGGAAACCAGATGTATCTTCCGCCTGCTTGAGCCATCCGCTCCGCAGCGTCCGGATTGATACCGCCCGCCTGACGATTTAAGACGAGACCTCCATATATGTTAAGATTCGGATGTAACGCAGAAAGAATGGCAGCACGGCCGGTCGTGTCGGCGAAGTGGCATTTCACCACTCCGCCTTTCATACCAGTCTTCTCCCATTCTTCTGCTATTTCAAGATCCGTTGACTTTCTCGGACTCACATCCGGGGAAGTATGAATGTGCATATCATATGCGCCTTTCAAGATATCTTCCATAGCAAATCTCCTTATATTTACCGGTTCCTAACGATACGGAAGGAATACCGGAATCAGTGCAACTACAACGACATAGGTAAGAATTACCATCGGGATTCCGATCTTTACAAAGTCAAGGAATTTGTACTTTGTCCATCCGACTGTCATCATATTCTGCGGTGCAGCAAACGGTGTTGCATAGGATGCTGCACCTGCAAGTGTGATGATCATTGCAATCGGATACGGGCTGACACCAATCTGCTCCGCAATGGAAAGACCGATCGGCATAAAAATCAAAATCGTCGGAATGTTGGACATAACCTGTGTCAGGATGGATGCTGCAATAAAGATGACTGTGCTGATCATGAACGGACTTGGATTATCGCCAAGGATATTGATAATGACATTTGCCATTGCATCTCCGGCACCACAGTTCTTTACACCTGCAGAAATTGCGCTCAACGCACCTACAAGGATCAGACAGTTCCAGTCGATCGCCTTGATGGCATCCTTTACTGTCATACAGCCACTTCCAACGATGATTAAAGCGCCTACAACTGCTGCAATATGCATTGGAAATGTCTTAGAACCAGATGCGATCACTGCGAGTACTGCAATCATCGTGATCACGCAGATCGCTGCATTTTTCTTATTGAATTCCTTCTTCTCTGCCTGTGCGAATTCCGGAACATATCCTGTATCCGGAATCATTTTCATTCCAATAAATGTATAATATAATATGCCAATAATGCAAATTCCAATGCCAAATGGAGTAATAGAAAAGAATCCAAACGGCTCATAACCGAGTTCCTGCATAACACCTGCTGCGGACGCGTTGGAACCAACGCCGACAAGTGTTACAAAGCCGCCGAACTGTGCGCCAAATAGCAAACCAAGAAGTGCCTTGGACGGACCAACGCCTGCAGAAATGCACATTGCAGTTACAAGTGGAGCCATGGCAACCATAACGCCGATGTTGCTGCAAACTGCACTTAAAAGGCAGGAAACGATCAGAGTTACAAGAATAATATTTCTCTCACTTTTACCTGTGATCTTTATCATCTTATCTCCGATGATATCTGTCACACCTGTATGGAACAGAGATGCGCCAACGACCATCATTGCAGCTAACAGAACGATCGTTGTGCTGTTATATCCGCTGAAGATCGTATTTACTTCGATGATTCCGGTATAAGCATAAAGAATAGATGCAGCGATTGCTGTAACAACAATCGGAATCGGCTCCCAGATAAAAAGCACGATCGTTGCAGCCAGGATCAGAAGTGCTACTATCATTGAGTTCATAAAATTTTCCCCTTTGCATTGTTTTAAATTGTGTAGTTTTTTATTCAATCTGCGCAGAACTGTTTTAAAAAGACCATCTTTTTTGTTACAAATTTATTCTATCACGGATTGTTTCAAAAATAAAACAATGTAATTTTCTATTCTTGACAAATATTTATTGTCAACTTATCCGATTTTCCTGATTCACCATGCATCCCTCCCCACAGCGATCTTCATTTTTTGCATAAACAGCAAAAAATCCCGCCAAACGTATCACAGGTTCTTTCTGTCATACATTCGGTGGGATTCTCTAATCCTGTCTATAACGGCTCTATGTTATTTAAACAGCCCGCGCTTCTTCTTCGGCTCCGAGGAAATTCCCTTCATGGCGTCGTCGAAGTGCTTTAAGGCCTCTTTCTGCTCCTCCGTAAGCTTCTCCGGAACTGTAACAACAAGCGTTACATAATGGTCACCGCGGATGTTCTTATTTCTGAGAGACGGAACACCCTTGCCGCGGAGACGTACCTTCGTGTCGGTCTGGGTTCCCGGTTTTACCTCGTACTCAACCTCGCCGTCGACGGTCTTGATCTTGATCGGACCTCCAAGGGCTGCTGTTGCGAAGGAGATCGGTACTGTGGAGAAGATGGATGTCTCCTGGCGCATAAATACCGGGCTTCTGGATACGGTTACCTCAACGAGAAGGTCTCCTCTCTCGCCGCCGTTCGTTCCGGGCTCACCCTTTCCGGCGATACGGATGCTCTGTCCGTTGTCGATACCTGCCGGGATCTTGACCTGGATCTTCTTCTTGCTGGAGATATATCCGGTACCATAGCAGTCCGGGCACTTCTCCTTGACGATCTTACCGGTACCACGACAGTCCGGACATGTCTGGACATTCTGTACCTGACCGAAGAAGGACTGCTGGGTGTAGACGATCTTACCTTTACCGTTACATTTCGGGCAGGTAACCGGAGATGTACCAGGCTTTGCGCCTGTTCCGTGACATTTCGGACACTCATCCTTCAATGTGAGCTCGATCTCTTTCTCGCAGCCAAAGATTGCCTCTTCAAATGTGATCCTTACGCCGGTTCTTAAATTTGCGCCGCGCATGGGACCGTTGCTGCTTCTTCCGTAAGCGGAACGTCCACCTCCGAAGAAATCTCCGAAAATATCTCCAAAGATATCTCCCATGTCGGCTCCGTTGAAATCGAATCCGCCGTAGCCGCCGGCTCCGCCTGCGCCGCCCTCGAAGGCCGCATGGCCGAACTGGTCATACTTTCTTCTCTTTTCCGGATCACTTAAAACGCTGTATGCCTCGGAAGCTTCCTTGAACTTTGCCTCCGCCTCTTTATCTCCCGGATTTGCGTCCGGATGGTATTTCTTTGCAAGAACTCGATATGCTTTCTTTAACGCCGCTTCGTCCGCATCTTTCGGCACGCCGAGGACTTCGTAATAATCTCGCTTGGTCTCTGCCATTTCTTTATTCTTACCTTTCCTGTTAGTGAGCGGTACCACGCTTCACGCGTACCTTTTTACGGAACCTGCCGACGGAAGCTTTCTTCAGACGTCACGGCTGAGTCCTGCCGCGGCAATATTTCCGGATCGTTGCCGATCAAAATCTTGATATAAGGCAACCGAAAGAACGCCCAAGATGGGGCGTTCTTTCGGATTTATAGTGCTTGACTCGGGCTGTCTTCCTGTTTTCATTTCATGAAAACAAGAGACCTTTGGCATCCGCCAAATGGCTCTTCCGGCTAAAAAGGACTTATGCAAGCTATCTTGCAACATCCTTTCCAGCCCTCATTGTCGCTCGATCAAACTGTTATTTAGACTTCTTTGTAGTCGCCATCAACGACATCATCGCCATATCCAGCCTGGCTTGCGCTCTGTCCAGCCTGCGGACCTGCCTGGCCCTGTGCGCCTGCTGCGCCCTGAGCTGCCTGAGCCTGCTCATAAACCTTTGCGAAGAGCTTCTGCGCGCTGTTCATGAGTTTCTCTTTCGCTGCCTTGATCTCCTCGACCTGGGCGTCTGTCATCTGCTCTGCCGGAGCTTTGTTGATCGCTTCCTTGAGGGCATTCAAGTCAGCCTCAACAGCGGCCTTATCGTTTGCATCGATCTTATCGCCAACTTCTTCCATTGCCTTCTCTGTCTGGAATACCATGGAATCAGCTTCATTTCTTGTATCGATCGCTTCTTTCTTCTTCTTATCCTCAGCCTCGTAAGCTGCAGCCTCCTTAACAGCCTTATCGATATCATCCTTGGACATATTGGATCCGGATGTGATGGTGATATGCTGCTCTTTGCCTGTGCCGAGGTCCTTAGCGGATACGTTTACGATACCATTTGCATCGATATCGAAGGTAACTTCGATCTGCGGAACACCTCTTCTTGCCGGAAGGATACCGTCAAGACGGAACTGGCCAAGAGTCTTGTTGTCTCTTGCGAACTCACGCTCACCCTGTACAACGTGGATATCTACGGCTGTCTGGTTATCAGCAGCTGTGGAGAATACCTGGCTCTTCTTTGTCGGGATCGTTGTGTTTCTCTCGATCAGCTTTGTAGCAACGCCGCCCATTGTCTCGATGGAAAGGGAAAGCGGAGTTACATCGAGAAGAAGGATGTCACCTGCACCGGCATCGCCTGCTAACTTACCACCCTGGATCGCTGCACCGATGGCTACGCACTCATCCGGGTTTAAGCTCTTGCTCGGCTCTTTGCCTGTTAACTGTTTAACCTTTTCCTGTGCGGAAAGCATACGTGTGGAACCACCTACGAGGAGAACCTTGGAGAGCTCTGCTGCCGTTAAACCAGCGTCTCTTAACGCGTTCTGTACCGGAATTGCTGTTCTCTCAATGAGATCACTTGTCAGCTCATCGAATTTAGCTCTTGTGAGGTTCATATCTAAGTGCTTCGGTCCCTCAGCAGTTGCTGTGATGAACGGAAGGTTGATGTTTGTTGTTGTTGCGGAAGAAAGCTCTTTCTTTGCTTTCTCAGCAGCTTCTTTTAATCTCTGAAGTGCCATCTTATCACCGGAAAGATCTACGCCCTCTGTCTTCTTGAACTCGTCGATCATCCACTGTGTGACACGGTTATCGAAATCATCACCGCCGAGGTGTGTATCACCGTTCGTCGCAAGAACTTCGATAACGCCGTCACCGATCTCGATGATGGAAACATCGAATGTACCGCCGCCGAGGTCATATACCATGATCTTCTGCTCTTTCTCGTTGTCAAGACCGTAAGCAAGGGCTGCCGCTGTCGGCTCGTTGATGATACGCTTTACATCAAGACCGGCAATCTTACCTGCATCCTTTGTTGCCTGACGCTGGGCATCGTTGAAGTAAGCCGGAACTGTGATAACAGCTTCTGTTACTTTTTCACCGAGGTAGCTCTCAGCATCTGCTTTTAACTTCTGAAGGATCATCGCGGAGATCTCCTGCGGTGTGTACTTCTTGCCGTCAATATCTACCTTGTAGTCGGTACCCATATGTCTCTTGATGGAGGAGATGGTTCTGTCAGCGTTTGTAACTGCCTGACGCTTTGCCGGCTCACCCACAAGTCTTTCTCCTGTCTTTGTAAATGCAACGATAGACGGTGTTGTTCTGACACCTTCTGTATTAGCGATAACTGTTGGTTTACCGCCTTCCATAACTGCTACGCAGCTGTTTGTTGTACCTAAGTCAATACCAATGATCTTACTCATAATGATTTTCCTCCTCTAAATTTGGAATATTAGGAATGAGTGGTCGTCCAGCAGTCTCTGCCGGATGATCACATTGTTTCAATGTTAGTTTGCAACCTGCACCATGCTGTGACGAACGATGGAATCTTTGTAGGTGTAGCCCTTCTGGAGTTCCACTGCCACAACATTCTCGCCGAGATTCTCATCCTCCACATGCATCACTGCGTTGTGGAAGTTCGGGTCGAACGGTTTTCCGACTGCCTCGATCGGCTTAACGCCCATATCATCGAGTGTCTTTACAAATTGCTTATATATCTTTTCCATTCCGTCTGCAAACGCGGATCCTTTCGCGTCTTCCGGAATGGAATTAAGACCTCTTTCAAAGTTATCGACGATCGGAAGGATCTTTTCGATTACATCCTTCGCACCGATCTCATACATTGCGGACTTTTCCTTGTCCGTTCTCTTGCGGTAGTTATCAAACTCCGCCATGGATCTCTTGAGCTTGTCATTTAACTCATCGATCTTCTCGTCCTTCGGATCTTTCTTCTTTTCAGAAGCTTTTTCCTCTTTTTCGGACGTCTCTTTATTTTCTTTTTCGGAAGCGGCTGTCTCTTTGGTTTCTTTTTCCTCAGAAACGGCTTTTTCCGTTTTCTCTTTTTCTAACTCTTTCTCTTTCACTGCTCTCTTCACCTTTCATTTTTAAACGTTTCGTTCAGCTGCGCAACTAACGATCTCAAGGTCGATACGACTTTTTCGTAGTCCATTCGTTTTGGTCCCACGATACCGATCGTTCCGCGCATCCCATCGCCGAGCGCATAATTTGCGGTTACGATGCTGCAGTCTTTCATGCTCTGGACCGGAGTTTCATCTCCGATATAGACCTGAATTTCATTGTCCGGATCATCCGTTTTATTCTGCTGCTGCCCGTCGATCAGTCCCCTGAGAAGTTCTTTATGTTCCAAAGTACCGATCAGCTGGCTCGCTTTTTCCGTATCGGAAAGCTCCGGGTATTTGAAAATATTGGTTGCCCCGCTGGTATAGATCTGGAGATCTTCGTCCTGGGAGCGGATCACTTCACTGACTTCATTCAGTACCAGATCCACCACTCTTCTGTGGGATCCGGCCTGTTCTTTCATTTTTGCGATCACGCCAAGGTTGATCTCCTCGATCGTCAGACCGTTCAGGCTGCTGTTTAAAAGAATATTTAAATTCAGAAGCTCTTCGTCACTGAGTTCCTCATCGATCGTAACAAAGGAGTTTCTTATAATATTTCCTTCCACAACGACTACCACCAGAAGTTTGTGTTCCTCCACCTTCGAGAGCTGGATAAACTTTAACTTTGTCTGGTTGTAACTCGGTCCGCTGATCAGGGTCGCATAGTTCGTATTGTTGGCAAGAACCTTTGCAAGCTGCTTCAGAAGCAGTTCCACGCGGTCTACCCGCTGGATCATCAGTTCCTGCATATGCTCGACCTGACTATCTTTTTCCTTGATGATCTGGTCAACATAGAAACGGTAACCTTTATCGGAAGGAATTCGTCCCGCCGAGGTATGCGGCTGAATGATGTAGCCAAGTTCTTCCAGATCAGACATCTCATTTCGGATCGTCGCGGAGCTGAGCTTCAGATCCGAGTATTTGGAAATCGTTCTGGATCCCACCGGCTCACCGGTCTCCAGATACGTCTGGATAATCGCTTTTAAAATTTTTTCTTTTCTCTCATCCAGTTCCAAAACTCTCACCTCTTCTTTATTAGCACTCTTTATCGAGGAGTGCTAACATTTACAGTTGTTACTATATTACTTAGTGTGTTGTTTGTCAAGGGCTTTTGATAATTTTCACATTTTTTTCACTATTTTTTTCATCGCCTTTTTCTACCAGGATTTTACAGGATCCGCCCGGCTTTCCCCTGGATTTTCCTGTGAATCCCGGGGGCTTTGCGTCACATTAAGAACATTTCTGCCATATGGGGGGACTGTTTGCGTCCTGGCAGTAATACCCAAAAACTTGACAAATTTGGAAAATTATGTATAATACATACTTGTTTCCAAATTGTTACATTTCTATTACACATCTGCATATAATTTGTAATAGATATGAAACAAAAAAAGAAAGGATTGTTATATGAAGAAATTTAGATTGACCATCTGTGTTTTACTGACCGTCATTTCGATGCTCTTAAACACCGTATGTGCATTCGCAAGTACCCCGAAAAACTCTGGCCACCTGGACAGCATCGATGGAAATAAGGTTTCCGGATGGGCGTGGAACTCCGCTGCCCCGGATACCCCGGTCTCCGTCACCGTCACTGTGGCCAACTCCCATACAGGCGAGTCTCTTTTATCTGAGACCGCCGAAGCTGATATCGAGCGCAATGACTTAAAGGAAAGCGGCATCGGAAACGGTGCCCACGGCTTTGAGATCATGATCGACTGGTCCTCCATCCCGGATGATACCTACATGATCAAGCTCAGCGTGAACGGCACAGCACTTCCGTTAGCTTACCAGTACAGTACCGCAACAAAGATCATCAAAAATGCCACCCTCGTTTCCTTAGGTACATTTAAGACCACAGCTTACTGCCCGTGCAGAAGCTGCTCCGAGGGCTACGGCCGTCTCACAAAGACCGGAACCCAGGCGACCGCAAGCCGCACCGTAGCCGTTGACCCGCGGGTCATTCCGCTTGGAAGCCACCTTTTGATCGATGGTGTCGAGTATATCGCTGAGGACGTCGGAGGCGGCGTCAAAGGAAAACATATCGATATTTTTTACAACACACATTCGGAAACAAGAGATCACGGCGTTGAGCGGTCTGAGGTCTATCTGATCCAGTCTTAAGTTCATCTGCCCCGTTATATGAGTTTCCACCCGATATATGACAGGACTGGAAGGACATCCACTAATAAATTCTTCCTGCTGCATGGCAAAAAAGGGAATCTCTCCTGAGCATGCGAAAATGCTCATGAAAGATTCCCTTTCTTAATTATACATATCTTATGTGAGTCAGGACCTCTCCTGAATTCACAGGCTTGCTCCTATCTTTAAACAGTATGCCCCTTCGCCACATAAAACGGCTGTGTATCCGTTCCTTTCAGTTCCTGGCCAACCTCAATCGTCACGTTCTTGTCTGTGACAACGTAATCCAGCCGTGCGCCTGCTTTCACCACCGTATCCTGCATCAGGACACTGTTTCTGATCTTTGCGCCCTTTGCGATCTTAACGCCTCGGAAGAGAACACAGTTCTCCACATCGCCTTCGATCACGCAGCCATCAGCCACAAGGTTATTTTTTGTCTTACATCCGTTAATATATCTTGTCGGGTTGTCATCACGGATCTTTGTGTAGATCTGGCCGCCGGTAAACAGCGCGTCCAGATTCTCATCATCGAGAAGTTTCATATTCTCATCGAAGTAGCTCTTTAAGCCGCAGATCCTCGCGTAATATCCATCATATTTATATCCGCGGATATTGTACTTCTCAAGACGCGGTGCAAGGATATCACGCTCGAAGCAGGAGTATCCACGTACAAACGCCGCATGGATCTTATCGATCAGTGCTTCTCTATCCATAATATAAATATTCATGGAGAGGTTCTGTTTTCCGCACATTTCAGAATTCATAAAGATCCGTCTCACGCGTCCGTCATCAAGCTTTAACGTGTAATACATATCCCCGTGGGAACCTGCGCGGATCAGTTCCGCCGGAATCTCCTGCTCCGTGTAGGCAACCGTCACATCGGCACCGCTCTCGATATGTTCCGCTAACATTGCGTTGAAATCAAAATCCACCGCGATATTGGCGTCCATCATGATCACATACTTTTCTTTTTTGCTTTTCAGATACGGAAGGATGCTCTCAAGTGCCTCGACGCGTCCGCTGTAGACCTTCATATTTTTCTCCGCATAGGGCGGAAAAATACTGAGGCCTCCGTTTTTTCTGAGAAGATCCCACGCTCGTCCGGAGCCCAGATGGTCCATCAGGGAATGATAATTCTCCCGGACCACGATGGCAATATTGCTGATCCCGCAGTTTGCGAGACTGGAAAGCAGGAAGTCGATGATCCGGTAACGTCCCGCAAACGGGATCGATGCCATCAGGCGGTCACCCGCAAGCTCCGGCACCAGATTATCATAACTGTTTGGAAAAATAATACCGATCGCATTTGCATTGGAATTTACCATTGTTCTTCACCATCCTCCACATTTTTATTGACCATGGCGTTCGGGCCGATCTTTGCGCCCTTTCCGATGGTGATTCCGGAACCGATCGTCGCAACGCCGTGTTCTTCCCCCTTCGGCATGGATCCAACAACGGCATTTTCACCGATCACAACATTTTCCGCGACGATACAGTGTTCTACAACAGCTCCGGCCTTTATGACCGTTTTGCCCATGACAACGGCATCTTCGATCTTCGCTCCCTTTTCTACCCTGACACCAGAGAACAGGATCGAATGCTTAATACTTCCGTCGATCCGGCATCCGTCTGTGATCATGGAATTCTCAACGACTGCGTTGGAGCCGATCTTGTGACCGGTCATACCGCTGTTCCGGCTGTAGATCTTCCAGTTTTCATCAAAGATATCGATCCCGCTGTGTTCCGGATCAAGAACCTCCATATTTGCTTCCCAGAGGGATGAGATCGTTCCAACGTCCTTCCAGTATCCCGCAAAGTGGTACGCGTACATCTTCCGTCCGTCTTTTAAGAGGTTCGGAATGATGTTGTTTCCGAAATCATTCTCGGAATTCGGGTCTGCCTCATCCTCGATCAGGTACTTCTTTAAAATATCCCAGTTAAAGATATAGATTCCCATGGAAGCCAGATTCGACTTCGGGTTCTTCGGTTTCTCCTGAAACTCTGTGATCCGGTCGTCCCCATCCGCCACCATCAGACCAAAACGGGATGCCTCGTCCCACGGCACTTCCATAACCGCGACACTGAATTCTGCGCCTTTTTCCTTGTGGAAGCGCAGGAAATCACTGTAATCCTGCTTGCAGATCTGATCACCGGATAAGATGATCACATACTGCGGATCGTAGCGCTCGATGAACGGAATGTTCTGATAGATTGCGTTTGCGGTTCCCTTATACCAGTCGGAACCGGATGCCTTCTGATACGGCGGCAGTACATGTACTCCACCGTAAAGACGGTCGAGGTCCCACGGCTGGCCGTTTCCGATATACTCATTCAGTACCATCGGCTGGTACTGGGTCAGAATTCCCACGGTATCAATTCCGGAATTTACGCAGTTCGAGAGCGGAAAATCAATAATTCTGTATTTCCCGCCGAAAGGGACTGCCGGTTTTGCAAGCTTCTGTGTCAGTGCATAGAGTCTTGACCCCTGGCCGCCTGCAAGAAGCATTGCGATCATTTCCTTAGCCATAATAATATCCCCCTGTTTTTTGGATACAGTCTCTCCGTGCAAAATGTACAACCATACATTTCATTGGATTGTACAAATCATATCACATCGTTGCCGTTTTTGATAGTGGTTTTATGCACTTTTACCATGTTTTTTACATGATCTATATATGTATTCTGCTTTTTTATCCTCTGTACCATTTAAGCTACGCTTATGATCTACTTGTTTTTTCTCAGCATGCATGCCCTTTTTCACTCCACGCAGGATCTCTGACATCGAAAACTACGGCTGAAAAAAAGCGCGGTCTCCGCAGGATCTTTAGTCCTGCAGAAACTGCGCCATAATATAATTGCTCACATCAAGTCCATAATCCGTCAGAACGAACCGGTCGCCCTGAAATACCGCTGCTTTTTCCTCCACAAACGTTTCCATGAGCCCCGGATAGACGTCCTTCGCGGACACCCCGAACCTCCGCTCAAACTCCGGAAGGGACACCCCGGCTGTCATCCGTAGTCCCACATAGAAGAATTCCTCCTCCATGTCTTTCTTCGTGAGCTTTTCCACATCCGTAAACATCCCCGGCTTTTCTTCCAGATACTGCTTCATATCGGAATTGACCGCAAACCTACAGCCGTCCATGTAGGAGGATGCCCCGAGTCCCAGTCCCAGGTAGGGCAAGCCTGTCCAATAACCGATATTGTGGCGGCACGCTCTCCCCGGCTTCGCATAGTTTGAGATCTCGTACCGCTCATACCCACAGTCCCGCAGGAACCGCTTCGTCTCGTGGTACATCTCCCTCTCGGAATCCTCGTCGGGAAGAAGTTTCCGTCCCTCTTCGCTCCCGTACTTCTCACCGAAAGGAGTTCCATCCTCAATGATCAGGCTGTACGCCGAGATATGTTCCGGATTCAGGTCCGTGACCCGCTTTAAGGTGTCCTTCCAGGACTCGCGGGTCTGTCCCGGCAACGCTGACATAAGGTCGATATTGATGTTCGTGAACCCGCACTCCCGGGCCAGATGGAAGCTCTCCAGGAATTCCGCCCAGGTATGGATCCGGCCGAGAAGCTTTAGCTCTCTGTCATTTGCTGATTGGAGTCCAAAGCTCAGGCGATTGATCCCGGCCCGCCTGTAATCTGTGAGTTTCTCCCTTGTCACGGTTCCAGGGTTCGCCTCCATGGAGATCTCCGCGCCTTCCGCCACATGAAACGCCTTCCGCACATGTTCCATGATCCCGACAATCAGCGCCGAATCCGGCACGGACGGGGTTCCGCCGCCGATAAAGATCGTATCTACCGGAATGTCCCCGTATTTTTTTCCCATGGCGTCAATATCTTCCCTGAGCCGCCTCGTGTACAGGTTCTGGGTCTCCTGGTCCGTCGGAAATGAAAGGAAGTCGCAGTAAGCGCATTTTCTCACACAGAACGGCATGTGCAGATATAATTCCATGCCCCCGTTCATGCGAGAACCTCACTGAGCATCTCGATCTCGTCCTCGAACAGGCAGTATCCCGGATCATGGGCTTTCACCGCCGCCAGGACATCCTCGATCCGCATCCACTTCACAGACTCCACTTCTTCTTTCTGAAGCTTGAGTTTTTCGATCTCTACCGGCTTTTCATAAGCAAAAACATGACTCTTCTCATGATTCTTAAAGATCCGTCCATGGAACTCGCCTTCATAGCGTCCGTCATGGACCCCGACAAGCCGCAGGTCTTCCGGCTCTGCCGCAATTCCCAGCTCTTCCTTCAACTCCCTGAGCGCCGACTCCAGATAGTCCTGTCCCGCCGGAATATGCCCGGCGCTGGAGATATCGTAGCAGCCCCCGAAGGAGTCCTTCCCTCGGCTCCGCTTCTGTAAAAGCAGGTCATGTCCGCCGTCCCTCCGTCTTCTTACGACCCAGACATGGCTCGTCCGGTGCCAGTCACCGTTGAGATGGACCAGCGTGCGCTCTCTCACCTGCCCCGACGGCTCTCCATTCTCATCGAGGAGATCAAGAAGCTCCAGCGGTTTTCCGTCCAGGACCGCTTCCTTTAAGAGATCATCCTGGTAGCGGAGTTTCAAAGAGAAGAACGGTGCTTCCTCGTCGAGAAGCCGATGGAAGATCCGGTCGCCTTCCCAGAGGTTCAGGCTGTTGATCTCAGTCTTAGGAACCCACTCCAGAGTACCCTCATTGCAGTCTGCCAGCTCACCTGTAAAGCCGTCTGCCGTGTAGAGGAAAATGTACTCCATTTCGGCATCATCATCATTGTACATGAAAGTCAGAACGCCCCGAAGTCTATAGCTTGTGAGTGTCAGGCCTGTCTCCTCCTTCGTCTCCCTTAAAATGCAGTCCTCCGGGCTCTCCCCCCGCTCAAACTTCCCGCCAATGCCGATCCACTTGTCTTTATTGACGTCGTGTTTCTTCTTGATACGATGGATCATCAGGTATTTGTCATCTTTTTCAATGTAGCATAATGTTGTAAGCTTCATAATAGTTCCTCATCTATGTGCAAAAAAGTCCATTTCTTCGAACGATCTGAAATGGACTTTTTATCTGGATCAATATTTTAATTTACTCCTCGTCCAGCTTCAGAACGCTCATAAACGCCTTCTGCGGAATCTCCACGTTTCCGACCTGGCGCATACGCTTCTTGCCTTCCTTCTGCTTCTCGAGAAGCTTCTTCTTACGGGAGATATCGCCGCCGTAGCACTTCGCGAGGACATCCTTTCTCATGGCTCTCACCGTCTCACGGGCAATGATCTTACCACCCACAGCAGCCTGGATCGGAATCTCGAATAAATGCTTCGGGATCTCATCCTTCAGCTTTTCGCACATCTTTCTGCCGCGCTCGTAAGCGGATCCCTCAAACACGATGAAGGAAAGGGCATCCACAGTTTCCTTATTGATCAGGATATCGAGTTTTACAAGCTGTGACTGCTCGTATCCCTTCAACTCGTAGTCGAAGGACGCGTAACCGCGGGATCTTGATTTCAGCGCGTCAAAGAAGTCGTAGATGATCTCGTTTAACGGAAGCTCATACTTTAAGAGTGCACGCGTCTCTTCCATATATTCCATGCCGAGGTAAACGCCGCGGCGTTCCTGGCATAACTGCATGATCGCGCCCACAAATTCTGTAGTCACCATGATCTCTGCGGAGACGATCGGCTCCTCCATATATTCGATTTCGGACGGATCCGGCATGTTGGACGGGTTCGTGAGGTCGATCACCTCGCCGTTCGTCTTGTGGATCCGGTATACAACGCCCGGTGCCGTCGTCACGAGGTCAAGGTTATACTCGCGCTCCAGGCGCTCCTGGATGATCTCCAGGTGTAAAAGCCCTAAGAATCCGCAGCGGAATCCGAAGCCCAGTGCGATGGATGTCTCCGGCTCAAAGAACAGGGACGCGTCGTTTAACTGCAGCTTCTCTAAAGCATCACGGAGCTCCGGATATTTCGCTCCATCCGCCGGATAGAGTCCGCAGTACACCATCGGTGTTACCTTCTTATATCCCGGAAGTGGGGCCGCGCACGGATTTAAGCGGTTCGTCACCGTATCACCCACGCGGGTATCTTTCACATTCTTGATGCTGGCTGTAATGTATCCAACCATGCCGGCCCGGAGCTCATCACAGGGGATAAATTGGCCTGCGCCGAAATATCCGACCTCAACGACATCGTAGGAAGCTCCCGTCGCCATCATCTGGATCGGGGTGCCTTTCTTCACGGTTCCCTCTTTCACACGGCAGAATACGATAACACCGCGGTAGGAATCGTAGAGTGAGTCAAAGATCAGCGCCTGAAGCGGTGCCTCCGGATCCCCCTTCGGAGCCGGGATCTTATGGACGATCGCTTCCAAAACATCCTCGATATTGAGTCCCATCTTTGCAGAGATCCTCGGTGCGTCGTGAGCCTCAAGTCCGATCACATCCTCGATCTCCTCCGCCACACGGTCCGGATCAGCGCTCGGAAGGTCGATCTTATTGATGACCGGGACAACATCAAGATCATGGTCAAGGGCAAGATACACATTTGCAAGCGTCTGGGCCTCAATGCCCTGAGCCGCATCTACAACAAGGATCGCACCGTCACACGCCGCAAGGCTTCGGGATACCTCATAGTTAAAGTCAACGTGACCTGGGGTATCGATCAGGTTAAAGATATACTCCTCGCCGTCCTTTGCCTTGTAAACCGTGCGGACTGCCTGGGATTTGATCGTGATTCCGCGCTCTCTCTCAAGATCCATATTGTCAAGGATCTGGGCCTGCATCTCACGGCTGGTTAAAAGACCGGTCTTCTCGATAATGCGGTCCGCCAGCGTGGATTTACCGTGGTCGATATGGGCAATGATACAGAAATTTCTGATTTTATCCTGGGAATAATGAACCATTCATGTTCCTCTCTTCTATATGATTTCTTCTTTATATGATCCATTTCTCTGTCACTGCTTGTCGGACCACCAGATCTCTACTCCTGATCGTTCGGTCCATCGGAAAATACCTTTATACACAGGAATTTCTCCCTTGGGGACAGAAATGGCAATTTATCATGTTAAATATAGCATTTTTTAGGTTTCCGCGCAAGCGGTAGTATGAGGTTTGGATGCGATAAAAAATAGACAAAAAGCTGACAAATTACAATTCTTTTATGTGTTGTAAAATCAATTGACATTCCATCCATTCTGATTTAGACTTTAATTAACATTTTGTCACGTATATTCAGGACTTTTCTTCGTCCCGTCACCCGTTCACCTTTTCTATCATTTCAGCGGCTATCCTGCATGTTCGCAGATCCTGTATATTCCTTGACCAGTCTGCGTTTTCTGAATAGCTGCCCGGGAGATAACATATGAATCAAACTCAGAAAAAACAGCAGTCCATGGACATGACCTCAGGGTCCATCACAAAGCTCCTGATCATGTTCGCGGTTCCTCTCGTGATCGGAAACCTTTTTCAACAGCTATACAACACTGTGGACAGTCTCGTTGTTGGAAACTTTGTCGGCTCCCATGCTCTCGCCGCCGTAGGTTCCACCACCAGCATCATCAACATGATCGTCATGTTCTTTACCGGTACCTCTGTTGGTGCCGGCGTCGTCATCAGCCGGTACTACGGGGCCCACGACGACGAAAAGCTTCACATTGCCGTGGAGACCACGATGGCAGTGACTTTCATCTGTGGGATCATTTTTACAGGTCTTGGAATCTTTGTTGCCCCCTATATGTTAAAATTTATGTCCACACCGGATGATGTCCTGCCGTCCGCCTCCGTATACTTAAAGATCTATTTTTCCGGTGTTTTCGGTCTGCTTGTATACAACATGGGAAGTGCGATCCTGCGTGCCGTTGGCGATACGAAGCGGCCGCTGTACTTCCTCTGTCTCTCCAGTGTCATGAATATCGGCCTTGACCTTCTTTTTGTAGTGGGATTCGGCATGGCCATCGAGGGGGTTGCATACGCGACGATCATCTCCCAGTTTGTTTCCGCAATTCTCGTGCTCATCGTTCTCACCAGAAGCACGGAGAATTACCGCCTGACCTGGAAGGACCTGCGGATTGACAAAAAAATCTTCCGGCAGATCCTCATGGTCGGACTACCGACAGGATTTCAGCAGTCACTGACATCATTTTCCAACGTGTATGTCCAGTCCTACATCAACACCTTCGGATCCAGCTGTATGGCCGGATGGAGCAGCTACTCAAAGATCGACCAGTTTGTTTTCCTTCCGATGCAGAGTATCGGACAGGCATCCACGACCTTTATGAGTCAGAACCTGGGAGCCTGGAATCTGCCCCGCGCGAAAAAAGGAACCGGTGTGGCGCTCCGGCTGGCACTCCTCATTACATTCGCCAGCGCTGGGATCCTTTTCCTCTTTGCGCCTCGGCTCGTCGCAGTCTTCAACCAGGAGCCTGACGTTGTCCGGTATGGAACCATGTTTCTCCGGATGAACGTGTTCATGCTGGCATTCTGCTGCCCGAACCAGGTCGTTGCGGGCGCGATGCGCGGAGCCGGAGATTCCAGGACACCAATGCTGATCATGCTGTTCTCCTTTGTCCTGTTCCGCCAGATCTATCTCTATATCGCGACCTCGATCTGCAATACAGCCGCAGTTGTCGGATTCGGATATCCGGTGGGCTGGATCGTAGCTTCGGTTCTCGTAGAGCTCTACTATATGTCCGGAAAATGGGAGAAAAAGATCAATATGTAACCTCTTCCCATGTTCTGTTATTCTCCTGTCAGTACCTGATCCAGAAGATCAGATAACGGCACCATCGCCGCTTTCGCCTCCGCATACGTGTTTGTCTGGGCGCCCACCTCGATGAGGGCGGAACGCGCCCGGACATGCTCATTATAGCGGAGGCCTTTTAAATAGATTTTTCGCGTAAGTCCCGGATATTTTCCTGCAGCCAGAAGCTGCATCTGGAAGCTGAACGCCAGGTTTTCCTTGAGATTTGGGTTCGGAAGATACTCGATGGGACCGTCCGGGCTCATGGATGTCCCGTTGAAGAACATGATCTTCGCGGTCTCCGTCCCGTCGATCTCCGTCACAAGTCTCGTCCCATCCGAGACGCCGTCCCGGTGGACATCCAAGACCACCTCGATAGACGGGTATTTCTGCAGGAGACCAGAGATCCCGTCGAGGGCGTAGGTATACGCCGCACTGCGGTCCAGCTTTCCGTTCCGGTAATCGTAGACGCTCTCATCATGGTACACGTTGTACCCCTTTTCCCTGAGAAGCTTCGCCAGGCACTCTCCGAGGTGGATCACGTCCGCCTCCGAATTTTCCGGGTAGTCGGCGTAGGTCTCCTGGGAGTGGGTATGGTAGATCAGGATCTGGGGGATGTCGGCGTTTTTTTCGATGGAAAGGTCCGCGGCGAGGAAATTCTCCGCCCGCATCAGGTCCCGGCCCGCCGTTGTTGTGGGGTGGACGTTGTAGAATTTTTTCATCAGGTAGTCGTAATCGTTGAGTTTTTCTAAAATGATGCCGGAATTTCCGGTGTTGAAGGTTCCTGCTGCGAGCAGGCCTGCGAGTGTCGTCTTTTCATTCTGGGATGATCCGTTTTCTCCAGTTCCGCTTTTTCCCGAATTCCCCCATTCTTCTGAACTTTCTGTTTTTGCTCTGTCTTGTGCATTTTCATCCGCATTTCCGCTTCCCCATGCATTCTTCCTACGATCATCTCCGTAAACTCCCTGATTTTGTTCCCTGTCTGCGATCCATTCTGCCCGCAGTACCCCATTCTCATTCTCGATCCCAAATATCTCCTCATACTCCTTTGTCCGCCTGCTGCCATTTTTTCTGCTCTCCAGATAAAAAGCCGTACCCTCATCCTCCTTCCACGCCGGAAGAAATCCCCGCATCACATCATCCGCGATCCGCACCGCGTAATTTTCATAGAAATCCTTCCATGCGCCCGCACACAACCCACGTCCGAGATACAGCGCCGCCACGCAGACCACCGCCAACACGATCCACCGCCCGGCATACTGGATCATCCTGATGATATTTCCGATCATCTGCGCAACAAACAGGCGGTCCGCCTGAAGCATCCGCTTAAAATAGTACCATCTCCGCCTCATATCTGCCGCCTGATTCGCCGTTTCTTTACAGTTTATGTGAATATGCGGTTATTCAGTACCTGCGCAACCATACTGCCGCCGCAAAATCCGAACCATATCAGCCAGGCACCAACAGCCATTTCCGAATAAAAAATGCAGAGTTTTTCACATATATCACGCAAATCTATGCAGTTCTGAACAACGCCTCATGGATCGCCTCCGAGATCGTAAAGCTCAGAAAATCCACCCGCTCATCAATATCATGGGGCGTCACATACATGGGACCGAGGTCCGGCTTTAAGAGTTCCTTAACAAGCTCATAAGATTCTTCTACCCGAAGAATTTCCAGCTTCTTCTCTCCGGATTTTCTTTTCTTTTCACCATTTCGATCCCTGTCCGAGTCCTCCGCTTCCATTACCTCATCATCTTTTTCCAAAACATCACACCCTATCTTCTCCCTCAACACCTCCGTCATCGCCCCAACCGTATCATACACGATCGCCGCCGCCCCGACGACCATCGGGATCCCGATCGCAAACACAGGAATCCCCAGTGTCTCCTCCGTCAGCCCGCTCCGGTGATTCCCGACCCCGGATCCCGGCTGGATCCCCGTATCGGATAGCTGCACCGTGACTCCCAGTCTCCCGGCACTTCTCGCCGCCAACGCATCCACAACGATCACTGCATCCGGCTCCGTCTCCTGCACAATGCCTTTCACGATCTCCGCCGTCTCCATCCCCGTCTGCGCCATGACCCCCGGCGTGATCCCGCTTAAGACCGGATACCCGTGCTTCCTGCAAAAATCCGTCCCATACTCCAGCTCCAGATGCCTCGTCGCCTGAAGATGCTCCAAAACCTTCGGTCCCAAAGCATCCGGCGTCGCCTCCGGATTTCCCAGGCCAACGACCAGAGTTCTCACCGGCCGCCCCATCTTCTCCGTCTCAAGCCCATGCTCCTTTAGCATCCCCCGCAAAAGCCCCGCCAACTCCTCCGAGACCTCCCTGTGATAATCATCATCCTTCTTCGCCAGCGAAGCCGCCTCCACCGTCAAATACATCCCCACCGGCTTTCCCAGCGCCTTCTCTCCTCTCTCATCACACACCGCGACCTCCGTCACCCGGATCCCAGTCTCCTCCTTCTCCCACTCCCGCACCCGGATCCCCGGAATCTCACTCCCCTGCACCTTCTCTCTCTCCTCCAGCGCCAGATCCGTCCTCACCGTAAACTCCACATCCGCCTGTCTCATAAACACGCCTCCTATCTCAACTTTCTCCTTATTTTTCGTTACAGTTCAGCCATGCGCTGGTTTGAATGAGAAAGTGTGTTGCAAGCTTGCTTGCATAAGCACTTTTTCATCCAAATCAGCATATGGTGGAACCACCAAGCTTCTTGTTTTCATGAATATG
>OODT01000948.1_pt1 | contig 20844 bp, 18 predicted proteins | sample 1671841 | NCBI WGS metagenome assembly OODT01 (sample SAMN06348198, study PRJEB24527) | human gut metagenome | biome: human gut; feature: ankylosing spondylitis patient; material: feces | host: Homo sapiens | place: China | collected 2015-10 | reverse complement strand
TTAACGGGCGAACAATTAAGTGAACATCAAAGAAAACGAGCCATAGGCGAAGTTTGATTTGCTAATGTGAACTTATGCAAAAGTTTTTTGTAAAAAAACTTTTGTAGTGAAGCCCCTACGACTGTAAGCCAAAATTTTGTTGTAATTTTGTCCTGTGTAAATACCCTAAATTTGTACATATTCGCCAGTCTCACTTGTGTAAAGGGAGATGTTTTGCAAATGCAAAACAGAGGGATTGTCACGGTAGATAGTGTTCTCTAAATAAGATGTGTACGATTAGATAAAAGTTATCTATAAATATAGGAACGAACAGTGTTCGTTCCCTACATCATATATCGAATAAATCTTATATAATCTAAAGTGCCTACCAAAACAATCCTTCCACCACTTCGTGGTCCCCCTTCCTTTACACAAGGAAGGCTGGATAGTCTCTGCTAATTCTAAATATCTACCACATAACAAGGCAAGTTCTAGCACCACAAACCCTAATTTATAAAACTCACCTTTACCCACAGACAAAATTGAAAAAATAAATTTGAAAGGTTCATATTTTAAAGGAATGTATATTAAAATTTTAGTGATATTATCTATATAATTTGGTGTATAAATGTGCAAATTTACTGTTGACTATTTAGAATTCTTTTGATATAATAGCCAAGGTTAAAAAAGATTATATAAGTTCGAGATACGGTCGAATGTTTCTACTAACTGCCTCAAACAGTTAACTATAATCCCCATTGGGGCATAGTATTATCTGTTTATGGTGGTTTTTTTTATGCCCTATTTTAACAAAGGAGAAATTTGTATGAAAATGTATGATGTTATTATTGTTGGTGCAGGTCCCGGTGGTATTTTTTCTGCTTATGAATTGGTAACTAACAATCCGGATATTAAGGTTGCCGTTTTTGAAGAAGGTCACATTCTTAATAAGAGAAAATGCCCTATTGACGGTGAAAAGATTAAGAAATGCGTCAATTGCAAAAGTTGTTCAATTATGAGTGGCTTTGGTGGTGCAGGTGCATTTTCTGATGGTAAGTACAACATTACAAATGACTTTGGTGGTACACTTTACGAATATATCGGCAAGAAAAAAGCTATTGAACTAATGGAATATGTTGACAAAATCAATATGGACTTTGGTGGTGAAGGTACAAAGCTATACTCTACTGCCGGTACAGGCTTTAAGAAAATTTGTCTACAAAATAAGCTGAACCTACTTGATGCATCAGTTCGTCACCTAGGTACAGATATTAACTATATTGTGCTAAACAACCTATATCACTTCTTAAAAGAAAAGGTTGACTTTTACTTTGACACACCTGTTACTACTGTTGAACTTCTTAATGAAAATGATGAGGGCTATATTGTAGATACTGAGAATGAAACCTATCAGTGTAAAAAGTGCATTATTTCTGTTGGTCGTAGTGGTAGTAAGTGGATGGAAAAGGTTTGTCACGAACTAAAGATTCCTACAAAGTCAAATCGTGTTGATATTGGTGTAAGAGTTGAACTACCGGCTGCAATTTTCTCTCATCTAACAGATGAACTATACGAAAGCAAAATTGTTTATCGTACAGAACAGTTTGAAGATAATGTAAGAACATTCTGTATGAACCCTAAGGGTAGTGTTGTTACAGAAAACACTAACGGTATCATTACAGTAAACGGTCATAGCTATGAAGATAAAGAAAAGCAGACTAACAACACAAACTTTGCTTTACTTGTCAGCAAGCATTTTTCTGAACCATTTAAGGACAGTAACGGCTATGGTGAAAGTATCGCAAGACTAAGCAATATGCTTGGGGGTGGTGTTATTGTTCAGCGTTTTGGTGACCTTATCAGAGGTAGAAGAAGTAACCCTAAGAGAATTGAAGAAGGTCTTGTTGAACCTACACTTTCAGCAACACCCGGCGACCTTAGCCTTGTACTACCTAAGAGAATTATGGATGGCATTATCGAAATGATTTATGCACTTGACAAGATTGCTCCCGGTACTGCAAATGATGATACTCTGCTTTATGGTGTTGAGGTTAAGTTCTACAATATGGAAGTTGAAGTGGATAATCACCTAGAGTCACTTCATAAAGGTTTGTATATTATCGGTGACGGTAGTGGTGTTACTCATTCACTATCCCATGCAAGTGCAAGTGGTGTATTTGTTGCAAGAGAAATTCTTGAACAGTAATCACATTTATTAAGTTTATAAGAGTATTTTTACTTCTATTATAAAAACATAGAAAATACAAAAAGAGCCAAAGTAAAGTTTTTCTTTACCTTGGCTTTTGTTTTTATGAATAATAATTATTTAAGAATAATATATCCGATTTCCACTTGTTAACTGCTCTAGAATTCCCTAATTTTTTTCCATTAAAATTAACAAAACTCTTTAAATACTGAATAACTTCATCTTTATCAACAATTCCTTTATCAATTAAGTCATTTAGAATTTGTCTTCGTTGAGTATCAGTTAAACCATCAGTTTCACTAACACTATAACCATTTAACTTTAAAATAGATTCTGGTTTAAAATTCATTGTTACATAACACTTAATAGAACTATTATTTTCTAAATCAAATTCCATATTATCAATAGTATTCAATAAATCACTATATTTAAAAATAAAAGGCATTATACTATATAATTCATCAGCATACTCTTGCAAATTAACATAACTGTCAAAATTATTATATCCTGTTTCTTCAAAATAATATGCATTATCTCTGGATTTATCTAAATTAAATCTATCATTATGAAATGGATTTATTCCTTTTTCTATCAACTTTTGTTCTAATTGTTTTTTTAACCTTTTAAAAGTTGATAACTCATCCACAAAATTTCTATAGTCATCAATATTATGGATATCATCTACAGACATTGCATAAGAAACATCATAATAATTGGGATCATCCTCATTATATGTACATATAACTGAATTATCGTATGTATCATCAAATAATTCATGTAATATATTTCTTAGACAAAATTCATAGTTTATTCTAAAATTTTCCGCAGTATCCAATATTTCAGGCAAAACTTGATAAGGCAATGATAACGGTGAACATCTAAATATTTTCGATGATTTCTTTATTATAAGTTCAGTTTTTTCATCAATTTCTGTTGTAGTTGCCATGTACTTTATGCTACGAATTCCATCTAAAAAATAAGTGTTATCATCATCCATAAACTCTATTGTAATCATTTCAATAAAATACTTTTTATATAAATCATATAATACTGTGGAATATGTTTTTTCAGATTGAAAATTTTCATAAAGTAAAGTACAAGCTTTAACCTTTTCAACAAATGTCAAATATTCAATCCATACCATTGAACTCAACCCAACATTTTTAAAATCTTCATAAGTCAAAAGTTCATTAGGTTCTTTATTATACAATAATTCAAATAATTTTACATTTGTTTCTAAACCCATAGCTATTATCACTCCTATTCTATGTTTATTTTAATTAAATATGTCGCATCTTCCATATCAATATCATATTTAATTAGTCCATAATAATTCAATTTGCATACACAATCATATAACAATTTAAATGAATACTTTTTCAAACCACAATCATAATACAAATGCATAGCAAAAGAAAAAGCATTTTCAGGGTTAACTGGAAAATCTTTATTATTGATATTCTCTACAATATATTTTGTTATGCTTGAACTTTTAATAGCTTTACAATATGTGAAACTATTATCTAACTTTTGATAATTTCCTAAAAAAACACGCTTGCACTTATCATTTAGCTTTCCAAAATAGGGTAACAATTTATAAGACACAAGTACTTCATAAAAATCAATCATAAAGTTATTAAATATTACAAATTGTGTATCTTTTAAAAAGTTATCATCATCAATATAAAAGTGTTTTTCATCATTTCTTTTATGATTTATTTGTTCTAGTTTTTTATGATACTTTTTTATTTTTGAAAAGTATTTATGCTTACTGTTTCCATTATCACTATTTTTAATAAAGCGTAACATTTCAAAAAAATTAACAGTTCTCAGTTCTATTAGTTTATAAGGAGTTAATTGATACAAATAATCATTTAGAGAAGTTGACTCATCGTAATCTTTAAGATGGGATTTATCCTTGATAATAACTTTTTTATCATTATTATCAATCATAATTTGCTTTAAAAATAATTCAATAGCATTTTGTAAAGAACCAATAAATTGCTTTTTGTAATATAGATTTGACAATCCATCTTTAATATAGTCCCTATATTCTACTGCTTGTCGCCAAGCAACACAGGCATTTTCTAGCAATATTTTTTTCAACTACTAATACTCCCTTATAACATAATTAATAATTATATTATAACAAGTTGTTTGTGAATTATCAATAAAAAAATTAAATAATTACAAATAATTTAATCAATACTTTGTGAATTCCTAATCCTTTCATATTCAACTTTCATCATATTATTAAAGGTTTCTTCGTTAATTTCAATAGTATCTTTAGCTGAAGATTTATCGGCAAATTCATTGAAAATATTTTGCTTTTTGTTTAGCATTTTCATCATTTGCTCATCAATAGAGTCCTCACAAAGAAGCCTATACACAAGAACATTTCTTGTTTGTCCCATTCGATATGCTCTGGAAATAGCTTGATTTTCTATTGATGGTTTAAACTGTGGTTCACAAATAATTACAACACTGGCTGACTGAATATTCAGACCTGTACCACCTGCTTGAATTTGTGCCGGTAAAACTGCACCTGCTTTTGCATTGTTAAATTCATCAATAATTTCTTGCCTACGCTGAGGAGAAACTGCACCGTTAATATGGTCAACACATTTATCCCCAAGAACTAATTTAACCTTTTTAATTGTATCTAGGAAATATGAGAATACAATAACTTTTCTTCCGTCATCAGTAGCTTCATCAACAATTTCTTTTAGTCGTTTTGCCTTTGAAGAGTCGGCAATATTGGCAACATTCCATGATACTCTCCTTGGTGCTTGCATATTATCTGACATAACTGCATTGTAGTATGCTTCCTTTTCCACTGCATTCATATCAAGCCATTCTTTGTTTTCGATAAGTTGAGGAAGTTCTGTCAGCACTTCTTCTCTTTTTCTTCTGTAGTAAACCGGTGCGACTTTCTCACGAAATTCCGGTGCTGAACTTAAGTATTCCATACCGTCAACTTCATTTGCAATTTGTGGTTGTAAAATAGAGATAAGCTCTATCATTTCATTTACTCTGTTTTCTAGGGCAGTACCTGTCATAAACAAAACTCTCTTGGCATAGTCTGCAATATTTCTAACATTTCTTGACCGTCTAGCCTCAGGATTTTTAATATAATGGGCTTCATCCACAATTAAATTTTCAAATCTAAAACTGTCATCAAGGTCAATATAACTTGTGGTTTCATATGTAGTAACTGCAACACCACCGTTATGTACCCAATTTTCTAAGGCAACCGATTTATCTTGACCATGAATTTTCACAACTATTAAGTCACTTTTCTCGGTAATCTCTCTACACCAATTGGCAATAACACTAGCCGGACATATAACCATAAAGTGAGTAGCACCAATATTTCTAAGTGCAACCATTAGTGCAATAGCCTGAATAGTTTTACCTAAACCCATCTCATCACCAAGCAAAACTCTTTGTTGTAAGAATGCATACTTAACACCTGTTAACTGATACTTTCTAAGCTCACAAGAGAGACCGGTAAGGTCAAGTTCCTGACTTTCAACTTGTTTTGCTAATTCATCAGGCAAACCTAAAGCATTGTTATTGCCCAATGCATTAGGTACGATTTCTTCCAAAATATTATAGAACTGAATTGAATATTTTTCAAAGTCACTCCAACATTCTTCATCAGTTATTTTTTCAACATCAATTGCAGATTTTGAACTTTCATCAGCAAAAGTACCATATTCACTTTTAGCCAAGTAGGTTAAAAATTCATAAGCTGTTTCTGCTTTATCTTTATTTTCTTTAGAAGAAAATAACCACTTAACACCATTCTTAGCAGTTGCAACATTCTCAATTTCTGTATTGACTTTTTCAGAATATGTATTTAACAGTTGAGTACATCTATTGGCACAAGGAAAAATCTTTCTGTAAATATCAACACATCTGACTATAGCAGTAGTTTCAGGGGTTTTGTTGTCAACAGATAGTGCAAGTTTCGTAACATCTACAACTTGATTAACCATTTTATCAACAGTTTCACGAATAGCATAAGCACTTTCAAGGCTGATACCGTTAATTTCTTTAAGTTCCAAAACTGTCTTATAAGCAATATGGGAAATATTATTGTAACCACTATCATGAAGTGATTTTACCCTTATTCCTTGTTTGTTGCGATTAAGTTCATCAACAGGAATACTGCTTAATGTTTCATTAATTTTATTGGAAATATAGTTATTTACATTATCTTTAATTGCATTTTTATAATTCTCTGAAAGATTTATAACATAATTAAGCTGACTTGAAATTTTTGTATGTGTCTTAATAATTCTCCTAGTATCTTTAGTCTTAAATGACCTTGCCATAAAATGTAGCTCCTTTTACTGTCAGTTATCTATTAATTATACTTCAAAAATGGTTATATGGCAAATTTTATGTAGGTAAATTACCCTCTGATTTCTCGGCATTACATATTATGTTAAAAATACAATTGTAATAAATAGTTAAGATTATTTAAAAATTATTCATAGTATTATAGCAAATCGTACAAATATAAGGTGTAAACTTTGGGTGTAAGGTTAATTGAGAGGTAACTTCTTACATGTTATAATTATGTTGCGAGATATATTATGAAAACTTGAATGTTAGCACCGACTTTTAGTGCAAAGACTGTTGATAAAGCTGTTTCTAAGACTAGTGAAAGTGCTACTTCAAAAGATAATTTTACATGGGATAATGCTTCGGTTTATTTCCTTTTAACTGACCGTTTCAATAACGGTAATACAAGTAATGACCACAGTTACGGTAGAGGACTTGAAAAGGATGGCACTGTTACTGTAACAACAAGAGATGGCAGAAAAACTGCCGGATGTACAATTATTGTTAAATAAATTTCTTTCAAATTAATTTTTAAACATATTACTACAATCTCTTAAAAAGATTAAGTTGAAGAAATTATATTTTATGCAACTCACCTTATCTTTTCTTTATACACTGTTGCATTAAATAAGCGTCTTACTACTACAATTTAATAAGAAACTTCTTACTACTACATTTTACTAATTAGCGTCCTACTATTACATACCACTTTGAAAGGCATACTTCGGTATGCCTTTTTACTTTTGTTTTTATTTTTCAATTTTTCTTAACCTACAATCAAAATTGAAAAAATTTAAAAAATAAAAGAAAATAGAGGCGAATTAACGCCTCTATGTGAATCAATATTTGATTTTAATTATATATTACTTTATAAAATAGGGGATAAGTAAAAACAAAATCAAGTAGTTGAAAGGTTCTTGCTGATTGCAGGAACTCTGTTAAGTGCCTTAACAACAACTGCAACTAAGATACCCTCAATAATAGCCCATGGAATAAGTGTTGCAGCTCTTAGACCAAGTAGCTGTAAATATGTTAAACCGTAGAACATATAAATGAAGTATGCGTTAATTGCAAGGCTACCGATTAAAGTGACAAGAACTTCACAGATAATTGTTCTTGGTAGAGAAATCTTTTCCTTGTATAGGATGATACCCAGTAGACAAGCCTCAATAATGTAACCGGCAGTAATACCCGGTGTAAATGATGCTCCTGCAGGTGCAAATACATATGAAAGTACATCACCTAAACAAGCAGTAATCATTGAGCAAACAGGACCAAAATAATAAGCAACAAGTGCCATAGGTAAGAAAGTGAAACCAATCTTAACATATGGGTTGAATGCAAGTCCAATGTTTGCAAACATACCTAGTACAACTCTTAGTGCAAGTAGCATTGCAATAATTGCAATTCCCTGTACTTTACCAAGTTCCTTTGCTGATGAAGCAAATTTATTTGGTATCTTCTTAAAAAAATTCACAAAACTATCCATTATTTAAACCTCCTTATTATAAGTTACAGTGGTGGCAAATAAAAAGACGGAAACTTCAGAAAAGTTCCCGTCCATAGTTTGTCGTCTGTAACAGCGGGATGCGAAACTGTAACCGCAGGTAATCCTTTCGTTTCTTTGACAACTCCCCGTTCAAAGAACACTTCACGAAACAGTTTCTACTCTGTGAACATTTACTATTATATCACTCTCAGTAAGTTTGTCAACTTATTTTTTCATAAACATTTTATCAATGCTACGAATTAAGTTGGAAAGTGGCTTGTAAATGAAGAATACAATCAATGAAATAATAAGTCCTTTTACAATGTTAAATGGACCGACACAGAAGATACAGAAAGTAAATGTATCTGAGATAAATGGTACAATCTCTTTACCTAGGCTGATAATAGCTTCAATAGGCATAAAGTTTGAATATAGTGGAACAAGTACAAATGTGTTAAATAGAATACCTACAACTGCCATTGTAATAGTACCGGTTAGCATACCAATTAAAGCACTTTTTCTTGACTTTTTGTGCTTATAGATTAAACCGGCAGGTAGGATAAGTGAACAACCAATAATGAAGTTTGCCAGTTCACCGACACCACCGGTTGATGTACCCTTAATTAAGAATTTAACTAGGATTTTTACAAGTTCAATAATTACACCGGCAACAGGTCCCATACTGTATGTGCCAACAAGTACAGGTACTTCTGAAAAGTCAAATTCATAGAAAGATGGTGCGATAAATGGCAGTGGAAATTCAATAAACATTAGTCCGGCTGCCAAAGCTGCAAGCATAGAAATTACAGCAAGGAAAGTTGTGTGGTTTATGCCACTTTTTTGTTTTACGATTGTCATATATAATGACCTCCCAATAAATAATATTACAGTTAGTCGCCATATAATAAGAAAACCCCACAATAAAAATTGTGGGGCAAAGAGCATATTAACAACACGCACCAAGGGTACGCAAAAAAAATTCATCCTCTTTCATCCGGACTATAACCGTCGGTATTGGAGTTTCACCAATTCAACCATAATGGCTCGTGGACTTTACCACCGGTGGGGAATTACACCCCGCCCCGAAGACAACTATTCTGTTTAGCTCTATTATAGCACTATGTTACAGTTTGTCAAGACTTACTTTCTTAAATTCCTTAATTTCTTCTTTATCCTTATCAGATACTCTTCTGCTATCTCTGATTTTGGAGCAAGTCATTAAGAAGGTTTCTTTGTCATAATAATTCTTTCTAAGAAAATTAAAAACTTCATCTTTATGAAAAGCAAAAAGCTCAGCAGTAAGCCATGCTTTAGCCATTTTCACATAGTAGTGGTCATAATTAATATTCTTTAAACGAACTAAAATATCATCTAAATACTTCTTATCTTCCTTGTATTCAAACATTGTAATAATGCCGTAGCGAATTTCCCAAGGGTTATCACTGTTTAAATATTTTTCTATATAAGAAAAATATTCTTCCTTATATTTCTTTAATTCAGTAAATTTACAACTGTCACATAAAGCCCAGTTGTTCATTCTTTTCACAAAAGATTCCATCAATGAGGAAAAATCAGAGAAATTTTCTGTTTTGATACTGCAAGTCACAATGCCATAAAGCATACTTTCCTCGTAATATTTATTTCCACAAACCTTGAGAAAACTTCTAGGGTTGCCTTTACAAATAGCTTTACCCAGCTTTCTCATTACAGGTACTCTTATACCGATGAAATACTCTTTGTCACAATTAGGTATAAGTTTACTGTGGAAATCTCTGTATTTTAAGTCAGCCTGACTCTTTAGATAAAGAATCAGGCTGTTATAATCCTCTTGTGTCCAGTTATCAATTATAAATCTGTCCATAATAATTTATACTTTCCATTCAAAAACTGTTTTAAAAGGTGTATTTAAGTCAGCAGCAAAGGCTCTGTGCATATCGTCAAAGTTTCTAACAGGTGCATCCTCATAAATAATAGAAGATAGTCTTCTCTTAATTCTCTGAGTTTCCATTAATGAAATAGCCTTTTCAAAATCTACTCTACCACTTCTTGAACAACCAACCATAGTAAAGCCTTTTTCAAGTACCATTCTAGTGTTGATAGCCACCATATTTTCCGATACACCCATAAGCAGTAGTGTACCTTGTGGGGAAGTGTAGTCAATCATATCGTTAATAGCATCCAAAGCACCTTCACCACCAACACATTCAAATGCATGGTCAATGTGTAAATCCTTAGGAATGTTGTATGTTAAAAATGTTTTTGTTACGAAAGAAAATCTGCTTAACTTTCTTTGGTTTTTACCGATAACATAAATTTTAGCCTTAGGGTATTCTGCTCTAAGTACTGTTGCAATAACATAAGATAAAGCACCGTCACCCCATACACCAAAGGCATCTTGTCTTTCATGAGCAACCTTTTTCATTCTTGCAACTGCATGACAAGCAACAGAAACAAATTCTGTAATTGCGGCAGTAGAAAGTGGAATATTGTTAAAAGGTATAACTCTGTCAGGGTCAATATCAACAAATTCTCTCATAAAACCATCAGCACCTGAACTTAGGAACTTGCTGTCCGGTCTGTAGTTTTCGTATATAAAGGAATTGTCGGCATTGTCAGTATTAGCCGGTTGATTAGGAATCATAACAACCTGCTGACCCGGCTTAAAGTGACCTGTTTTATCTATAATAACTTCACCACAACATTCGTGAATAAGTGCCATAGGAAGTTTCTCATTTAATACTTTAATATCACGATTACCTTGATAATATCTTTGGTCTGCACGACAAATTGACATATATCTAGGTCGGATAATTACTTTCTTGTTTATGTCAATATCTTCATACTTAACAGAAAAGAACTGTGGAGAAGTAAGCTGATAAATATAGTTAATCACCTGTCGTTTTCCTCCAACTCAACAACATTGCCACCAACAAGGAACTGAGCGATTTTGTAGTCGCTGATTGTTGTAATCTTAATGTTAGATGAGTTACCCTTTACTAGCTTAACAGGTGCACCCTTCATAACACAAATCTTACAAGCATCAGTTAGAATGTTCTTTTCAGATGGTTTAAGCTGACTGTATAGTTCCTTAAGAATGTTAATTTTAAATGTCTGTGGTGTTTGACCTTGATACATCATTGATCTGTCAGGAATAGAGTCAATCTGCTGAGCGTCCTGAGAAACAACAATAGTGTCAACTGCAGGAACAACAGTATCACAAGCACCGTAAGTTATAGCATTTTCAATATTTTCATCAAGAATTCTTAGTGTAACGAAAGGTCTTACTGCATCATGAGTAACAATAATGTTGTCCTCACTTTCACCGTAAGTCTTTTCAATATCGTTAATAATGTTAAAAATAGTATCGTTTCTATTTTTACCACCGAGTACTAGCTTGATTTTGTCTTCAAAGTCAAGTTCATATTTTTCCAGTAGGTCAGACATATATCCTAACCAAGCCGGATTTACACCAATATATATAACATCAATTTTGGTACACATTAATAATTTTTCAAGTGTATGAATAATAATTGGCTTTTCGTCTAGTGGCAAAAACTGCTTTGGCATATTGCTAATATGCATTCTTGTACCACTGCCACCGGCGAGAATTGCTCCGAATACCATAGTAAAACCTCTTTCAATAAAAAATCGAATGTGTTATTAACTACGATATTATAACACATCCGATAAAATATTTCAATTATTTAGGCATATTTAGGCAAGATTTATTTAAATTCAGTGCAACTAGGTCGTGATGAGGCACTTGCTTATCCTCAGGAGGTAGTTCCATATAGTCACCAAAAGCTATTTTTAAGTAGGTGTCATATCCAACAGGAATAGGGAAAAGTTCACCTTCAAATGGTTCAAAAATTGCACTTTCAAAACATTCTTTAGGGTACTTATTCATCATATAATGTGGACCGGCACAAAGTTCTGTAATATATGTACATTCTTCAATAGGGTAGGCAGTCATCTTTTTCTCACAATGTTTCCAAATCTTTGTGCGAATTTTTCTGCCTCTAAAGATGCCAAGAAGAATTTTACTAAAGAATGCAACTGCACCACCATGCTTTTCCGGTACAACTTCACTCATAAATAGGGAGTAGAGTAAGCAGTGGAACAACTGCATATATCTTTTAAACTTACCGTCAGGACAACCGTCCAGTGGCATAATATCCATAACCAAACCATGGGGTACATCAATATTTTCTTGATTTTCCTTAACACAAGTGTATTTTGTATCAACAAATGTAGCAAAAATATTTCCTGTAAATGTTGAATTTACATCGGTTTTCAGTAGTCTGTATCTACCGGTATTGCCAACTTGCTTTGGCCATTCTTTTAAGAGAATTTCATAATCTTGTCTTGGCATAAATACATCAATATCATCATCCCAAGGGATAAAGCCTTGATGCCTAAGTGTTCCGATACAACAACCACCACAAAAATAAAACAGTAGGTTGTTTTTCTGACAAAATTCTTTAAATACTCTCAAGGACTCAAGTTCCTTTAGTTGAAGTTCCCTTATTGTTTCCTTTGAAAGTTTTATTGGCTGTGACATATCCTTATCCACCTATCATCTTTTAGTGTTGCTAATAATCTTTTCTTTTACTTCTTCAATCTGTTTCTTAGAGCTGTCATTTAAACTTTTTTTCCAGAATGGAAGTTTTATAAGTCCCACAACTGTACCTATACCGTAGGTTATGTGAAGTAAAGGAAAAATTAGTGGCAAAAGTACAAACTGAGGATAAAATTTCCTTACAATACAACAGGATACTGTATTTACAAGGTCAAACATACCATAAGCTATACCTAGAAGTATTAGGAAAATATGAATTCCAAAGCAAGAGAAAATAATACTTCCCAGCAAAGCCATAACAAATACAAACGGTACAAAGTGAAAGTAGCTTAAACATTCCTTACATACACCAAGAGTTAAGCCAATCCAGTAACCGTTACCATACTTTTGTTTAATCATATTAGGCAGAGTGTTTCTTGTCATTTGATAAGAAATAATATCAGGACAACAACATAACTTGTAACCGGCTTTTCTAATGCGATAGTGCATTTCGTTATCCTCAGTTCTGCCTAAGTCCTCGTTAAATCCACCAACTTTGGCAAAAACCTCTCTCTTATAAGCAGCATGAAACATACTGTCAACATATTCTTTCTGAACAGGTCTTCTTCTGTATGAAGCAATAGATGAACCGAAAAGTGATTCTTCTGCTGCAAGAAGTGTCTGTTTCCAAGGTGACTCACCCAGTACAATGTTAGGTCTGCCACCACCGGTAACACTTTCACCTTCTTCAAGGTGCATAACATTCTTAGTAATAAAGTTCCTAGGAATACTTGCATGGGCATCTACTCTGATAATAATATCACCGGTAGCTACCTTTAAAGCCTCATTCCAACTGGAAGCCTGATTGCCTCTATTGTTCTGAACAATCTTAACATCCATAAAGCCGTAATGGGAATTCTTAAAATCATTCATCATTTCAAGTGTGTTGTCCTTAGAAAAAGAATCAACAAGTACAACTTCAATTTGATTATGTGGATAATCCTGATTTGATATATCCCTAAAAAGACCATTAAGAACTGCACCTTCGTTAAGTGCAATCATACAAATTGATACAGTCATAATCCTACCCTTTCAATAAACCCTTATTCTTGAATATACAAACTTGTAATCCACTTTCCGTTATTCATAAATGCAACTGTAATATAAGGTACAACGAAAACCAGTGGTACAATAAAAAAGCAAAGTAAAATATATGGTAGAAAAGAAAGTAAAATCTTTCTACAATCATTTAATTTATCGGAAATAAAGTTTAATCCCAATTTTATAATCTCTTCATTACTTATGCTTTCATCTTCAAAATAAACACAAGGTACTATTGTATACTTAATACACACAAAAATTGTTGCAACAAAAGCCATTACCGTTAATGTAATAGCAAATGCAAGAAGTGCAACATATGATGTTATAGCAAAAAATACGAAAAAAATCAAGGCTGGAACAGTAAAAATCATAAAATAACCTAAAATTCTTACCATAATATTTAGGTTTAGGCTAAGACACTTGTTATACTTTTCTTTATTAAAGTAGTAAAAAATATCCTTTAATGAGTAGTCTTGATTTTTAGAAATTAGGTAACACATCCTAAAATATCCTGTAAATATAGGTGTGGAAAATAACCACACAACTACCAGTACAAGAGAAATAAATGACAGTACCCCTTGATAAAACAGAGTGTTTGTATTTACAAATAAGTTTATTATGTTGTAGATAACTTCATCAAGTATCATTAGCAGAACAGTAGGGAGGACAGCTATCAGAAAACCTCCGATAGCATTACCCCAATTATCCTTAGCAAGTAAGGCTAGTGACTGTTTCTTAATTGTTTGTTCAATGTTCATAATTTCCTCAGTCAAAGTTGCCTGTATAAAGTCTGTACATAGCCTCTAAGCAAATTTCTGCATGTTTAAAGAACTTTTCTTCATCAAGACTTTCATTAGCATTGTGCATATTGCTTGTGTCATCCTTAAATACAGGACCAAAGGCAACACCCTTGTTGTCTAACATTCTTGCATATGTGCCACCACCTGTAGAATATAGCTCAGGTTCTTCACCTATAACTTCACTGTAAGCTGACTTTAGCAGTGAGATAATAGGAGCATTTTCATCCATATTTAGTGGCTTTAGGTGGCTAAGTACCTTAACATGAAGATTGTCTTTACTTGCAATTTTCTTGATTCTATACAGAATAACATTGCCATCCATAGTAACAGGATAACGAACATCAATCTTAGCTTTAGCTGATTTATCATCAATTTGAATTGAACCAACATTTACTGTTAATTCACCGGATATGCTGTCTCTCATTTTGATACCGAGGGAATTACCGTTAGTTTCAAGGCCGATTGATGAATTGATGAATGAACATAGTGAACCTAGCTGAACATAGTTAAAGTTAGATGCAAGTAGTTCCACAAGTGCAGTAGCAGCATTTTTACCTTTGTTAGGTACACAAGCATGACTTGCTCTACCGTGAGAAATAATCATAACACCGTCAATTGTGTAGTGAAAGTCAAAGTCACAGTCCATAGCATCTGCAAATCTTACTAGGTTGTGGTCGTCATATTCGCTACAGTCAACCATAGCATAAGCAGTATCAGGAACAATGTTTACTGCTTTACCTGCGTGAAATTCATTAAGTGTTGTACCATCATTAGTTTCAGCAGTAATCTCAAGTTGTAAGATACCCTTTTCACATTGACAAATACCGTAGTCACTGTCAGGTGTAAAGCTATATTCAGGCATTTTTTCATTTTCAAAATATGTTTCCATATCCTTCATACCTTTTTCTTCATCAGTACCGTAAATAGCTCTCAAAGTGTTTTTACCTTCAACACCGGCATCTTTAAGTGCCTTTAAGCAGTAAAGGGTAATAAGTGCAGCACCTTTATCATCAGCAACACCTCTGCCGTAAAGTCTGCCGTCTTTTCTTGTTAATTCAAATGGTAGTGAGTCCCAGTTGTTACCTGCAGGTACAACATCAAGGTGAGTAAGCACACCACATAAGTCACCACCGTTGCCAAGCTGTGCATGACCTGCAATATTTTCAATATTCTTAGAGTCAAGACCAAATTCCTTAGCTTTATCAAGAATAAAGTTAAGTGCCTGTTCACAATCTCTCTGATTTTCACCTGAAATAGATTGGAAAGAAATTAAAGTCTTTAAGTCCTTTAGAATGTCCTCTTTATATTTTAAAATGTTTTTACCAAAATACATACTATTACCTCCAAATTATTTTTTTACTTTTCTCTTTCTATAATATAAGAAACCTATATATCCTATGTAAATAACACCGGAAATTAATGTAATAGCAAAACCGGCTGATAGCCCCGGAGTTTTGTAAGTAAACTTAATTTCACTGGTGGAATTTCCATCAACTTTAACAGCCATAAAGCTAACATTTACTTTTTCGATATTAACTTCTTTACCGTTAACATAAGCACTCCAACCATCTTCATATGGTACAGAGAAAAATACTAAATTGTCTTTGCCTTTATTATCTATTGTAGCAGTAAAACCGTTGTTAATGTACTTAAAGTTTTTACAACTTTGATTTTTTCTGTTTTCACAATCTTTCTTGTATGAATTTTCATTATAAGTAAAGTTGCTTGAAATACCGGTATTTGAATAAGAGTCATTTTCGGTTTTACTATCCTTATATCCGGTGATTGAAGAATACTTCTTCATTTGTTTTTCAGAAAGCACCATAGCTTTCATAAGTGCTTTATCTCTGTTATTTGTAGGAATATCCTTAAATTCCTTACTTGAAATAAAGTCATTGTACATAAAGCCCATAGGTACATAATATTGATTTTCATAAATGTTAACACCGTTTCTGGTGTCCAGATATTTAAATCCCGGCATTTTAGTGTTGCCGTCTTCATCAATAAAGTTTTCATCATCACTAGGATTGTCAAATAAATACTTAACAGACAGTAAACCTCTTAAACCATAAAGCTCTGTATCAGGTCTTGATGCAACATCTCTTGCACTGTCAAAGGTAGGGTAGAAGTCCATAATTGAACCGGGTACTATACTTTGGAATGCTTGAATGTTAGGTATCTGCCAGTACATTCCCAGGTTGTCTGTACATTCATAAAAGTCACTTCTCACATTCTTAATGTCATCAATCTTAAGGTCTTTACCACCATTTAATGAGTAGTCAATGATAAAGCTTTTGTTAGATTGTAGCACACCTAAATATACTAAGTAGTTGCCATATACTGCAACTACTAATGCTAAAGCTAAGGTCAACATTCTCATCATCTTTTTTCTATTGTGAGCAAATGCTTTTAGGATAAATACAAATCCACACATAGAAATAAGTGCAATGCTACCGTAAATCCATAGCCATTCAGGATAATTCTCCAGTCCTAAAGTTGTTTTCTTGTCAGCTTCACTTGTAGTAGGCATTAAGCCAACAAGCAGAAGAATTGCAACAGTTACACCGGCAGAAATTCTTGTAGCCTTTAGCCAGTCAACCTCGGTATTTTCCATAGACATTACTGTTGCAAGAACCAAAATAAGGTCAAACATATAGAACCATCTTGCATAGTAATTCATATTAAATCCTTGGAAAGCTGCATTAAAGATTGGTACAAGTGCAATTACAATCAGTAGTGGAATTAATTTCTTTAACCAATGCTTTTCTTTAGTTTGTAAGAAACCTATAACACCTGTCATACCAACAAGAGGCAACCAACCTGCAATACTTGCCCAATTACCACCACTGTCAGGTGTAAAGTTAGGTCTTGCTGCAATATCAGGTGGGAAGAAGAATGATTCAATAATGTGTACATACTTCTGTGGTGTATCATATACAACTGCATTCCAACCGTTAGGCCATTCTGATAGTCTGTTGTTCTGAATAACAGACAGAATAGATGGCAGAAGAATTACAGCAGTCATAAAGAAACCTATAATAACTTCAAATGCTAATATCAGTAATTCTTTAAATTTAATTTTAGGGTAAGTCTTTGTACAAATTCTAAGTACCCAATAAATAATAACAAATACAACCTGACCTACAAAGAAATAGTAGTTCATTGTACAAGCTAAAAATACACTTAAAGCAACAATGCCTTTTCTCTTTTTGTACATATATTCATCAATAGAATACAGTAAAAGTGGGAAAATCAGTATTGCCTCATGAAAATGATTGAAAAATACATTGTAAACACTAAATCCACTAAATGCATATAGCAAAGCACCAAATACAGCAGTAGATTTGTTCTTTACATATCTTTGTAAGAAAAGATATGATGTAAGTGAGGCACAAGCAATTTTTAAAATTAGCAAAGGCCCCATAAGGTAAGGTACTGCACCTGAAGGGAACAGCAGTGTTATCCAAAAGAAAGGACTGCCAAGTAGATAGAAACTATAACTACCTACAAGGTTAGCACCAAGGTCTGTGGTGTTGCTCCACATTGTGTCACCATTCAAAATAGAATCGTGAACCATCTGATAAAATGGAATTTGTTGAGCATTAAAGTCACCGTAAAATACAAAGTAACCATTACCGGCTATCATATTTGGAATGAAAAACAAACTTGCAAATAAGATACCTAGAAGAAAGGCCATTAGTGCATAGTTCTTTTCTTTTCTATATAAAGATTTTCTTAAATTCATAATTATCCATTATTCCCCTAATTTGTTAAAAATTATTTACTATAAGTCTAAAATAGGATATAATATAACAACAGTATAACATATTATAAAGATTTTTGCATTATATATTTATAATTTTTTGGAGATGAAGTAAAAATGAGTAATAGCCACTTTTTTGCTATGATTAGCAGAATGAAATACATTAACCGTTGGGGGTTAATGAACAATACTTTTAATGAAAATATTAGTGAACATTCATTGCAAGTAGCAATGTTTACCCATTGTCTGATTTTAATGCACAATGATAAATTCGGTGAAAATCTAAATGCAGACAGAGGTGCAGTACTTGGAATGTATCACGATTCCAGTGAGATTATTACAGGTGACTTACCAACACCTATAAAGTACTTTAATCCTGAAATTTGTGATGCATATAAAAAGGTAGAAAATTTGGCAGAAGAAAGGTTACTTTCTCTTTTGCCACAGTCACTAAGACATTATTATGATGATATTTTACATTATAATGAAAAGGATGAACTTCTCCGGAAATATGTAAAAGCCGGTGATAAGATTTCAGCACTTACAAAATGTATGGAAGAAATCAAGGTGGGAAATAGGGAATTTACCGATGCCTTTGAAACAACTAAGAAGTCATTAGAAAATATGAATATGCCTGTAGTTGATGAATTTATAAAAGAATTTATCCCATCATTTCAGCTAACCTTAGATAAGTTAGAATAAGTGTATATAGTTCACATATAAAGCTACCTAATATTATATTTCTTTATTAGAATAAAAATCTTTTACTTTTGGTGTATAATGGTAGAAAATACGAAAGATAAGAGATTTTTACAGAAAGGAATAGTATTATGGCTTATCAGGGAAAAAGAGCAATTACTCCGGAGAAAAAGAAAAAAGAAAAAGTTATTAAGCAACCTACCAATGAACAGTCTATCGTAGTGGATAATGATGTAGTTGATATTTCTTCTAAGTCAACAAAGGCAGTTCATAAGAAGAGAAATACGATTATCCAAGTTGTTGCAATAGTAATGGCAGTAATTTTTGTTGCTTGTGGTGGTGCTTTGGTATATGCATCCTCAATTATCAGTTCAATTACCGATGACAGTGCAGATAAAGACACAAAGAATTATACAGTTAAGGACGACAGAGGTAACGGTGTTATCTCTGACAACAAACTTCTTGCTAATAAAGATGTGTTAAATGTTATGTTGTTTGGTCAAGATAATAAGGAGTCAAAGTATGATGCAGGTCGTTCAGATACAATGATTCTTGTGTCAGTTGATGTGGTACATAAGCAAATTAAATTAACCTCATTCTTAAGAGATACTTATGTTTATATTCCGTCAGGTGATGATTTTGAAGGTTGGTATAAACTTAATGAGTCATATTCTCATGGTGGAGCAAAGCTAACAGTAAAGACTATTGAAAGTAACTTTGGTATTAAAATTGATAGATATGCTATTGTTGATTTTAGTGGATTTAAGGATATTATTGATGCCTTAGGTGGTTTAACAATTCCTATTACAGGTAATGAAGCGAGATATATTAATGCACAGATTGAACATAACAATCAGAAATGTCCTAAGGTAGCAAAGAAGTATTGTAAATCAGTTTACAAGAAAGATAAGAACGGTAAGTATAGCTATGACAGAAACGGTGATAAAGTAGAAATCACAAGAAAGGTTAAGCTAACCGGTAAACAAGCCCTTTGGTATGCTCGTAACAGAGGTAGTACAGAACTTGGTGGAGAAAACTTTAGTGGTAATGACTGGGATAGAACAGATAGACAGAGAAAGGTTATTAAAGCCTTAATTGATGAATTTAAGGGTGCATCCTTTACAAGTTTACTTTCAGCAGTACAGAAAGTCGGCCCTATGGTTCAAACTAACTTTAAGTCCAACGAAATCACTTCTTTGCTTACAAGTGCATTCAAAATTATGAAGTACCCAATGTATCAGTTTAATGTGCCAATCGGTGAAGAAAGTGACCCAAACAAACTTTGGTTCTATAATACATACTATCCAAATGGACAAAAGTATGATGTTGTAGAAATTAATGATTGGAAGAAAACAAGAAGTAAAGTTGCCAACTTTGTATTTAATAAAGTAACTGACAAAAAGAGTAAGTTAACATATTAATTAAATACTACTAGATTAAATAAAATGCCGATTTTACCTGTATTTTACAGTATTCTTCAATACAACTAAAAATCAGGTGAAAACTATGTGAATATTGTCCAAAATTGCATTATAATTCTTTAAAAGAATTATATATTAAAGAACCTCTTGTATAATCTATTAGATAAAATATATTTAGAAAGGGGCAATATAGTGGCAGCATATCGTGGTACTCGTGGAGTTGAACCTCCAAAACCTAAAAAAGAAAAAGTAAGTAAAGCTACTAATAGCGACTTTATAGATATTTCTTCAAAATCTACAAAGGCAGTTCATAAGAAGAGAAATACAATTATCCAAGTTGTTGCAATAGTAATGGCAGTAATTTTTACTGCTTGTGGTGGTGCTTTGGTATATGCATCCTCAATTATCGGTTCAATTACTGATGACAGTGCAGATAAAGACACAAAGAATTATACAGTTAAGGACGACAGAGGTA
>OODT01000938.1_pt1 | contig 21060 bp, 16 predicted proteins | sample 1671841 | NCBI WGS metagenome assembly OODT01 (sample SAMN06348198, study PRJEB24527) | human gut metagenome | biome: human gut; feature: ankylosing spondylitis patient; material: feces | host: Homo sapiens | place: China | collected 2015-10 | reverse complement strand
CAATTAGGCCTTCGTATGCCGGTATTGTACGATCGGCCGTGAATCGCCGAAGATTTCCAACGCAGATCTTTTGCCGATTTATAAAAACAAGATATGAACCTCAAGCCATTCTTCTTAATATCAATTCATTACTGACCACACACATCTCTTACCAAGAGATATTACACATACAATGAAGCTATTATGCTCCGGTTCGCCTGATCGACGACGGAGCTTTCGAGCGAAGCCAGATAGATCTGGGTCGTTTTCTCCGAAGCATGTCCCATTCCCGCACTGATGATCGACAACGGAACGTTGTGATTCCGGGCCGTGGTCGCCCATGTATGCCGCGAAGTATAGGACGACAGCGGCATCTCCAGTCCGAGCAGTTCGGCCAGCCGTTTGAGCCGGCGGTTGTAGTATCCCAGAGCAGTCTGGTACTGGGAGAATCCCCGGACCGGGTCCTCCGCATTCAGCAAAGGAAAAACATAGTCCGACGTGCGGGTAACCGGCGCATAGCGTTCGATGATATCGCCCATGCAGGGTTCGATACGGATCGTAAGGCGCTGTCCCGTTTTGCGGCGGACATAGCATATCGCCCCTCCGGCGATGTCCTGCTTGCGCAGGAAGGCGATATCGACGAACGCCATACCCCGCGCGCAATAGCTGAAAATAAAAATATCCCGCGCCAGCGCCAAGGAGGGGGAGTGTTCCAGATTCAACCGCCGGAGCCGTATGACGGTCTCTTCGCCGACGGCGCGCTTGCGGGTACGGTCCACGCCGGTATATACATTCCGGAAAGGAGAACTTTGCGACACGATGCCCTCCCGGACCGCCTTGTTGAAAACGGCACGCAGCACCCGCATATAAAAAGAGACGGTATTGCGTACAATCCGTCTCCGCCGCAGCCAGTCGTCGTACCGGCTTACCAGTTGTTCGTCCAGCAGTGAGAACGGAATGTCCGCTCCGTTCAAAAATCCGGCGAAGCTGTTCAGCGTCCGCCGGTAATTCCGCGCCGTCCCCAATCTTCCGCCCGCCCGAAGGCAGGCGATCTGCTTTTCGATAAAGGCGAAAACGGTAACCCGCCCGAACGACCGGAACCGTCCGACGACATCCGGAAGGCCGTACTCCACCCGCCGGGCTTCGAAATCCCCGATAATCGCACGAAACAGGCACAAATCGCCGTCGATCTGCCGCTGGACGACAGCTATCTCGCCGTCGAGCCCAGCAAAGGGAACGACCGCCCGCTCCCGCAGGGCGTCCCATTGTTCGGGGAAAAGACGAATTCCGGTAGTTATCTGCCGGGATTGGCATTTATGGCAGAGTTGGTAATAGATTACACCCGCCTTACCCTCTACCGTCGAATTCCGGAATTTTACTTTTACTTTTGCCATACATACAGTTTTTTAGTTGTTCATATTTTGGCCCCCGGAACCTTCTCCGGCGCCGGGCGGCTTCAGCAGTCATCTCTTTAGCAGGATCGTCCGACAAAACTAATTATCAGATCGGATAAAAAGGCTGAAAAATATGCCGTACGGGCCACAAAAGACGTTTCGCCCGAATGTGCACAATGCCGCAGTTCAGCAGCAAAGTCTCCGTTCGGTCTTCATTCGTTTCAACGAGCTGCTCTGCAAAGCCGGATCGGAGCATAACCGCAGCCGTTTTATCGTCAAAAGAAGCTTCTGCGAGGAATTCACAGCCACCAAACGCGATCCTTCGAAGACGCAGTCCGTCGGGCGACGAAACGACTTTTATTTCCAATTTCAGCAATTCGCCAACAACTACAGTCAGGTCGTGAAGATCGTCAATCCGCACTTTTCCAACGTCGCAATCCCGCATTGGAACAGCGCACGAGGGAGTTGGAAACCCCTCAGTATCGAGATTCAGAACCTTGCAAAACGTGCTGTGGAACGGTTGCGAATACAAGGTCAGGTCCCTCGCATGGAGGGGCGTTACGTTACAACAAGGAAAAGGTCGATAAAGATGAAGCCGAGGTGCTCTTCCGGCAGAAGATGCTCGAACCGTTCAACAAACACGGACAATTGGATGTAGACACTTCAATAGGAGAGCTTTTATCTCGGTCGGAGAAAAATATAAAAAATACAGTTCCGACCTAGCGGGATTTACCTGCCGTTTGTCCTTGAATAAAACCTTTAAACTTTTTACTGACCCATGAACAAACGTATCCCTCTTAGTGCTGCGTCTATAGTTCCCTTGCTTGCAGGGAGTTGTGTGGGAGATCCGGCGGTCTCCGTCCCGGAAAATGCCCGTCCGAATATCATCTTCATCTTCTCCGACGACCTCGGTATCGGCGACCTGAGCTGTTACGGAGCGACGCGGGTCGCTACGCCCCATATCGACCGTCTTGCGGCTCAGGGGCAGCGTTTCACCAATGCCTATGCCACCTCCGCCACCAGTACGCCATCGCGTTTCGGCCTGCTGACGGGCATGTACCCATGGCGTCTTCCCAATACGCAGATCGGGCAATTCCGAACTCATCATCGACCCGGAGTGCCATACGCTCGCCGACGCCATGCACGATGCCGGTTATGTCACGGGCGCCGTTGGCAAATGGCATCTGGGGCTGGGTCCCGTCGGCGGCACGGATTTCAACGTCGAGATCCGTCCCGATGCCCGCGATATAGGTTTCGATTACGAATACCTCATCCCGGCCACGGTCGACCGCGTGCCGTGCGTTTTCGTGGAAAACGGCCGTGTCGTGGGGCTGGACCCCTCCGATCCGATCACGGTGAATTATGACCACAAGGTCGGCGACTGGCCGACGGGGTCCGAGAATCCCGAACTGCTGAAGCTGCGTCCGAGCCACGGCCATGACAACACGATCGTCAACGGCATTTCGCGCATCGGATGGATGACCGGAGGCCGTTCGGCGCTGTGGGTCGACGAAGGCATCGCCGACACGATCGCCCTGAAGGCCACGCAGTTCATCGCCCGGCACAAGGACGAGCCCTTTTTCCTCTATATGGGGACCAACGACGTGCATGTGCCGCGTGTTCCTCATCCCCGCTTTGCGGGCAAGAGCGGCCTTGGAACCCGCGGCGACGTGATCCTGCAGCTCGACTGGACGATCGGCGAGGTGATGCGCACGTTGGACAGCCTCGGCATTGCCGACAATACGCTGTTGGTTTTCACCTCCGACAACGGTCCCGCGATCGACGACGGCTATCAGGACGAGGCGGCCATGCGGCTTGGCGGGCACACGCCCTCAGGCATCTACCGCGGCGGCAAGTACAGCCTTTACGAAGCCGGAACGCGCGTTCCTTTCATCGTGCGGTGGCCCTCTTGCGTGAAACCGGGCGAGCAGTCCGCCGTCTTCTCGCAGATCGACGTTTACCGCTCGCTCGCAGCGCTGACCGGCGTCGCCCTTCCAGAAGGAGCTGCCCCCGACAGCCGCAACCACCTGCCTGAGTTGCTCGGAATGGGGCACTCAGACCGCGAATATGTCATCGAGCAGAACCGCCAGAATACGCTGGCAATCCTCTGCGGCGAATGGAAATACCTCGAACCGAGCGACAGGCAGAGCTACGAATACCGCAAGTCGGTCGAACTGGGCAATTCGCCCCGTCCGCAGCTTTTCTGCATCTCGAAAGATCCGTGCGAGCGGCACGACGTGGCGGAACAGTATCCCGGAATCGTCGAAGAACTCGCAGCAAAACTCAATGCCGTGAAAAGCGGACGAAAATAAGGGGCATTCCCGTTTTGCAAGACGTTTCGCAGAGAGAGGGGCGACTGCGGAGATTACGGTCTTCCCGGACATCTCCGATCATTGATCCGATTGTCGATAAATTTCATTTTTGACTGTTGTGACTACATCACACATACCTCAGGGCATCCTGTTTGTCGGTGCGGCGGCGTTCGGGGACTTGGCGGGTGCCGAAGCGCAGGACGGCGTTTCGCGCCGTCCGAATATTCTGTTCTGCATCGCCGACGATGCCTCATGGCTTCATTTCGGGGCCTATGGCTGCAAATGGGTCTCGACACCGGTTTTCGACAGCGTGGCCGCACGGGGCGTACTGTTCGAGAATTGTTACACTCCGAATGCCAAATCGGCCCCTTCGCGGGCGTCGCTGCTCACGGGGCGCTACTCGTGGCAGCTGGGCGAAGCCGGAAATCACATCTGCCGTTTTCCGGAAAATATCAAGGTTTTCACCGAAGCGCTCGAAGAGACCGGTTACGACGTGGCCTTTACCGGAAAGGGCTGGGCGCCGGGCGATCCCGGAATGAAGGACGGCTGCAGACGGCAGTTGACGGGTAAAGCGTGGCAGAATCGGAAACTGACGCCTCCGACATCAGAGATACTCGCTACGGATTATGCGGCGAATTTTTCCGATTTCCTCTCCTCGCGTGAGGATGCGTCGCGGCCGGTTCGGCTGCCGCGAGCCGCACCGCCGTTATGAATACGGCAGCGGAGTGGCAAAAGGCGGCCGGACGACCGGCGAGATCGACCGTGTTCCGGCCTTCTGGCCCGACAACGAGACTGTGCGTAACGACATGCTGGACTACGGGTTCGAGATCGAACACTATGACCGGCAGTTGGGACTGATGCTGGCCCGGTTGGGGGAACTGGGGGAACTGGACAACACGGTTGTCATCGTTACGTCGGACAACGGGATGCCTTTTCCGCGCGCCAAAGGAACCCAGTACGAGTATGCGCATCACATGCCGTTGGCCGTGATGTGGCTGCGGGGAGTGAGTGCGCCGGGACGCCGGGAAGCGGCCTGTGTTTCATTTGTCGACATCGCACCGACCGTATTGGAGATTGCCGGGACCTCCCCTTCGGCGGCCGGCATGTCGCCGCTGCCGGGCGGGAGCCTTGTGCCGCTGTTGCGGAACGAACCGGACCCTTGTGCAGCGTTGCACGAACGGGCGTTGCTGGGGCGCGAGCGGCATGACAACGGACGGCCCGGCGATCAGGGGTATCCGATCCGGGGCATTGTACGGAACGGCTGGCTTTACCTGTGCAACATCAAACCGTGGCTGCTGCCCGGCGGCAACCCGGAAACGGGCTACCGCGACATCGACAGTTCGCCGACCAAAACCGCGATTCTGCAACTGAAACGCAGCGGACAGGACGATCGTTACTACGCATTGTCGATGGGACAGCGTCCGGCAGAAGAACTGTATCATGTCGAAACGGACCGTGAATGCCTCACAAACCGCATCGGGGAGATTTCATGCCGGGTTCTGGCAGATTCCCTGCGGGCCGAACTTTTCCGGACACTGCGTGAACAGGGGGATCCGCGGATGACGGGCGACGGCGACGTATTCGACCGCTATCCCTACGACAAGCCGGGAAAGGAGCGAATTTACGAACGGACTGTCACCGGAGAGATCATTCCGTGGGAACACTCGAACTGGGTGCTTCCGACCGATTACGAACAACAAATTAAAAACCGAATATTATGAAACGATTTTTTTGGATCATTGGAGTGTTGATATGTATGCCGTTGGCAGCTTGCGACGACAACAATCCCGAAACCACAGACAGCGCCGTCGTCTACACGGCCGAAGGAAGCGTCAATGCGGGCGACGTCGAGAAGTCGATCACGCTCTACACGACCTGCGACTGGACTGCAGCGGGCGATGAGTGGATCACGGTCGAGCCGGCCGGCGGATCGCGGGGTATTTTCGCCGTCCGCCTGAGCTTCGGGGCCAACGGCACGGGCAGTCCAAGGACCGGCACGGTGACCTTTACCGCCGGCTCCTGCAAAGAAACCTATACATTCACCCAGAAAGCCGAATAACGGCGACTGTTATGGACGAAAGAGAACGACAACGCCGAATCCTGAATTTCATCTATGCACAGCCCGATATTCCGACCTCCGTCAGGCATGCTTTCAGGCAATGGATGGCGGATCAGGAGCGGAATCCGGAGGTTGACAGGCTGATGGAAGAGCTGTGGGAGACCAACGATGCGGAAGCTTCGCCGGAAAAGATCCGGAAGGGGTTGGATCGACTGCATGCGAAGATTCGCAGGAGCCGCTTGCGGCATGTGCTCCGGTATGCAGGTGCGGCGGCCGCCGCTGTCCTGATGTTTGCGGGGGGCTATTTTTCCGCCACCCGTTCCGAAAAGCCTGTCGAGCGGATTACGCTGGTGACGGCGAAAGGCCACATGGGGGAATTCACCCTGCCCGACGGTTCGCGCGTATGGCTCAACGAAGAAAGCCGGCTCGCATACGATGCCGATTTTTCCGGCAAGGCCCGCGAGGTGACGCTCTCAGGAGAAGCCTTTTTCGAAGTCGAGAAGGATTCGCTGCGGCCGTTCCGCGTCGAAATGGGAGGGCTGGAGATCGAGGTGCTGGGCACTTCGTTCGACGCGATCGGATATGCGGCCGACCCTGCCCGGCAGGTCATCCTCAAAAGCGGCTCCGTCAGCATCTCCGGCGAAGGGCTTTCGCGTCCTGTCCGGCTTTGTCCCGACCAGAAATTCACACAGAGTGTACTTCAGGGCGAATTCTCCATTGAGCAGGTCGATGCACGGAATTACTGCCAGTGGTTCGAGGAGCGTCTGGTATTCTACAATATGCCGCTGACGGACATCATGGTCAACCTTGAACGCAAATACCATGTCGAGATCGTGCTTTCGCCCTCGCTTCCCGCCAACAAGCGTCTGTCGCTGGTCGTTCAGCACGAACCGTTGGAAGACATCATGGAGGTTATTTCGAGACTGATGCCGGTCCGCTGCCAGATCGACGGCGACCGGGTGTTCGTCACGAACCGGGGCAAATCCAGATAAACTTACAGCGAAAAACCTAATAACAAACCAAGTAATTATGAATGAACCGAATTTTTACCTGAAAACGATGTGGCAGGGAGTGCTGGCCGTCGTCCTGTGTGCCTGCTTCGCCATTCCGGCGCAGGCCCAGACGCCGGTCGTCACGCTCGACGCCCGGAACGTCACCATCAAGGAACTCCTGCAGCGGATCGAGGCGGCGAGTCCTTACACGTTCGCTTATGTGAATGCCGAGATCGATACGCCTCCTCATCGGAAGGTTACGGTGAACGCCGAAAACCGGAGTATCGAATCCATTCTTGCGGAAGTCCTTCCCAATGTGAGCGTCGAGATCAAAGGCCGCAAGATCATCCTCACCGCCAAGCCGAAAGAGACACCGAAGGCCGCAGCCGACGCCGCCCGCACGGTGAAGGGCCGCGTGACCGATGAAAACGGCGCGCCCGTGATCGGCGCCACCGTCATCCTGAAAGGCACCACGACGGGTACGGCGACGGGGCTCGACGGCGAATATGCGCTGCCGATCCGCCAGAAAAACGCGGTGCTCGAAATATCGCTGATCGGTTATAACAAGGTATCCGTCGCACTTTCGGACACCCAGACGCAGGCCGACATCACGCTGAAAAGCGAGGCGATCGCCATGGACAACGTGGTGGTCGTAGGCTACGGCGTGCAGAATAAGCGCGACGTGACGACGTCGATCGCGTCGATCAAGGCCGAGGATTTCAAAGGGCTTGCGACGACCGATTTCCGCGACGCCATGGCCGCCAAGATGCCGGGCGTGCAGGTGCTCCAGCTGGGTGGCCAGCCCAACGGCAACGTCTCGATCCGCATCCGCGGCATCCAGTCCGCCACGTCGGGCAACGACCCGCTCTACGTCATCGACGGCGTTCCGTGCGACGCCCGGGCCTTCTCGAACCTCGAAAGCAGCGACATCGAGAGCCTCGAAGTGCTCAAAGATGCCTCGGCGGCGGCGATCTACGGTTCGCGCGGTTCGTGCGGCATTATCCTCATCACGACCAAGCGCGGCCAGAACGAACATCCCGTGATCCGTTACGACGGCCAGTTCAGCGTATCGGGCGTGTCGAAAACCTATGATATGCTCAATGCCTACGAGTTCGCGCAGCTCTACAAGGAGTCGCGCGACAACGCCTATCTGACGGAGGTGCCGTCGGGGTCGATCGACGATCCCTACAATGAACGCGGGGCAACGGGCTATTACAAGGTTCCGCCCATCATCACCGCCTATCTCGAAGACAAGAGCGGTACGCTGACCGACACCGATTGGCAGGACGCCATCTTCCGCACGGCTCTGGCGCACAAGCACAGTCTTTCGGTTTCGGGCCGCACTAAGACGCTGAGCTATTACGTAGGCGCCAACTACCTCTACCGCGAGGGAACGATCATCGGATCGGATTTCGAGCGTTATGGAATGCGGGCCAATATCGACGGCAAGCGCAAGCGGCTGAAATACGGCGCCAGCTTCTCGCCCTCCTACTCGAAATACAATTTCGTGGATGCGGACGCCCAGTACGGAAACGACGGTGTGATCGCCTCGGCGTTGATGGCGGCTCCGATCTTCCCGGTCTACAACGCCGACGGCTCCTACAACTGGGACAACAACGGCTATCTGCGCCTCGAAGAGAACGGCGTGGGCGACACGCAGTTCAACGAGACGCTGAACCCCGTGGCGCTGGCGCTCGAAATCGACGACGTGCGCGAACGGCTCAATATGCAGGGCAGCGTCTACGCCTCCTACGAATTCATCGACGGGCTGGAATACAAGATCACCGCCGGCGGAGACTACTACAACTATTCGCGCAACTACTACCGGCCGTCGTATATTCCGCTGAAGAACAAGGCCAATTACAAGGACCCGTCGAATCCCACGGCGAAGAGCATCACCAACTCCTATTTCCATTGGACGCTCTCGAACCAGCTCTCTTTTTCGCGCCGTTTCGGCGACCATTCGCTCAACGCCGTGGCTGTCTGGGAGGCGGAAAAGGAGCATGTCAAAACGTCGCAGATCGTCGGCACGGGAGTCAAGGGCGACGACAAGATCCGCACCACGAAGGGCAAGACCATCGACCCGGCGGAGACCTACAACAACGAGTATGCCTACACGTTTGCCTCGTGGCTCGTGCGTGCGCAGTACTCCTACAAGGGCCGTTACATGGTTTCGGCGTCGATCCGCGGCGACGGTTCTTCGCGCTTCGCCCCCAACACCCGGTGGGGTTATTTCCCGGCGGCCTCCGTCGGCTGGCGCGTGAGCGACGAGAGCTTCCTGCGCGACGTGAAATGGATCGACGACCTCAAGCTGCGTCTCAGCGTCGGCGTGACGGGCAATGCCCAGATCGGCAACTCGGAATATCTGCAGCTCTACGGTTCGACGAACATAGACCTCGGCAACGGGCTCAGGCCGCAGGTCTATCCCTCGCAGATCGCCAATCCCGATTTAGGCTGGGAGCGTAATACGCAATATGACGTGGGTCTGGACCTCAGCTTTTGGAAAGGGACGCTGGGCCTGACCGCCGACTACTACTATTCGAAGACTACCGATATGTTGTTCGACGTTCCGGTTTCGTCCGTGTCGGGACTCACGTCATCCAACATGAACATCGGTTCGATGGAGAATCAGGGCGTAGAGCTGGCGCTAACCTCGCGGCGACGCTTCGGGGATTTTTCCTATTCGTTTTCGGCCAACTGGTCGCTCAACCGCAACAAGGTGCTGAGTCTCGGCGAAGGGAATGCCGACATCATCAAAGAGGCGTCGTTCAACGGGGCCTATTACATCACGCGCGTGGGCCAGCCCGTGGGTTGTTACTACCTGCTCGTGCAGGACGGCATTTTCCACAACAAGGAGGAGTTGAACTCCTATCCCCATTTCAGCACCACGCAGGTGGGCGATTTCCGCTTCGTCGACGCCAACGGCAACGGTATTCTCGAAGAGGATGCCGACCGCGTGATCGTGGGCAACTACATGCCCGACTTTTACTACGGCTTCTCGGTCAATCTCTCATGGAAGGGCTTCGACATGGCGGCCAATTTTCAGGGCGTCTATGGCAACGAGATCCTGAACCTCGAACGCCGCTACCTGATGAGCAATTCCATGAGCCAGAACATGACCCGCGACGCGTTGCAGCGATTCCCCTACGGCGAGATGAACCGTGCGAACCGCAAGCTGACGGGCAATACCGCCGCCTGTACCTCGACTTTCCACGTCGAGGACGGCTCCTACCTGCGCCTGCAGAACCTCTCGCTGGGCTACACCTTCCCCGACAAGTGGACCCGCAAGGCCGGCATCTCGAAGCTGCGCGTCTACGTGCAGGGGTCGAACCTCTTCACGTGGACCGACTATTCGGGTTACAATCCCGAAGTCAGCAACCACGCGAACGACGCCCTGCGTCCGGGCGAGGACTACTGTTCTTATCCGCTGGCACGCACGTTCAGCGTCGGCATCAATTTCAACCTCTAATCGACCGGAATCATGAAACCAACATATTATCTTTTACTGGGCGTCGCAGCCCTTGGGGCGGCTTCCTGCACCGACAGCTTCTTCGAACAGTACCCAAGCAACAGCGTCACGGAGAACAATTACTACATCACCGACGACGACTTCGACCAAGGTGTGGCGGCCTGCTACCACAAGCTCAAGACCCAGATGGGCTACCACCTCAACGAACTGGCCTATCGCAGCGACGAGTGCTGCAAACAGGCCATGACCGTTTCCGATGCGTCGACCTACTATTTCGACCATCTCGAGGAGAACTCCAGCAACGCCATCATGAGCGATATCTGGAACGCATGGTACAACGGCATCTACCGCTGCAACGATGTGCTCGATCACCTCGAAGGCCGTGAGGAACTGCCCAATTACGACAAATACCGCGGCGAGGTCCTGTTCATGCGGTCGTGGTGGTATTTCAACCTTTACAGGGCTTTCGGCGGCGTACCCATTGCGCACAAAGTCGTGTCCCCGGCCGATGCCAAGACCATCCGTCGCTGCACGGACGACGAGATGTACGCCCTGCTGACGGGCGATCTGGCTGAGGCGGCCCGGCTGCTGCCGGCGTCGAAGGGCGCCGAGAAAGCCCGTGTCACCGATATTGCGGCGTGGACGCTCCTCGCGAAAGTCTACCTCACGTTCGGCAAGCCCGGCGAGGCCAAGACGGCCCTCGAAGAGGCGATGAAGAATCCCAACTACGGACTGGTGAACACCACGGCGGACGCCTTCAATGTGAAAAACAAGTTCAACAAGGAGATCATTTTCGCGCTCTACTACAACAAGGCAAACGATACGGGCCACGGTTACTGGTATTCGACCACCAAGCCCGAAGAAGCGCAGCTGACGCAGCCCGCTCCGGTATTCCGGGCGCTTTACGACGCGCGGGACAACCGTCTGCCGCTGATCTCCGAGTACACGGAGGACAAAAAGGGAACCTATCTGCTCAACAAATGGTTCGACAACCGGAACGACGCCCTGAAAGGCAACGTGGTGGAGAACGACTTTCCGCACCTGCGCTATGCCGATGTGGTACTGATGTACGCCGAGGCGCTGGCCGAATCGGGCAGCAGTCTGGGCGATGCGCTGGTGTGGCTCAACAAGACCCGCACGCGGGCCGGGCTGGACGCGCTCAAGGCTGAAGACATTCCCTCGAAGGGTGCTTTCATCGAAGCGCTCGCCGATGAACGCGGCCGTGAGTTCGCACTCGAAGGCCACCGTTGGTTCGACCTCGTGCGACTGGGGCTGGCGTTAGACCGCTTCCACGAAATGGGTTACAAGCTCGATGCGCACAATCTGCTGTTTCCCATTCCGCAAAACCAGATCGAGATCGTGAACGACAAGACGATACTTTGGCAGAATCCCGGTTACTGATCGTAAAAATTCAAAGCTGTTTCAATCATGAAAAAACTGATTCATATATGCATCCTGTCGGGCCTCGCGGCGCTTGCCGCGTCGTGCTGGACAGAAGATATCCCCGAAGCCGGCGCCGCACGACATCAGGTCGAGGCGCTCACGGCCACGCCCGGCGACGAAGAGGTGACCCTCGCATGGGAGATTCCCGACGGGTGGAACCCGACCGATTACATCGTCTTCTATACCGACGAGGAGTCGCAGACCGTGACGCTGCGCACCGGCGGCGCAAACCGGTATGTCGTAGACAAACTGACCAACGGCATCTCCTATAATTTCAATGTGCAGGCCGTTTACGGCAAGCTGATCTCCAACGCCGTGACCGTGGCGGGCCGGCCTTCCACGTCGCGTCTTCCGGTCACGGACCTCACGGTTACGGATACGGGCGACGGCTATGTGGCACTCGCGTGGTCCGCACCCTCGACCCTCGTGGAGAAATATACGCTCTCCTATTACATCGAGGATATGCCGGGCGATATCCGGACGCAGGAGATCGGCAAGGAGCAGACGGCCTACCGGTGCGAAGGGCTCACCAACGACAAGACATGGTTTTTCTTGCTGGCGGCCGAATACGCAAAGGAGGACCGGCCGAAGCGGACGTGGTCCGTGCCATGCCGACCAAGGCCATCCCCTACTTCATCTCCTCGGAAACGGCGGCTGTCGACCAGCCCGTCACGTTCGAATTCAACCGGACGGCCTATGCCGATGCGAGTGACGTGACGTGGACTTTCCCCGACGGTACGGTCCTCACGGGCGACAAGGTCCTTTCGGGATTCAAGACCACGGGCAACCAGACCGTCATGCTGTCAGCGAAGATCGACGGATCCTCGCGCGAGTGGAAAATCACGGTCGAAATCCGTCCTTACGTCGTCAATTTCATGGATTGGGAGCAAGCCGACGGCGCCAAATACGAAAGTCCCACCTACACTTGTCCGGTGCTTTCGCCCGATGCCGGGACGGTGTATGTCAATACGGGCAACAAGGTCAGCAATCTCTATGCTTTCGATGTGCGCACCGGTAAAAACAAATGGACGTTCAGGCCGACCGATAACGGCGATATGCAGGCCGAATCGAAATCGATGGTGGCCGTCAATCCGGTATCGGGCGACATCTACTACGGAACCAGCGCCGGCGGGCAGTTCTATGCCGTGAAGCCGGACGGTACGCTGCACTGGAAATTCAGCAAATGCGGATCGATGAACTCGGCGCCTCCCGCTGTCAGCGCCGACGGCACGGTGGTCTACATCGCCGATGCAAAAGGCGATCTCTATGCGCTCGACGCCGAAACCGGAACGGAGCGGTGGAGTGCACCCTACGCGGCCGGCAGCTGCGGTTACGGTTTGCTGGTCAACGGCGGCGAAGTGGTCCTAGGGGCCAAAACGGCGATTCATTTCGTAAACGCCGCCGACGGCACGAAGATCGAAGCAGTCTCGGTTTCGATCGTCAACTCCATCGGTTTTGCCGTGAGTCCCGACCGGAAGAAGGCTTATTTCGCTTACGCCACGACTCTGGCGGCCGTCGATCTGGACTCGCACACGCTATATGCCCGGAGTGCAGCCGGAGGGGACAACTATTACCAGCCCATCGTAGCCGGCGACGGAACGGTCTTCGCCGGAACGAAAGACGGATACGTGCGGTTCTTCTCGTCCGATTTACAGACGATGATCCATGAAGAGCAGCCGAGCAGCGTAAAGAAAAACACCTTCAACTTCACGCGCCCGCTGGTCGATGCGAACAACCGTTTCTATATTATGGCGTCCGGCAACAGTACGGAGGACAGCCTCGTGCTCGAATACGATACGTCCGGAAACAAGATCTCCGACTGGAGCTATACACAGAACAACTGCCAGAACGGCTGCAATCTCGCGGACGGTGTATTATATACCGTAAACCAAGGTTCCGGAGACGGCGGGAACGGTCTTTTTATCGGTAAATACATCGGGGCGGCACGCGGCAGGGGCTGGTCGTCGCACGGAGGCGACCACTGCGGTTCGGGTTGCATCCAGTCGCCGCTGATCGAATGGTAATTCGGATGAGAAAGATGAAAGGGCTATTTTTAGGTTTGTTCCTGATGCTGGGCGGCGTGCTGTACGCCGCCCGGCCGATGGGAACCTCGCTCGGCATTCTCGGAGGACCGACAACGGAGAAACTGGCCGAGGTCCGCGTCGCCGGGATCGGGTATGTCGAGGTGACGTTCCACGCATTCACCCATAAAACCCCGGATGCCGAGTGTTACGCGGAAGCTTTCGCACTGCGAGACAGGCTCGATAAAGCCGGACTGAAGGTCTGGTCGTGCCACCTGCCTTTCGGCCGGAATTGCGACATCTCGGTCGTCGATCCCGAACAGCGTGAGCGGAATGTGGCCTATATCGAACGGATGATCCGGCTGTCCGCCATCTTCCGTCCCCAACGGCTGGTGCTGCATCCCGGATCGCGGCCCGTTCCGGAGGAGGAGCGCAGCGAACGCGAACGCTGTGCCGCCAACTCCATCTGCCGGCTGTCGCTCGCGGCGGAAGAGATCGGCGCGGTGCTTTGTGTGGAGAATATGCCCCACAGCATCGGCCGCACCTCGGCCGAGATGCTCCGCCTGATCGGAGGATGCCCGGAGGCCATGGTCTGCTTCGACACGAATCACCTGCTTCTGGAGAGCCACGCCGATTTTATCGGGGCGCTCGGCGACCGGATCGCCACGGTCCATCTATCCGATTACGACGGCCGCGACGAACGCCACTGGCTGCCCGGCAGGGGCGTGATCGACTGGCCGGACCTCTGCCGCAGGCTGCGGCGTGCGGGTTACCGGGGAGTCTATATCTTCGAGGTGCACCACGGCGAAGCCACGTGCCGCGACCTCGTGAAGGCCTACGGAGAGGTGCTGCGTAAAAAATAACAATCAATCATTCAACAGACTTACGACATGAAAAACAGACTATACGGACTTTTGGCCCTGCTGGCCGGGACATTGCTTCTCGGCACAGGGTGCAGCGACGACGAATCCGGACGCACGCTGCTCGCCGCAAAAACAAATCTGACGCTTGCGAAATACTGCAATGCCGAAGACGGCCTCACTTCGGTCGTCTGGAAAAAGGGCGAACAGGCGGCTTTGGTCGCCGAAGGGCCCGGCCGGACGGAATCGGTCTTTGCCGAACCGATTCTTCCCGGCACGGAGCGTTCGCTTTTCCTTTTCAACGTCACGGCGCCGCGGGGCCCCGTGGCCGTAGCCGCATGGTGGCCTGCCGATGCGCAGGTGACCTGTGAGGACGGGGTGCTGAAAACCTCGATCCCCGCCGCGCAGGACGGGACGGTCTCCCCGATTCTGCTCGTAGGCCATACGACCGGGGTCGTGAACTCCTATGAAGGGGTAGACATGGAACTTTCCCAGCTCGGATGCACGATGTACATCCGGCTCATCCAGAACAGCTACAAGGTCACACGCGCCGTGATCGAAGCCAACGGCGGCGAAATGATCGGCGGCGAAGTGTCGGTCCGCATGACGGACTGGAATGTCACGGCTTCGGCGCCGCAGGTGACCGTGACGCCCGCCGTTCCGGTCGACTGCGCGGCAGGAGGTCAGACGCTCGTCGCGCTGCTGGCGCCTGTGGATCTTTCGTCGGGCTACACGGTGACCTTGTACGACGGTGATACGGAGGTTGATAAACTGGTCGACAATACGCCGGTGCGACTGGCGCAGGGAGGCAAGGTCGATACCGCCGAGGCGGAGAAACTCCCGACGCAGCTGCTGTTCTGCGGCAACAACACCGCCTGCGTGATCGAGGTCGGCAGCGAGCCGCCCGCCGATTATCGCGACGCCGTCGTATGGCGCTGGGATTCCCGCTCGGTTGCTCCGGTTCTGGGGATTTCCGAGTCGCAGTGCCGGGTCGGCGAGGGCAAGCCCGTGGACAACAACCGCAAACTGCTGTTGTCGGGAGCTACGGGCTGGTGTGTGCTTTACGACCGGCAAACCGACGGCATTCTCTGGTGGTCGACCTCCTGCCCGCAGGTGCACTCGTCCGATCTGCTGCCCAATGACCGGGTGGTGCTGGCCTGCTCGTCGGGAGCGGACGCCAACTGCAACAAGGTGCAGGTCTACGACCTCGGCCAAAACAACAAGGTGCTGTGCCAGTACGATCTGGAATCGGCGCACGGCGTGGTCTGGAACGAGTCTACGCAGCGTCTTTATGCCATCGGAGGCAAGAGCCTGAAAATATACAAATTGAAAAACTGGGAATCAGACACCCCCGAACTCGAAGAGGAGCGGACGGTCGAAACTCCCAAAAACTCGGTGCACGACCTGACTGCGGTCAATTCCCACAGTCTTTGCATCGCAGGCAAAAGCGCTTATGTTTACAATACGGCATCGGGAACCTTTTCCGAGCTGGCCCACTTTTCGGCCTGCACGGCGCTTAAATCGGTGAACTATAACGAGGATACCGGCGAAGCGTGGTATACGGACGCTACCGTACCCGAAGGGGATCAGGACTGGGCCACGCAGACGCTGCGCCACACGTCGAATGTAAAAAACGGGGAGGCGGACCTTTTGATCCGCATCCCCGATCTGAGCGTGTATAAGGTTCGGGTGTTGAGGTGGTAGGTGACGGCTCTGTGACTGCAGACGCTCTATTCGGAGCGTCTGCGGTTCAACAGCGGCAGTATGAACGAAATTACAGACGCGGCAATCCAGAAGAATGCGACGGGTCCGAAATCATAATGCTTGACGCCGTCCGCGGCGACGGTAATGTGCTTGTCTATAAGCCATCCGGACGCCACGTCCTGAATTCCCGCTGCGATGTAGCTTGCAATCCCCACGACTCCCAGCGCAGCGCCGGTAGCCTTCCGGGGCACGATGTCCACGGCCATCAACCCTCCGAGGAAGCAGATCAGTACGCCGATGGCTATTCCGAACAGCACCATCGAGAGGACGTTCACCCACATGGCATTACCGCCGTAAAGGAACAGCGCCAGCGCCACGGAGTTCAATACGCCGAATATCAGTGCGGGAATCTTGCGGTCGCCCCTGAAAAGCCTGTCCGAAAACCATCCCGAAAGCACCGTTCCGAGAATTCCCAAGAGGGCGTTTATCGAGACGATGGAGATTGCCTCGACGTCCGAGAATCCTTTGGCCTCCTGCAGGAACAGTACGCCCCATCCGTTGATTGCATAACGGGATATGTACATGAATGCGCTTGCCGCGGCAAGCACCCAGACGGCCGGGGTCCGGAGGACCTGCTTCTGAATCTCCCGGACGGACTTTTCGCCGCCGGGCACGGGTTTCTCGTGGGCAAGAGCCTCTACGGGCGGCAGACCCTTGGATTCGGGGGTATCGTGGAGCCAGCAGAGGACGACGAGAACGCCGGTGGCTCCTGCGAGCGCCGAGCCGAAGAACCCGGCCTGCCAGCCGGCGAATGTCACGATCGAGCCCACGAAGAGGAACGAGAAGAACTCCCCAAGGTTGTGGCTTGCGGAGAAGAATCCGTAATAGGTTCCGCGCTCGTTGAGAGGGTACCAGCGCGAGAGGGATATGATGGCCGGGGGAGCACCCATGGACTGCGCCCATCCGTTGAGTCCCCACATGACGGCGAATGCTACGAATATCACAGCCGTGGGAACTACGGAATGGGCCAGTCCCAACAGTCCCATCAGGGCTTTCGCCGCGGCCGAGACGATGAGTCCCGTCGCCATGAAGCGCTTGATGTTGCAGTAGTCGGCGATGAATCCGTTTACGAACTTGCCGACGGCGTAGGCGAAGAGCAGCGCCGAGCCGATAACGCCCAACTGGGAAGCGTCGAGCGATCCGCTGTCGAGAACAGGCTTCTTCATGACGTTGAGGCTGGTGCGGCAGACGTAGTAAAGGCTGTAGCCGAGCGTCGCGGAGACGAATGCCTGCAAACGCAGACGCCGGTAGTATTTCGTGCGGGAGGCGTCGTCCATCTCGCATTCGGGGGCGGGAGCGCTGATGCGGTAGAATTCGGTGATATGGCTCATGGCGTCAGTCGTGCAGTCCGCGCGAGCGGAGGTAGGAGATCAGCAGTTCGGGGCGGTCGGTCTGGATCATGGTCGCTCCCATGTCGACGAGTTTGCCGTAGACGGCGGAGGGATCGCCTTCGAGTGCGGCATCGTCGCAGAGACCTCCGCAGAGCGAAGGCCACAGGGAGTTCACCCAGAGCTTCGAACCGCTGGCGAGAACCTCACGCATGCAGGCCTCGACTTCGGGGGTGTATTCCGACCAGCAGACCTCGTAGGCGAGGGGAGGTGCCGGCTGCTCCCCGTAGCTTCGGAGAATTTCGTCGTGATGCATTTTGCTGAAATTGACGATGGGCATGAAAAGGCAGTTTTCGGAATACGCCGAGAATACGGACTCGACCTCGGAGGCTGTCAGACGGCCTTTAATAAGCGTTTGGCCCAGCATTCCCGTACGTTCGAGCAGCGGATGGATGCGGTCGTAGAACTGGAAGCCCTGATCGATGTTCACGACGGCGCGGCCCTTGCAAATCAGGAGCGCCTCTTCGAGCGTCGGGACCTTCCAGTGCGTGGCGACACCCTGTCCGGCCCGCAGGCTGACTTTGCAGATCGAGTCGAACGTGATGTCGCAGACGCGGCCGCGGCCGGTCGTTGTGCGGTCGATGCGTGCGTCGTGCATCAGGACGAGCACGCTGTCGGAGGTCATTTTCAGGTCGATCTCCACGATATCGACGCCCCGGTCGATGGCGCTGCGAAGCGCAGGAAGCGAATTTTCGGGGTAGTTGCGCCAGTCGCCGCGGTGCGAGACGACGAGGACCTTTTTCGAGGCGGGATCGTGAATCTCGGCGGCGATGCCCGACGCCCGGTTTTCATGGACGGGATGGTCGGAGTTGCAGGACAGGGTTCCGAAGAGCAGCAACCCTGCGATCAGTAGTTTCGAATGCATAATGGATTTTGTTTGGTGTAATTCACTGATAGGACAATCCTGCGGCGCAGACGGCTAGGTGCGGCATGAATTTATTTCGGATGCCGCGACGATCATACAATTTAATGGTAACTTTGCAGATAAATGGACGAAGAGCAACTATTGTTGGACAAACTTGGCCGGAGCGATGTCAACGCCCTCGACACGCTCTATGTGCGCTACGCCCCGAAAGTTTACGACTTTGCGCTGCGGTTTCTGAAAAATGAAGCCGAGGCGGAGGACGTTACACAGGATATCTTCCTGCAAGTATGGGACAACCGCTCCCTGATGGGGCAGGTAGTGTCGATTCGCGCCTATCTGTTCCGGATGACGCGCAATGCGATCTTCAACCGGTTCAAGCGCTCCAAAATGCACCTGCAATACATTCGGCAGTCCGAAACCCGTGAAGCGGAGCTGTCGGTCGATCCCGGCAGGCGCATAACGACGGAAGACCTGCTGGAAATGATCGAACTGGCGATCGAGAACCTCCCGGAACAATGCCGACGGGTGTTCAAAATGAGCCGTTACGATCATCTCTCCTACAACGAGATCGCCGAACGGCTCGGCATCAGTCCCCATACCGTCCAATTCCATATTTCGGAGGCGTTGTCACGGCTCCGGAAACTCATGCCCGCCTTGCTGTTTTTTATCTGACAGCAATCGCGTTTTTCACCTAAATCCAAACCAACAAATAGTGAAATCATGAACACTTCCACACTTCGTCTTACCGGTCTTTCGGCATTGTCGCTTGCGGCCGGTGCCTGTACGGACGGATCGGTACAGAACGATCCGCGTCCCAACATCGTGCTGTTTCTGGCGGACGACATCGGCGCCGAATGTTTCGGCTGCATGGGCGGCGTCTCCTACGACACGCACACGATCGATTCGCTGGCCCGCAACGGCCTGTTCTTCCCCAATATGCACGCCCAACCGCTGAGTTCGCCCTCGCGCGTGCAGTTGATGACCGGTCAGTACAACGACCGCAACTACGTCTGCTTCGGCTATATGAATGACGACGAACCCAACTTCGCACAACTGGCCCGGCAGGCCGGCTATACGACCGGGATGTTCGGCAAGTGGCAGCTCGGACGCGACCGCGGGATGCCCACGCGCTTGGGATGGGACGAGTGGTGCCTTTTCCAGCTCGATGTGTACAAGGAGTTCAACGGTCCGACCGGCACCGACCGCTACGCCAACTGCATGATGGACAACCACGGTCATTACGAATATTCGACCTACGGCCCCGACGGGTTCGAAGGCGCGGCTTTCGAATTCCTCGACCGGCAGAAGGAGTCCGGAAAGCCCTTCCTGCTCTACTGCTCCACGCCGCTCGTGCATACGCCCCATATGCCGACTCCCGATTCCGAAAGCTGGGATATGGATTTCCTTGGGCGGTTCGGGAAGGACACCTCCAATTTCCGCGACATGGTGGCCTATCTGGACAAGAAAGTCGGACGCATGGTGCGGCGGCTCAAAGAGAACGGGCAGTGGGACAATACGATCTTCATCTTCACGTCGGATAACGGCACCTCGACGCGTATCGTCTCGCAGATGGCCGACGGCACGCTGCGCCGCGGCGGCAAAGGCGATCCGCGGGGCGTAGGGACTTCGGTTCCGCTGATCGTGTGCTGGGGCGACCGCATCGCGCCGCGGGTCAGCGAACGGCTGGCCGACTTTACGGATTTCTTCCCCACGTTCGCCGACGCCATGCGGATCGGGATTCCCGCAGAGTGGAAACTCGACGGCGTGAGCCTCTACCCGGAAATCGCAGGGCAGAAACCGTTGGAGAAGGAGATTTCACTGATGCACTATAATCCGCTCTGGCCGACGGCGTCGGCACCGTACGCTTCGCGGGCTGCCCGTACCGCCGAGTACAAATACTATTGGGACGGCCGCTTCTACAATACCAAGGAGGACTTCATGGAAGAGCACCCGATCGACGTCGCCTCGTGCAGCGACGAGGTGAAGGCAATCTACCACAAGCTGAAAGACCGGGTCGACGAATGCCCCGATTTCCGTCCCGACATGCCCGGAGCTCCGCGGCGGGGCGATTACGGAACGTTCTACGACTTTGCAGAACCCAACAACCCGTTCTGATGAAACGAATATTGTTCCCGAATTCGACGTTTTTTAGAATCCGTCGGCCCGGCAGCTCGAAGAGCGGCTGAAAAGGCTTGTCCGGCGCATCCGCGAAAGCCATCCCCAGACGCCGCTGACCTTCTTCCAAACGGAGGTGCGCGAAAGCGGAAACTTCGACCTGAAAAAACGGGCTTTCGAAGCCGCCAAGCGAGAAGCCGCCCGGAAAGGAATGGGAAAACTCATCGAAAGGGACAAAAATATTTGACAAACCGAATCGTTACATCTTTTTCCCACACGGCAGGAAGCCGGGGCGTTGACGGTATCATGAAGACTGCGCTATGCCAGCATCGGTTTCAGGACGCCGAACAGCACGAGCGCGATGACCGTGCTGGTCGGGAACGCGGCGAGATACCGGGT
>OODT01000937.1_pt1 | contig 21066 bp, 21 predicted proteins | sample 1671841 | NCBI WGS metagenome assembly OODT01 (sample SAMN06348198, study PRJEB24527) | human gut metagenome | biome: human gut; feature: ankylosing spondylitis patient; material: feces | host: Homo sapiens | place: China | collected 2015-10 | reverse complement strand
ACATCCTGATAGCGTACCTCTTTTAATTTTTCATAGTAGAATTTTTCATGTGCTTCGCTGATAAAATTGATTGTCTGTTCCTTTTTGTTTTCTGCTCCTAACGCTGTGTTGTTCATGTTCTGATCCTCCTTTAGATAAATAAAAAGGACTTTACTAATTATTTTTCACAACTAATAAAGTCCTAAGTTTCATATTCATTTCTAAATTCGTGCTAGGGATTTCTTACTAATTTTTTGTTTTAGTAAATTCTTAGTAAAATGTTCCCTTAGAGTCCAAAACATACGATAAATTCAAGGTTTTCAGCGTTTGCGGAAAATACTGCCGTGGCAGATGAATAAAACTCTTATCATAAAATTCTCCTATCATAAAAAGCCGAGAAATGCCGTGTTTTGGGGCATTTTGCCGACTTGTTTCTTCTATTTATAAAAGTTACATTTTAAGTGCCGATTTTGCAAAATACGGCAAAACAGTGCAATTCACACCCCTCATTCGTAGTAAAATCGTAGTCAAAATTTTCGGGATTACTACTCTGGATTTTGCACCCCCTTTGGAGTATTTCTAAACCGAGGGGGTGCATCGTTAAAAGGTATATTTTTCCTATTTCACGGACGTTAAAATTCCATCAAGGAATTTGATTTCATTACATCGCATCTGCTCTGTGAAAACACTATATACATCTATCCCGGTCGGAATCTGAAATCCGTGCTTGATGAGACAAATATCCTCTCGTGCCTCTACATTCTTCTCATAAGTCGAACCACGATTGAGCCACATAACAGCATCTTCTTCCTCTCCCATTTCAGGATAAAAATAAAATCCCTTCTTGGCATCAAATCGGAACATATATGCCAATACCTGCAGATAGTCCTTGTTTCCAATATTATCAATCGGTTTGTACTTCGCATCTGCAATCACTCGTGCCTCTGAGTCTCTGCTGATGAAGTCCGGGTAGATAAGTCCGCGATTATGGTCAAACAAACGCTGAAAACCTTTTGTAGCTTTGTTCATCGGATGATAGAAAATCTCGTCCACAATTGAATTCATATACTCTTCCCAGAGCCATGCGCCATCAAAGAGCAATCCATATACCTTCTTGCTTCCCATTCCAATCTGATGTTTCTGATGCTGTAAGATAAGTAGACACAAGCTCTGCAGTTCACAATATTCTCGGTAATATGCGTGTCTAATGGTATTGGTCTTATTTGCATCGATAATCTTCTGTCGGTTACACATCTCGTAGTTAGGAGTGGCCGCTACAACATCCTTGACCTCATCCTTAGCCTGTGCAAGCAGTTTATGTCCGTATGACTTATGTTTGATAAACTCCACCGTATGACGGATTAATTCCATCAAATCATTATCAAAGGAATACTCCCTCTGCGAATATGCTACATTACCAACAAATGGTGTATTCTTAACAATGTGTCTCGCTATATCTATCGTTCCCTTAACATTGCTGTCATTGTATGTTTTTCTCACATAAGTCTTAAAGACACCCTTACGCATGACACTCTTTAAGTAATGTGGGAAGATAAAAACAAGCAGATTGAAAACACGATCATCATTGTTCGCATCTGTTTCCAAATCCACAATATTCGGGACATCAAATACTCTCTCAAGCAAATATTGAAACAGGAAGTCCTGCCCGTTACCACTAAATCTTGATTCAACTATGAGCTTCTCATCTCCAAGTCCCATGAAGCCCATGACATTGCTTGACAAATAATAATTGTTTACACTCTGTAAAATCATCTGGTCTTTTGTGATATCATCTGCATCTCTAATAATTTCCGGGAATACAAATATCCCTTCATTCTCCAACTGCTCCAAAGTTTTATCTGCAATTTTGCTTGTCAGAAGTGATATGCCAGACAATGACGCCTTAGGTATTCTCGAATTATCTTTTATTTTAATTCGACTCATCTACATCAACTCCATCCGACTTCCCTTGGTTATATGCTTTCTTAAATCGCTCCATAATACCTTCTTCATCATACATGCCATTTATGTATTCCTGTAACAACGGATGTAGATAATCTGACCATAACTGGTCAAAGTCAATATTCTTCAGCTTCAAGAAATAGGATGCACCAATCTGATAGTTTTCATTCAGACCTTCTGTTGCTGCAATTTCCACATTCAAAGCTGACATTCTGGCAATTGCCTCAGCCTCTTTCTCTTCGTTGTTCAATTTAGCAAGCATCTCAAGGCGCTCATCTGCACGAAGCTCCACAAAACGGAATCTTCGTCTCATAGCGAAATCAAAGCTGTCTACAGATCTGTCAATATCATTCATCGTACCAATAATATAAACGTTGTCTGGGATATAGAATTTTTCATTGCTATCAGCATGAAGGTTTGCATACTGGGTGGAAACCTCTCCTGCCACACCTCTGTATCCTGGATCAACAGCAAAGAACAACTCTCCGAAAATCTTAGATATCTCACCACGATTTATCTCATCAATGATGAATACATATTTCTTCAACTCTTCCTGTCTTATAATCTTTGCAGCCTTTTTCTTTTTCTGAATCTCGTTAAAAATAACAAGATTGTAGGAATATCTCTGCTGTGTAAAATTGATATTGAAAAATTCCGTAATATCTTTTAATTTGTTAAATTCTCTTCCAGACTCTAACATCTGTCTAATTTCAGAAATATTCAATCGGATACTGTTGATGGATGCATTTTGTGGTATTGAAAGATAAATATGCTCATCATCGACATCTGTGATTGTAAATTCTGTACCCGTTTTGGTCTTGAATGTGTTATTTCCTGTGTCCACATCATCAAAGAACTCTTTCATTGCTTCTTGAACAGATAATTCATTTGCAATGACCTCTGTGGACTTTTTAGAATTCTCATAGTTTCTTCTAGCCTTATCCACGAATTTCTTAAACACGCCATCCTGCAATTCAAAACCCATAGAACCATCTTCATTCGTCTTTGGACGGAGTCCTTCTACGAAATCCGAATAGTCATAACTTGGGTGAAATTGGACAAACTCTACCTGTTGCTTTTGCTCATCTGTAAGCATCGTATAATCATTAAAATAGCCATTGCTAATAATGTCAGTAGCAATTTCTTTTGCAAGATAAGTCTTTCCAGTTCCTGGAGCACCTCGGAATATAATGTTCTTAGATTCCACAAGCATAGTAGAATATGGATTCAGATAGCCATTAAATTCTGCTGGTTTTACTTCCTCTACAACTGCTGCCTCTTCCTCTGCATTTTCCTTCTCGTCCTTCTCACGATAAACCAATTTGAAGGAATCTCCCGGATTACCGAAACGTGTCAAACACTCCTGAACAAATCTAAGAGTTGTAAAGATATTCCATGAATAAATTACAAACTGTCTGCCATCATCATAATCATACGACATTGTATTGAACGGATTTATATTGTGTGCTTTTGCTTCGTCCTTGCTGTAATAAATTCCACGAATCATTTCCTTATCTGGAGCGTATTGACAAATTGGAAACTGTTCTTTTTCTTCTACTGGCAAGGCTGCAATCTGTTTTTCATAAATTTGAAACGCAATACGTGGTAAAGTTTGGTTTGTATTCCGTCTCTCACCTTTCCCATAATTTCTTTTGATAACAGTTCCATCGACAGCAACAAATGATGCATCCAAAGGCTTGAACACATCTCCTGCACTAATATTATCCATAGTGAATGAATCATCTGTAGAAGTAACAGAATCTGATGTTATAGTAATTTTGTATTTTGTCTGCTTAATCTGAATCTCATATCCTTTTGCAGTAAGATAGTTTTTTGCTTCGACAGCATTATATCCAGATACATCTATCTCTGCACCATTCTGCAAATGATTTGCTACTGCGATGACATACTTTGGTGGATAGGTATTACCGTTTTCCCATACAAACTCATACTTGGTACTCGTATTGTGCCAAGGAACTCCATTCTCATCAATATATTTAATAGCCTCTGCTATAAATTGTCCGTCAACTTTTGGGACTGCCATGATAAGCACCTCCATTTAAATGAATATACAAAGTTCATTATATCACTAAACCGGTGTTTTGACACCCACAATCGTTAAGTGGCGCTAACACAAAAAGGCACCTAGACATTTCTGCCTAAATGCTAATTTTATAACTCACTACACTACTTTGAACATATTCTGTTTTAATGGTCTATCATCCTTATCTGAAAGTCCCATCTCTTTTCTAGCATCTTCCATACTCTGCATCTTGTGAAGTTCCTTCTCCGCATCTTCAAGTCCAACATGGGTATAGACATTCAAAGTTACTGCTATGTCCGAATGTCCCATCAAACATTGAAGAGTCTTCGGATTTATTCCCGATTTTGCCATGTTCGAACAGTAGGTATGGCGGCACACATGCGGTGTAATATTTGGCATCTGTACCCGGTAGATATCGTTGTATCTGCCGACCATATGATTAAATCGGTGCTGCCAGTGCATTGCCACAAGGGGCATTCCATTATCATCATAGAAAAGGAACCCACTGTAGCCATCAATGGATTTTTCCACTTTTGGAGCATTCCTGTCCTCGATAATTGCCTGAAACATTTCTGCTACATCCTTCTGTTATTGGCAGTGCCCTTGTTCCGGCATCAGTCTTTGTGGTTTCTATGATATATCGCATATCCGATGTTCTCTGCAACTGGTGGTCGATATTTACGGTTCTGTTCTCAAGATTAATGTTCTTCAGCGTCAGTCCACAAAATTCTGATATTCACGTTCCCGTATGAAAGAGTATGTACACCACTTCATAATATTTACAGTACACCACATCGTCATGCACAAACTTTAGGAACTTTCTCATCTGGTTTTTGGAAATTGCCTCTCTTGTGACTGCGTCATTTACCAATACTCCGGCAAGTTGAAATCCGAATGGATTCTTTACAAGGATGTCATCATCCACCGCCATCTAAAAAGCTGGTCGCATACTCTTTCCCCTTTAGCATGAGTTTATTTGCTATGATATTCAAAACTTTTCCTTTTCAGCACAAATTTCATCATAATCTTCATACATAATTCGTATTCCACACTCCTCACTTTCTACATGGTAATGTCCTGCATACCACTCTGTGAAATCTAACCTGTCATAAATCTTCTGTAGCCATTTTTCCGTTGTCTTGTCCACTGCTGATTGATCAAGCCCTGGAATAAACGCCCACACGGGTTCCGCTTCAATCGGTACTGTATGCGAGAGTACGATATCCACATTCCACTTGGCTTTATCCAACTGCTGTTCCACATATTCTTTTATCACTTCATCCGGCTGTTCTGATTCAAACCATGGTAATCCGTTTCGTATCCTATAATATTTGTCAACGCTATATGCACCACCGATTGGCATCACTTTCTTTCCATGAAAATTATATATTTCTCCATCTTTTGCGAACAAAATATTCGGATACTGTTCTTCCACATACACAATTCCTTCATTCCATATTTTTTCTTCGTAATCTGCCGCCTCCCATGGTCGTGCTTCATGATTCCCGTGAACACAGAAAAATGTGATATTCATTTCAGATAACTGTCCCTTTAATTCTTTATCGGACAGATCCAACCAATAATTAATCCCTGCATCACCTAAGATAATCATCACATCCTCTGTTGTAGTTTCATATCCATAGCAAAAATCTTCAATACGATCAAAGTTCCGATGTGTATCACCTGTAATATAAAAATGCACCTATCCTTCCTCCATCTCAATTTTCACAATTTCCATCTCATCAATACTCTGTATTTTAGATTCTCTTATATGCTTAAACAATGTTTTCTCTCTCGGTAATTCACATGGAATTCCCACAATATCATAAGAAACTTCTTTTTCTTGTCCTAATGTTCCATAATTATCAACCCATTCAACCGTTCCGTATCCTTCCCTTGCGTCCTCTTTTCCAAAGGTAAAATACACCATTTCTCCTACTCTGTACCTTGGTCTTCCTACTTTCTGAACAGAATCTGCTTCTCCTAACTCTTTGATTTCTTCATACAGTAGTTGAGCATCTGTATATTGAATATTGTCATGATAATGTCCGAAATACCATTTCGAATAATCTAATCAAATTTGTATTCTGTAAGTTTGTATATGATAAGGTCTTTCCTCATGATTTCCATGAATACACAGGAAATAATTTGGAAAATCCGCAAGTATTTTTTTGTTCTCCCGATCTTTGTCAGCCCCAAAATAGTTTAATCCGACATCCCCCAATAAAATGATCACATCCTCTTTTCCAAGTTCTTTATTGAATCTTGCCAACCAGATTAACTTTTCAAAATTTGCATGACAATCTCCTGTTATGTAATAAGCCATTTCCTACCACCTTACATATATTATTTCATCTTCTGTTCGCTATGCTTAAAATTGTAAACCGCCTTCAAAATCTCAATTATATTTATCTGTAATTTCCATTCTCATTTATAGCGTTTTGAATATATAGATTCATTTCGTTTCTTATTTGTTCCATCTGTTTTCCAGTATCTGGATTTGTATACGGAATCCTTCCTATAATTTTATCCACATAATGGTTATCTCTTATGCTTTCATATGTCGCTTTAAAATTTATATCATAAAAATATGCAAGATAAGATATCCAATAATCCATCTTTGTCTTTCTTGTCTCTAATAGAACTGATTTATGATTTTTGAATTGCCGCATAACTTCTGGCGTAATTTCTGACATTCCTACCTGTTCTGCAGTAACTCCCATGAGAATATCAATTGCTGTTTCTAGCTTCACTCTGCAATTGTCAAGTTTATCTGCATCACGTATGATTTGAGCATGCATCAACTCTCGCTCATTCGTAATTTGTTTTAAGCAGTAATCACTGTGATGTCCAATTGCCCTTTTGATAATTTCATCCCATTTGTCTTCTTCGACAAAGCGTCGAATCAATCTCTCCTCAAATAAAACTTTCACACCAAATGCTGCATGGTCCATTGTTCCAGGTTCAAAACTGTTGTAACATTTCAATTGTTCAAATCTTCCAATATCATGCAATAGTCCTATGAGCTGTGCAAGTTCGCAATCTTCTGCTGGCAGCCTCATATCTTCTGCAATTTTTTTACTGCATTCCATCACTCCATAAGTATGTACAATCTTTAATTTTATCTTTTCGTTTTTCCTGTCATAATCATTCAGGTAATTTTCGAATGCCTTCTTTGAATACTGCAAATTAATCATTTTATTTTTCTACCTTACCTCTAATTTTTCTCAGCATAATATTCCTGCCCTGTCTCCAGACAAACTGCTGCTAACCGTCCATCGCTTCGATTACATCCACAATCAATCGCAATATGATGATTTGCTTTATATATATAACCTGGTTTGGGATTCTCCAGAATTCCCTGTGTCGGTGTATGGCCTGTCACCACATAGGTATCTTCAAAATATTGGATATCATACTCAGCCCTGTCCCATATTAATTCTTTTAGAGAATATTCTTCCATATCTTTTCCCGGATAATAATTTCCCAATCCTCCGTGAACTAATAAGTAGTTTTTCCCATTAACTATCAGTTCTTCGTAAATCATAAAGTCTTTTATAAAATCAATCACTTCATATTGCATTTCCCGGCTCAATGTCCGAAACTCATCGATGGTTGACTTGCTTCCGTTGTATTGCCAAGTCACAAGATTCTCTAACATTTTTTCATCAACTTTTTCGATAGAAATCTCTGTAATTTCCTGTATTAAGAATTCCAGACACTCTAACGCCATAAGCTCATGATTTCCTGTCAAACATACCACATTTGGCATTTCCATAAGCTTCAGAATAATCTGAATCGGATGAGAACCTCTATCAAGAATATCTCCAAGAACATACAACGTATCCGTCTCTTTCAAGTGGATTGCTTCTAACAATCTGATAAACAGTTCATATTCTCCATGAATATCTGAAACAACATAAGTAGCTATGTCAATCATCCCCTTCGTTTCTAAAAATCTTTCCTAACGCTTGCATTTTTCCTGTTCCCGGCGTCCTTTAACATGCAAATCCAATCTTCTTTATCTGTCTTCTTTCTCCCAATGGAACATCTGGAATATCGCTTTCATTAATGGTAGTCAGCATTTCTTTTGTAATTTCCATTTCGCTCATCTGACATATCCTTTCTGCCAGATTCATCTCTGCTTCTTCCAACATTTTTCTTGCAAATCTTCCATTTCCATAATCTCTGCTTTCTTTTATGCTCTCGAAATTCTTTTTTAATTTCTTCATTCCCAGTTCCGTAATCGTTATTTGTTTTTTTGCGAGCATCAATTCTGTAATCTCACAGAGTTCTTCTGTTGTGTAATCATCAAATTCTAAACAAAACGCAATTCTGGAACGCATCCCTGGATTCCTATCAAGAAACGCCTTCATTGGTTCCGGATAACCGGCAAAGATTACAATCACATTATCCCTATGATTTTCCATCTCCTGAACGATCGTATTGATTGCCTCATCGCCAAATCCATTGTCATAGCCGTCACACAGTGAATAAGCCTCATCAATAAAAAGGACTCCTCCTTGTGCTTCTTTAAACTTTTTCTTAACTAACGGTGCCGTAGCTCCTACATGTTCACCTACAAGATCTGCACGCCCTGCCTCTACAAACACGCCTGTTGACAATATTTTATCATCTTTCATAATCTCTGCAAACAATCTAGCAACCGTAGTCTTTGCTGTTCCCGGATTTCCTGTAAAGACCATGTGTAAAGAAGCTTTATCCCTTTGAAGACCTTTCTCCATGCAAAGCTTGTTTATCTTATGTTTGGCAATCGCTTTATGGATTACTGTTTTAACAGAAGATAATCCGACCATTTCGTCTAATTCTTTTCTGGCTGCTCCTGATTTTCTTTCCTTCTTTTCTCCCTCACCTAACATCCGGATATCCGCTTTCGTAATCTGAAAGAGTTCTTCCTTTTGAATATCACTCGCGCTTTTACTTGTTGAAAGCAACCTTACTGACTGTTGTCTAACCGCACGTTCCATCAGATTACGGACATATCTTCCATTCCCAAAATCATCGATATTTCTTACTTTTTCAAAGATATAATGCGCCTCTTTGATTGCGTCATCTGTCACGCAGAATCCTTTTTCATGGATCATCAGCTTAAAAATATCTGTAAGTTCCTCTGTTGTGTAATCTGGAAAATCAATCCAATATGGGATTCTGCTTTTCAATCCTTCATTTCTCTTCATAAATGCTTTCATTCTTTCATTGTATCCTGCAAGAATGACAATCACATCTTCCCTGTGATTTTCCATTTCCTGAAGCAACACCGTAATAGCTGTGTCACTCTTCATAGCATACGCTTCATCTATAAACAGAACGCCTCCTCTTGCTGCCAGAAATGCTTCTCTGATAGCCCTTACGCATCCTAGTCCATCCAGATCCATTCCTCCATGCTCGACAAATGCACCACTTTTTAATATGCCTTTTTCTTTTGTAATTTCTGCAAATAATTTTACAACTGTAGTTTTGGCACTTCCCGGGTTACCGCCAAAAATCATATGCATTGAGCTGGATTGATAAGCATTTCCTTTTCGTTTTTTTCGTTCTTTTTCAACAATATTTGCTGTAATAATGTTGTCAATCTGTTTTTTTACAATTTTCAGTCCAACCATGTTCTGTAACTTTTCATAGGCAGATCTCTCATTTTCATTTCTATCCAACAAGAAATCTTCCGAAAGATTGTAATCATATGCTTTCAATACATTTTTATTCAGACACCATGCTTCAAACTGCTCATAAGCTCGCAGTACATCTGTCTGTGAAAATTCATTTCCGGGAAATAATGCCATGAACTCCTGTGCCTGTCCTGCATATTTTGAATATTCGGATTTTTCAATCAACCTCTGCATATAATCGACCGCTACTTTTCTATCCCCTGTTCCTTCTCTTAACATAATCGTCATCATATATCTTTTTAACTCTGGCAAGAGATAATAAGAAAATCCCGGATGATCCATATCATATGTAAACACAAACATGCATTGGTTCCTGTACTTCTTTATAAGTTTCTCCAGATATTGACTTGCCGTTACATAATCAACCGGATCACACCCAAACTTTTCAGATAAATCTAAGACAATCACTCCGCCATAACTGTTCTCGATAATTTCTTCAAGATGGTTATTTTTCCTAAACAAATCAGGTTCCATTTCACTGACGATTTCCATTCTTCTGCTGTTGATTCGATTCGCTTTGCGTAAGTTCTGAACAAGTACTTCTGTCATTTCACCTGCTGCTTCAACGCTACGACTGGATATCACATAATGAACCATATTTCCACTGTATTCAGATAGATTTGCATGCGCCTTTATATTTCTCAATTCCTCCACAAAATCCCGATGGTAGATACTGCAGATCTCACACTCCTGTTCAGAGATAATATGCTCCTTAAAATCATAAGGAAATGGTCTTGTATCATTTATACAAGAATAATAATAGATCCATAGATTCGACAATTCTATGATTTGATTAGAATAGTCAAAACATCTTCTTTTACATTCAAGAAAACATTCCATGAACTGATGCATCGTAATTTCATACGGATCTGCCTGAATCCTTTTTATTCCAAATATATCTCGCAACATTTCAAGAATACCTTCATATACATTTTGAAAATTTAGCTTCTGTTCATCGAAGGAGAAGATTGCAGAAATCAGATTGTCCTCTTCCCGATACACTAAAAATGTCCTGTTATTTTTCATATTCTGATACATATACGAGTTGATAGATTCGAGTACATTGTCGTATCCATAGTGTCTGAGTTCGATTTTTGCATTTTCCTTAATCTCTTCTGAATTTGCACTCAACTCAAAACCATAATATCTCATACTCTTTCCCTCCGTCAAAAAAATTTTTGAAGATCATCTCATAATTGCCATTCTCTCTGTCAAGCAGAAAATTCTTTTGCAAACACCTCATAATTTGATGTATCTCTCAGCGGACAGTAAACTGCCAATTCAATCGTTTCAAAATCGTATTTATGTTCGTCTATTGACGCATGCATTGCCTTCGCAACCAATTCTGGTGGATTTGCAAATGCTCCACATCCAAAAGCTCCTAAAATAACAACTTCTGATTTTGCATACCTCGCTATATCTAAGACACGATTTATTCTCTTCTTATATATATCAAGCAATTCTTGATCCGTAACGTTCTTTTTCCATTGTTTGTCATGCTGTGACATACGTCGCAGATTTGGTGCTGCACAGCTAATCACATCCACATCAACCCAGTCTTTCTCCGGTAAAAGAACCGTTTTGGCAGTATCACTCTTAAATACCGTCACGTTGCATATTTGTATGCAATCATCATTATAAAAAGAATCCATCTCCCCTGTTTTCAATGCACGCCAATGTTTTTTATGAAATGCTTCTGTAATCTCACTTGCTGATATACACTTATACAAAGTACTGACTCTGCACAAGCATTCTTCCTGAGCACTGGCACCTTTTGTTACACCGCCACCCGGATTAGTTGCTGAGGCAAAGTTTAGTACACTGATATATTTTCCTCTATATGTAGAAGCTGCCTCAAAACTTCTTTTCTTTGAAACGATAATCTCTGCTTCTTTTCCTGTTTCATGTTCATATGTAAGATTCTGTAAAATATCATCTGCATTTTTCTCCGAAATCACTTTATTACATGCCATAGAATTTTTAATCTTGTCCAGCAACTTCTGATTAGTGTCACACATCCATACTGTATTTTCAAATATCTTTATCAAATCTTCTCTAGCCATACACGCTCCTTTACTTCATACATAAAACTCTTCTTTTGTTTCCAGGCATAGACATCCCAATTTCCCGTTTCTAAAACCACATCCACAATCACACATAATAAGATTCCCTTTTTCATTTTTCCAGATCTTATGATTCACAGTGTTTCTATGACCACATATTGAAGTATAACCTTCTACTCCATTACAGAAATACTCTGGGTTCATCTCATTTCCCATTAAATAATAATACTTATTTTCTGTGCATTCAGGCTTTGATGTCATCGCATGCGCAAGCAGATATTTTTCATTATTCACCTGAACGCTCAGCTGAAGTGGCCAAGTTAAATTTTTCTTTGCAAGATTCTGAACATCCACCGGCAGTAATCGGCGAGTAAGACATCGAAATGTATTGTACTGATATGGTTCTATTTTTCTTATTTTCTCCTATAACATTTCTGCCACCATTCCGGATAGTCTCTGAGATTAAGACAAGATTCCTCTCTCCAGATAGGCTCTCCCCAGAAACGGTAATCGCATATATCCCACGATTCATTTTCTTTCCGATAATGGTTCGATTTTCCAGTCAGACTATCATAAGGATTCCTTTTTGTTCTTCGCCGAATTCTTCTATTTGCCAGCTTTTTAGCAAATTGATCTTTATCACCTTTATAAACTGGTGTATGTTTATAGCTTCGACTCATAATATACAGTCTCCATATTCCCTAAATTTTCTTTTTATCCCGATATCTACAGCATAATATCTTCTGGCTTTTTGGCTTCTTCCAGCATCTTTTCTGATAAGCTTTTTTCCCTACATACTTCAGCATATTTTCTGGCATATTTCAGAACCAAGTCCGGGCAAAATTCTTTTCCGTTGCTCTTATGACTCAAATAATCTCCCAACGCTTCCGTTGCATATCTCAAAGCCTGTCTTTTTGGATCATCTTCTATATATGTTGGAAATTCTACTTCAAGATACAACGGATTAATATGCACATGTGACCAGATTCCTGATTCTGTTAGTTTATAACAAATCATCTGTATATCTGAAAAATCAACATACCATTTTTTCTCATTTATACGATCTAGATACCGATTCCAATCCGCTTCTCCCTCTTCCAGAACATAATAGGAACCATTCCTTATATCTTTTACTGGTGTACCAGCTTGTAATGGACAAGGCATTTTTATAAAATGATATTCGAATCGTTCCATTTGATAGCTATCTACAATTTTTTCCTCTTCTGGAAGCTCGTAAGAACTGAATTGTTCTATTTCTCCACTCATATTTAAAGTAACGGATGCTACCGCAGTACCATCATATACACAGTATTCTTCAGTTTCAAAACCAAGATTTGGATTTCCTCTCCACGGATTGCGTACAATTTCGTCTGCATCTGTAGCTACAATCAACTGCTTATTTATCCGACATTTCAGCTCATATGTCTGCATATATTTTTTTGCATATTTCAAAGCTCTGTCATAACCAATGAAAAAGCCACAGCTTTCATATTTCATATCTTCAACAACATAGACATATTTTCCCGTTTGATTATGGATAAATATCTCAAATGCCTTTTTTTCATAGTCCAGACGTTCGTTAATTTGTCTTCTTAGAGTTTCATCTCTCGTTTCTTCCGACAGCTCCTCTAAGGCATCTAAAATTTCCTGCCTGAGTCTGCCTGGTGCATTCCAGATTAAAGTTGCTTTCTGAAAATCTGTAAATGCAAAATCAATTTCTTCAAAACATTTTTTCATCCATTGAGATGGGACTATCTCAAACATCTTACTTCCTCCATACACAATTCCCGTTCTAGTGAATCTGAAAAAGTCGCAAATATATCTCTTTATCAACTCTCAAATTCTTCACATTTTAACTTCCCTGAAGCTATCCTCTTTCAATTATTCGCCTTCCTCGCCAGACAAATATTTTATAATCTCTTCCCGAATCTCTCTTGCTATCTTCAGCTCTCGTTCATTCATTCCACTGGCATTTTTAAAAACCGGATGAAAAAGAGCATCGAGCACAAAAGCCGTACCTTCTACACTATCATTTACAAGGAGAACTCCATATTCTTCAACATGTTCTATTTCATCCAACGCCTGCTTCAACCTTCTACGAATGGATTCTTCTGTCTCTGTTCCCCTATTTTTTAATCGCTGTAACAATTCATCAAACGATGGAGGAATCAGAAATACCGACTGGGTTTTTTGCTGTCTTCTAATCTGTCTTGCCCCCTGCGAATCAATTTCAATGATCACATTCTTTCCTTCAAAATAATTCTTATAAACTTCTTTTTTGAGAGTACCATAATATTCTCCTGCATACTCAGCAAATTCAAGAAATTCATTCTTGTTTATCAAATCTTCAAATTCTTCTCGCTTCTTAAAATGATATGATTTTCCATCCACTTCACCTTTCCTTGGCTTTCTTGTTGTAGCCGATACAGCTACGACATACTTTTCAGGATATTCTGTTAATAATTGTTGTATAATGGTCCCTTTTCCAACTCCTGAAAATCCAGAAAGAATCAATAATTTTCCCGGTGTGGCTTTTATATGATTCTCATCAATATGCTTATATAAACACTTTTTTCTATAGTTTTCATAATCCTTCCACCAAATGTCATATTCAATTGTTTCAATTTTCCCATGTATCCTATAAATATCTGTTCCTGCAATAACTCCTTTGCATTTTGTCTTTTTCGTTCCATTATCGAAATAAAACTCCACCAAATCATCTTTTTCAAAAAGAGGTGTGCGCAGTTCATATCTCCTGTTGATTTTTTCTATTTCTTCCTCTGTCCTGGCATGTAAAAGCAACGTAGCCTTTATACAAGAGTCCTCCCATCGATAATCAATCGTTTCCTCCGGAGTTGAACGATTTTCCATAAATAAATCATAAATATCATTTCGCACAAGTAACTTTGTACATGACACATTTTCTGCTAACTTCCACCGGCTTGTATCGCGCTGATTTAACACAGGAAATAAAGAAGCCCATTCTCTATGGTAATTAAGTTTATTTAAATCAGGTCCGTAAAATTGATAAGATCTACCATCTTCAGCGATCATAATCACGCACCCTGGGCCACCCATTCCGGATGGTGCATGAAATCCATAAGCAACAATATTTTCAAATAATTCTTCTGTCAGATCTGATAATCTTAGCTGTATTCTATCCTCAAATTTCATACTAGCCCTCCTCAGTTATTTTGCATCTTCCATTAACATCCGGATTTTTTCGAAATCATATTCTCTTATTATCTGGGCTTCTTCAGTACATTTTACTTCTTGATCTGTTACCACCACATCTGCTTCCATAAGATCTTCAACAATTTTTCTGCCATCATAGAAAAGAAATCATACATATTCATAACATCTGTAAGATGAAAATAATCTGTCAAGAATGAAAGATTTATATCTCCAGCCACCCTTGATTTACTATTTTTTGCTACATTAAGCCAGACAAATTCATTCGTGAAAAGATCAATTCCAAACAGATATGCAAAGGTACTCTCACAATTCACAAGATATGCCGATTTTACTGTCTTAGGTTCATATACTTGTCCACTATCATCCCAATCTCTCAGCATATACCCCGCCTTACAAAAGCATTCATTAAAGTTTTTCCCAGAATAAACGTTATCGCCAAAAATCAAATATCGATATTCAGAATACCGTGCCTTGAATTCCGGAAGATTGATGTCAAAGTATTCAGAACCTCCCAGATAACCGCTTGTTTCATCACCTGAATAGGTAATTGCTCCTGACTGGTGTCTCGACATCGTTCTCCAGGAAAATTCTCTCCGATTACCATCTTCTGTAAGTGCAAATACCGAAAGATCAATATCGTTCACCTTCTCCCAATAGGTAAATGCCCTTAGCTTTTTCCCCTTGTCTATTGGAATCCTGCTTCCTTTAGAAAGAACACCCAATCCTCCTTGCGAAGTATTTTCTGCTAATGGAAGTGCATAATTTTTCATGGAAGGTTCAATATATACCTTTCCAAGTCGATTTCTAAGTTTCTCCGCAAGTCTTGAACGAATCATTTTTCCGACTTCTTTTACCTGTTCTTCCGTAAGCCTGCTTTGACATCTCTCACTCTCCTCTGGTGTTTCACAATGAACCTTCATAAGATTGTGCTGTGTAAACTTAAAAATACGTCCGTCCTTTCTCTGCCTTCCTTCATATCTGAACAATAATTGTAACAAAATCAATGTACTGCAATCCTCTGGAAATTCCGAAAGAAATGTTTGCACTTCTTCTCGATTTATACGGCTGAAAATGTAATCTATATTGCGAAGCAATGCAGACGTTCCTTTCTTTTCCTGTAACAATTCTGTCGCTTCCCGATGTCTATTCTCCTTCATCAGTTGTTCAAACTCACTGTATACAGACTCATTGCCTTTTTCCCGCATAGCACGAACAAATATTTCTGCCTCTGCATTTTTCGGCTGATAGTGAATATGATGTAAGAACCCATTCCATAGCTTTTTCTTTTCATAACATGTACAAATATCGCACCTGTCACCTTGAAACATTCTGTCCAATAATGCCGTTAAGAATTTTCTATCCTGATTTTTTAAATTCAGTTTTTTCGGATTATCATTGTGATAATACCGATAGTTTAATTCATCTACTATTTTCATAACATCTGACAGATTCAAACTGTCTGCCAGTGAAAGATTTTTCGTGTCAATTAAAAGTCTTACACAGGTATTCTTTGATACAATATCCGGAATATTTTCAAGATGGTCACGAATAAATGTAAGTACAAGCGTATACTGCCTCTCACTCAATGGTCACGAACCTGACAATAAATCCTTCACAATCACTCGTACCGTTTCTTCTGCTTCTTCTTCCGTTTGTATCACAAATTCCTGTACTTCTGTCTCTTCCTGAAAAGCCGCACGTTCAAAATCTTTTTCAAACATAGAATGCCCCGGCTCTTCAGAATTGCCAAGCCCGTACGTAATAAAATAATGTGAAAGCTGATCAAATAATAATTCCTCTGTAGAAAGATTTCGGACACTCTGAGGGAATCCTCTATAAAACGGTTTCGAAACATTTTCTCCAAATCTTTTTGATAGTTCTTTTACCATTCCGCAATGCACAAGCTCCCTACCCTTTGTAATTTTTACGCCAAAGAAATGTGCCATTGCAAACAAGGTTTCAAAAACATGCTTTTCTTCTGTCTCTCCATCACTGACAAGAATATGCTTTTCAAACAAATAGTCTTTGTATATTTCTTTCATGCCCGCACCTCTCTCTACTATACTTTAATCAGTGCCGACTGATCTTGCCACTCAAATACACCTAATTTGAAGTAAGTAACAATAGCTGTCGGCATCCTTTTGGCGATATTATCGGATTAAATCTGTGCTCTACCAACTGAGCTACAGAACTTTTAAAGTTCTGGTGGGAGTCGAACCCACGACAACAAACTCCCAAAGAAGTAAATCCGATTAGCTGCCAAATTCTTTCAAGATAAAACCTTTCTGTTTTTTATGTAACATTTAGTATTAAAATTATTGTATATCACTGCCTTAAGTTTCCACTTCTACTCCTTCCAAAATTTCTTCTAAAGTCCTCGGTGTATAATTCATATATGGAAGCATACATCCCACATTACATGCCCGTAACTTTTTGTCATACACGTGTCTGCAATCATTCTCCTGCATCTGCTTCAGACATCTTTGATAAAACCGGTCTTCTGCACTTTCATGTGTATGTCCATACAGCAAAATTTTTCCACGTCCCATGTTTTTCCAAGAAAAAATCGGATAATGAGATAATACCAATCCATATTTTTCTTTTCCAACTGAATCATAAATTTCTTTATAATCACAAATTTCAGTAAATAACTGTTGATACCTATAATCAGACACATCATCATGGTTACCTTTAATCAACACCTTTCTTCCCTTTAGACGTGCCACAAAAGCAATCAGATCTTCGTTTTTTCCACGTAGACTCATATCACCTAATAGATATACAAAATCACCATTCGTCACCCGATCATTCCAGTTTTTCAGGATTACTTCATGCATTTCCTGTACAGATTTAAATGGACGATGGTCAAATTTAATTGCATTTTCATGAAACAAATGCAAATCACTGATATAATATTTCATCTAATTCAACCTTCTTTCATTCAATCATCAATTTACCGATACTAGTCACGGCAGTTTTTTGCAAAATATCTTTGCTTTTTTCTTTTTTATCCCTGCTCATCCCATTCCGGCAAAATTGTGAATTTCCCATTTTGATAGCCTTCAAACAGTTTTTCCCTCATATCGTTGTACCAGGCTCTCAACGTTGATTGGAGGTAATATATTTCGTCTTTTCCATTTTTATCGGTTTCTAAAATATTGCCAGTTTGTACATCCATATGAAAAATGATTTTTCCTTTGTTTCCACCATAATTCTTTTATATCTATCTCAGTTTTCTCTATCGGTAACCATGCCAACACACTATCAAATTCTAAAACTCCTCCTCGACTTTGTCTGAAACTTCCAGGTATTTTCCCGTGATCAGTACTCCATAACCCTGTATCCCAACAACCAGCACTTAGATGCCCATCTTTTTCAACAATCAAACAAACCTCAAAATCATCAGGAAGCCTATCTTTTATATAATTAAAGCCTTTCAGCGTTACTTCTCCCGGCTTATTTGATACTGCAAATATTTCATTTGTAATCATGCTTGTTTCTCCGTTATTTTTATATAGCGCATCATCGATTCAACGCAAGGTCTGTGAAAAATAAATTTTTTTCAACAACCAACTTAGTGACGGGATATATATAAATTTGCTTATCTTCATCCACAAATCCCTGCCTTACATCTTTTGGATTAGCTCTTTGAAAGCCTATCTTTTTCAACAGTTCTACTGCTGTTGTATTCTCTGCAAGTGTTGTTGCATACAATCTATCTACCATGATCTGATTATGATCTACTGACACTCCTTCTCCAAATATTGTTTTTATTACTGCCTTACAAGCCTCTCCACAATATCCATTTTTTCTATAATTTTTAGCTATATAGAATTCTATTTCATAATCTCCATTCAGCTCACGATGAAATCCTACATAACCTATAAATTCTTCTATAGAATCTTTTGGGAAAATGGAATAGATACATTCTTCATGCCCAGACCTTTCAAAATACGTTGCAAACTTAGATATATTTTTCTCCGAAAATTCTGCTCCGCAAAATTCTTGAAAATTACCATCTTCTCGTAGCATTTTTAAAAATGGTTTGGAGTCCCGTTCATCGACTCCTAGCAATAATTTTAATCTTTTTGTTTCGATTTCTCTTCCTGTATTCATAAATAATCACCATCCTCCTAATCGTTCCACAAATCCTCAAGTTCATCTACTATGTTAAGAGTTTATTATGCCTGGCACCAAGGGTACTTTTTTCAAAAAGTTTAGCGACAGTTGTCTTCGCACTGCCCGGATTACCTCCAAAAATCATATTCATGGAACATGACTGATACTCCTTGCCCTTTCGCTTTCTACGTTCCTTTTCAACAACATCCGATGCAATAATGCTTTTAATCTGTTTTTTAACAATATCAAATCCTATTAACTTGTTAAGTTTGTTATCCTATCCATTCATTTCTTATACTACCAAAGATTATATTCTTGATTGTCAACATAACCTTTTTCCCTTAACTCTGTAAGGTATTTTATTGCATATTCCGCATTCCATTCACCGTCTTTCATTTTCATAAGCGGTGATAAACAATCTCTAAAATGGGCAAAAGGCTTATCAAATAGCTGGTTCTCCAACTCCTTCTCATATTCCAGCAGAAATTCCGGCAGATAACATTCATAACAAAAATCATTATCTTTATTTACCCAAAACCGTCCCATGGCAGATGACAAATATAAATTTGCTGCATTTGCGAACTCAATATATGCAGACTTTGTTGTCGTTGTAATTACAACTGGATGTAGGAACATCATCAAATGAATTCGTCCCTCTGTAGCACAGTCAATTGTAATTTGTAATTGCCAACTAAACATTTCATTCTCTATTAATGTAAATAGATGAAAGTTCTCCTTCATAAAATACCCGTCTTTTTTATCTTTTATAGTCATTTGAAATAATCTGGCATTTTTCATGAGGATCTTTCTTAGTTTTTCCTTTTCTGTGCTTTTCATATCAGAATCCAACTCCTTACCTATGCTACGATACCGATACAGTGACTCGACATCTGAATAGTCAGAATCTTCGAGTCCTCTTATTTAATCAGAACCACCGGCTGAGCCGGTGGTTTGTTCACGCCCTATAAAGGCTCATTTCCGGCATTTGAATCTTAAGACTCGTTGAATTTAGCCACCAACCGCAATACATTTACTTACCAAGCCCCCTGGTTTCTATTTAGTGCTTTGCTTCTACCGGTTCACCCGTAAACAGATCTATGTACTCTTTTAACGTCATTTTAGCCTTTTCAAAATCTATGAGCATAAACAAAGAAGTGTATGATCACTATATTTTCCAACACCGCTATTATCATAAATTATTTCAGCCTTACCTCCCAAAGCAGCTTTAGCACCTGGACTAAGAATAATATGATCAATGCAGCTTTCCCCATTAAAGAAGCTGTTTCTTACTGTCTTTGTTCCTGAAGCTCCAGAAATGATATATCCATCTTCCTTTATTTTACTCAAGTGAGTAGAATCCTTTCTTTCCTGCATATCGCCAGCAAATACTACATTGCTTTCGTTATTGTTATGCAATACATCATATAATATATCCCACTGCTGTGAGTGCAATCTCTTTCTCTCGCAGATATACCAGTCTGCCTGGTATTTAAAGTTCTGAACCTGAATCACATGTGTATTTATGATATGTGTTTCTACGCCATTTAAATTAGCAATCACATAGCATAAACGATTAGGAAGTTCTGAATCCAGTTCTACTACCCTATAACTTCCAAGAGCATCTCTTCTAATCAGTGTGATAGATATTAATGATTTATAATGCTTTACATAATCAAAGCCTGCAGGCAAAATTAATTCATACTCAGTATATAAGCATCTAAGCAAATTAAGAAACTTCATGTTATGACCTGCTAATACTTCCTGAAGCATTATGAGCAAAGGTAAACCATATGTATTCCTTATATCCTTTGCGCTGTCTCTTACTTTCTGTTCATAGGAAATTGCCTTATTTACTGGGCGATAACCATTCACGTTATAACTAATAATACAATTATTTCTCTCCATCGAATTTTCTCCTAGTATAATAATGATGTAGTCAATCAAGACTACTTGGTTAATAAGTTTCTATAAATCAGATAACAGAAGAAGGGATTCTTCCTTCATCAGATGTTATCCG
>OODT01000925.1_pt1 | contig 21685 bp, 14 predicted proteins | sample 1671841 | NCBI WGS metagenome assembly OODT01 (sample SAMN06348198, study PRJEB24527) | human gut metagenome | biome: human gut; feature: ankylosing spondylitis patient; material: feces | host: Homo sapiens | place: China | collected 2015-10 | reverse complement strand
TGCGGTATACTAACATTGTCGATAAGGGAAGCCGCAATCCCGAATCGATAGTCATCTACAATCTTTTATTTCTCTTTTACCCCCTTTATTTTGTGAAATGATCGAAAATGCCTCGGTTCCGTTTCCCCCACGGAGCCGGGGTGTTTTCCTGTCTCGGAGTATCTTTGAAATGGTTAAGCAGGGTACTTGTTTACATTGTTAAAAATATTTCAAGGTCTGTTCACGATTTGTTCACAATTAAAGGGTGTCTGCGCGATATACTATAGGTGTCAGTAAGAGTTCCCCCTTTTCTCAAGCTGACAACCTCTTTTCTTTGATTTTATCACCTTTTCTTAAACTCTTTTCATTTGCATCAATGAGAACGCCCTGTTTCCTTCCCCCGGGAAACAGGGCGTTTCTCTTTTGGTGCCAAACTGCGGTTTGGACGATATGCTGTTTTCTTTTCATATCCTTCACAGCATATTCAAATTTTGTTCACACATTCGGCATAAAAAGACAGTATACTGTACTTGTCAGTGAGGGAGAGCCGCAAATCCCACATTGACGTCATCCGATTTTTTCATTTCTCTTTTTTCCCTTTTTTCAATTTGTGTTATTAACCGAAAGCACCGTTGTTTCGTTCCCCCGCGAAACAGCGGTGCTTTCCCGTTTTTGACATTTGTCAATAAATAAGCCGGTGCGATGCTTGCGGAAAGTTTCTTTTTAGGGTATACTGTTTCTATGCAAGATATATAGGTAAGGAGTTGTTTTTTATGGGTTGCTCGCATAATTGCGATAGCTGCTCGTCTAACTGCGGCGGCGAAAAGAGCCTCAAGGTTGCAGCCAATCCGGCGGCCTCTGTTAAAAAAGTTATCGGCGTTGTTTCCGGTAAGGGCGGCGTAGGCAAGAGTCTGCTCCCCTCGATGATGGCGGTCGGCATGACGCGCAAGGGTTATTCCTGCGGCGTGCTGGATGCCGACATCACCGGTCCGTCTATCCCCAAGACCTTCGGCGTACACGGTCAGCTCGAGGGCTGCGAGGAAGGCATTCTTCCGGCACGCAGCGAAGGCGGTGTACAGATGATCTCGATCAATCTGGTACTGCCGCATGAGGACGATCCGGTTATTTACCGCGGTCCGATCATCGCGGAGACTGTCAAGCAGTTCTGGTCGGACGTTGTATGGGACGATGTGGACTTCCTGTTTGTCGATATGCCTCCCGGAACGGGCGACGTACCGCTGACCGTGTTCCAGTCCCTGCCGGTGGACGGCATCATCGTTGTCACCTCGCCGCAGGATCTGGTCTCCATGATCGTCGGCAAGGCGGTTAAGATGGCGAAGATGATGAACATTCCGGTGCTCGGCATCGTGGAGAACTACAGCTATCTGGCATGCCCGGACTGCGGCAAGCACATTTCGGTATTCGGCGAGAGCCACATTGACGAGGTAGCCGCGCACTACGAACTGCCGGTTCTGGCCAAGCTGCCGATCGACCCGAAGCTGGCTGCGGCGGTTGACGCAGGCAAGATCGAGGATGCAAAGCTGCCGGACGAGCTTTCCGGTGCGCTTAAGACCGTGGAGGGTCTGTTATGAACATTGGCGTAGCATATGAAAACGGCCGGATCGCCAAGAATCTGGGCGACTGCCGTGAGGTGCTCATTATCACCACCGAGGGCCGGGAACCGGTCGGCAAGCGCATTGCCGGGATTGCCGGCACGTCCGCGACCGATCTGATCAAGTTCGCCGGTCTGGAGCAGATCGACGTGCTCATCTGCGGTTCACTCGGTCTGGCAACGCGCAACGCACTCGAGATGCTCGGCGTGCTGCTCGTGCCCGGCTGTGAAGGCTCGGCGGAGGAATCCGTAGCGAAATTCCTCGTCGGTGAAAAGCAGGGTGACCCGACCATCCTCGAGATCGGCCGTGAGGAAGATCCGGATGATCCGATGGCATGCATGCACGACTGTGCAAAGTGCTCCGGCTGCGGCCCGAGCGAGCTGCTCAAGCAGATTCCGGTCGAGGAGATCAAGTAAAACTATAAAAACCACCGAATTTCGGTGGTTTTTATAGTTTTAATGGAGAATTGAGGATGGAGAATGAATGTTCAGATGAAGTAAGTGCCGCTCCTTTTGCGGAAAGGTAATTCTCCATTTTTCATTCTCCATTCTCAATTTGATGAAACTGTGTTATAATCAAATGTATCATTATAATACAAGGAAAGAAGCTATTATGGATACCGAAAATCCGAAAACAGCAATCGAATACATACACTCTCTCGGCAGATTTTCCGGCAAGCCGGGTCTGCACCGCATCAAGGCGCTGTGCGAGGCGCTGGGAAACCCGCAGGACAGGCTGAAGTTTGTTCATCTTGCGGGCACGAACGGCAAAGGCTCGACCGCGTGCATGATCGCCTCGGCACTGCAGGCGGCCGGACTGCGCACCGGACTGTATACCTCGCCGTATCTGGTGCAGTTTTACGAGCGCATCCGCGTGGACGGTGTGATGATCTCGGACGACGATCTGACGCGCCTGTGCGAACGGGTAACGGTGGCGTGTGAATCGCTCACACTGCCCGAGGGTGAGACCATCGGCGAGTTTGAGTTTACGACCGCACTGGCGTTCCTCTTCTTTGTTGAGCAGGAATGCGACATTGTGGTTCTCGAAACCGGTCTGGGCGGCCGCTGTGATGCGACAAATGTCATCAAAAATGCGGAGGTCTGCGTTATTACGCCGATTTCGCTCGACCATATGGCGGTGCTTGGCAACACAACGGCGGTCATTGCGGCCGAGAAGGCAGGTATTTTCAAGCCGGGTACGGCGGTTGTCTGCGCGGACGGTCAGCCGAACGATGTACAGCGGGTGCTGCGCCGTGCCTGCGACGCGGCGGGCGCTGTCTGGTTCGGCGGAGCGGAGGACTGCCGCGTACTGCGGTGTGACATCGGCGGTTCGGCGTTCGTGTACGAGGCGCAGGGCTACACCATTGCCATGCCCGGACGGCATCAGCTGCAGAATGCGCGGACGGCTCTGCGGGCGCTGAACGCACTGCGTGAGCGCGGCTGGAACATTCCGACCGAAGCCGCCGTGCGCGGTCTGGCGCGGGCGCGTATCGCAGGCCGGCTGGAACGCGTGGTCGATCAGCCGCTCATCCTGCTCGACGGCGCACACAATGCCGCAGGCGCGGATGCCCTGTGTCACGCGGTGGATGAGCTGCTCAAGATGAAGCGGCTGCACGTTGTGATGGGCATGGTGCGCGACAAGGACTACGAAACCTGTGTTCACGAGGTCGCCAGCCGCGCGGATGACTTTTACGCCTGTGTGCCGGATGCGGGTGAGCGTTCGCTGGATGTACACACGATTGCAGAGCTGGCGCGACAGTCGTGCAAGCGCGTGTACGAATGCGAATCCGCCGAGCACGCCATCGAGCTTGCGCTGGAGCATGCGAAGATGAACGACTGCATTCTTATCTGCGGTTCGCTGTACCTCATCGGTGAGTGCGAGAAGATTTTGCACGGCCGACCGAAAGCGACAGATTAAAATGGAATAAACAGGTAAAATAAGGCTTGTACTTTAAAAGTACAAGCCTTTTATTTTTGTGTCAGTTGTTTTCAATAGGTATATTGTTTGGTATATCGCAGGGCGGGGTGCCCTGCGAAATAAGAGGTAATATTTTGCTGATTTCGAGGTGACATATATGCTGCAAATTACGCAGAGAAGGCAGGAGGGCACGCTGATCGCGGTGTACACCGGTGAACTGGACCATCATGCAGCACGGGCGGCGATCGAGCAGACCGAGGATCTGTTGGTGCTGTTTCCGTGTGAAAAGCTGGTGCTCGACCTGTCCGAGCTGACGTTTATGGACAGCTCCGGTCTGGCGGTCGTCCTGCACCTGTACCGCACCTGTGCCCGCAGCGGACGCGAATTTGCGGTGCGCGGCACGCCGCCGCAGCCGATGCGGGTGTTTGAGGCGGCCGGTCTGCCGCAGGTGATGGTTTTTGAAAGGGGGAAGGAATAATGCGGGCGGTCATCAACAAAATGAGTCTGAAATTTGAGAGCCATTCGGTCAACGAGGCGTTTGCGCGGCAGGCGGTCGGCGCGTTTGTCGCGCAGCTGGACCCAACGATGGAGGAACTTGGCGACATCAAAACCGTGGTCTCCGAGGCGGTGACGAATGCCATTGTGCACGGCTACGCAGACAAATGCGGGTTTATCACGGTCACGGTGCGGCTGTTCGAGGGACGCGCCCTGGAACTGAAAGTGAAGGATGCCGGCTGCGGCATCGAGAATGTCGAGCAGGCGCGCCAGCCCATGTTCACCACGGGCGACGACACGCGCAGCGGCATGGGATTCACCATCATGGAGACGTTCACGGACAAAATGCGCGTGCGCTCCACGCCGGGGAAGGGAACGCTGGTTGCGATGGTCAAGGTGCTGAAGGAGCGGCAGGCGTGACCAAAGAAATGCGCACGCTGCTCGAGCAGGCGGCTTCGGGCGACAGGGACGCGGAAGCGCAGCTGATCGAGGACAACAGCGGTTTAATCTGGTCGATCGTGCGGCGGTATTACGGGCGCGGCACCGAGCCGGACGATCTGTATCAGCTGGCGTGTGTCGGCTTCATCAAGGCCGTGCGCGGTTTCGATGTGTCGCTCGGCAACGAGTTTTCTACCTATGCGGTGCCCAAAATCGCGGGTGAGATTCGGCGGTTTCTGCGGGATGACGGTGCGGTCAAGGTCAGCCGGGCGGTCAAGGAACGCGCGGTTCGTGTGCGCCGCCTGCAAAGCGATTGGGAGAGCCGGAACGGACGGTCACCGACTGTATCAGAACTGGCACAGGCCGCCGGATTGACGGTCGAGGAAGTAGCGGCCTGCGAGCAGGCGGACGTGTCGGTGGACTCGTTCGAGCGGGAGCTGTCCGGCGGCGGACGCGTAGGCGATCTGGTCGGTGACGAGGGAATGGAGGAGAGAACCTGCCTGCATCTGTCGCTGCATGACGCACTGCAGGACTTGCCCGACCGCGACCGGCAGGTGCTCAGTCTGCGCTATTCACGTGACTTGACGCAGCAGCAGGTCAGCCGCATTGTCGGCGTGTCGCAGGTGCAGGTCTCGCGCATCGAAAAACGTGCCATAGAGAAGCTGAGGGAAATGCTGAGAGAGTAACAGAAAGTCGAAAAAAGAAGAGGAATTGTTCCGGTCGGATTGACATATTTCTCGGTTTGCGGTATTATAATAATATCAGACGGCATCATAGAGTGTCCGTCGCAACTATGAAGCAGGCAATGGGACCGATTTCCGTGTGTCTGTGGAGTTATGTATGTGGGTTCGGGTGAGTACCGCAGATCGGTGTAGGCGTAAGCTGAAAGAAAACACCCTTGAAAGGGATCTGCTTGCAGATCCCTTTCATTTTTACATAGAAATGACGGTGTTGGTATGTGTTTGCTGCGGAAAGCAGCGGAAGCGTGGGAAAAATTATTAAATCTTCGGTATGATATGGTGTTCGGACGCAAAAAGAAAAGCTACGTGGTTTCACTTTCGTTTGAACGCTATGATTTTCCGCATTTAGTCGGTATGCAGTACGCAAATGATGTTGATTTTAAGATCAACTCAGCAGAGTATTACGGCGAAAAGCTGATAACAGCAATTTTATCCGGAAGATTAGATCCGAAGCGGATTGAAAAATCGAAGAACTGGGATCGTATACAAAAACGATTGCAGGTGCTTGTAAATTTACAGGATACGCTGGAAAATGGTTTTTCATTCTTTCTGTTTTCCAAAGCAAAAGTGCCGAGATACAGTAAAATAGATGCAGAGTACCTGATTCGCAACAATCATTCAGGCGAAATGTTCTTTGTTTTTCTGGATAAGGAATCCGGAAGATATTTCTGTAAATCTGCATTTGGTTCGGAAATGGATTATTCTCGCAACCAGACACCGTTGACGCTGCTGTATAAATGCAGGGTAGAAGGAGAAAATAAGGAAGTTTTATTTCAGCACCCAAAGTATGTTGCAGACACTATATAAAAAGGAGATTCTCGTAGAGAATCTCCTTTTTTATAATCAATCTCAAATTTTGTGCATAAACTGTCCGGCCGACTTGGCCATCAGCCGCTTGGTGCCCTTCTGATCAAATGCAATTTCGAGCAGGGCATCGCCGCCCATCGGCTTTACCGATACGATCAGTCCATCGCCGAAGGCCTTATGGAACACGCGGTCACCGGCGGCAAAATTCGGCAGCGGCTTGCTTTTAGCTGCCGAGGCCAGTGACGCGCTCGGCGCAGTATTTGCGGCAGAGACATACCGCGCGCGCGCCACCTGCGGACGTGAAAGCGTGGGATCGGGTGCAGTTGCGTTTGAGAACCGGCGGCTTTCGGTGATATTGCTCTCAAGCAGCTCCTCCGGCATCTCATCAACAAAGCGCGACGGATGCGAATACTGCGTGCGGCCATACAGCAGGCGGCGCTCCGCACAGGTGAGATACAACTGCTCCTTTGCGCGGGTGACGGCAACGTAGCACAGGCGGCGTTCCTCCTCCATGTCCTCGTCTTTCTCCATTGCACGGAAGCCGGGGAACAGCCCATCTTCCATGCCCGCGAGGAACACGACAGGGAACTCCAGACCCTTGGCGGCATGCATGGTCATCATGATAACCGCGTCATCGTCCTCGCCGGACTGGTCGGCATCCGTGTACAGCGCCATGTTCTCGAGAAAATCACCGAGCGACGGCGTTTCGGTCTTGTCCTCGTAATCGACAATGTAGGATTTCAGCTCTTCAATGTGCTCAATGCGGTTTTCCTCTTCTACACCGCCCTTGAGCTGCAGCGCACGGATGTAGCCGCTTTTGTCCATCAGTTCGTCATACAGCTCGGAAAGCGAAACAAATTCCCGAAGCTTGCGAAGATTTTCGATCATCTCGCCGAACTTCTCCATCGCTGCGGCGCCGCGGGACAGGGCAGGGTACTGAGAGGCATGGCATACCACATCATACAGCGTCGTGCCGTACTCAACGGCAAGCTGCATGGCGGTTTCGACCGATTTATCGCCAATCTTGCGGGCAGGCGTGTTGATGATACGGCGCAGACGCAGCTCGTCCGCAGGATTTTCGATCACCCACAGGTAGGCGAACATGTCCTTGACCTCGGCGCGCGAGAAGAAATCGCGGCCCTTGTACACGCGGTACGGAATGCCCGCGCGGATGAATGCGGCGGCAATGTTATCCGACAGGACGTTATTGCGGTACAGAACGGCGAAATTTCCCCATTTTCGGCCCTGCTCCACGCCCTCGCGGATGGTGTCCGCGATGTAGGCGGCTTCGCCCTCCTGGCTGTCCGAGCGGTGCAGACGAATCTTTGCACCGTCACCGTGGTCGGTCCACAGCTCCTTGCCCTTGCGGCCGACGTTGTTGCGGATGACCTCGTTTGCGGCATTGAGAATGTTGCCGGTCGAGCGGTAATTCTGTTCCAGACGGATGGTTTTCGCGTCCTTGAACTGCTTTTCAAACTCCAGAATGTTCGTGATGGTTGCACCGCGGAATTTGTAGATACTCTGGTCGTCATCACCGACCACGCAGATGTTCTCATAATAACCTGCCAGCAGGCTGGTGAGCACATACTGCGCGTAGTTGGTATCCTGATACTCATCCACGAGCACGTAGCGGAACTGGCGCTGGTAGTATTCCAGCACCTCGGGGTTGTTCTGTAGCAGCAGAACGGTTTTCATGATAATATCGTCGAAATCCAGCGCACAGGCCTTTTTCATGGCTTTTTCGTAATCGCGGTAGACGTCTGCGACCTTTTCACGGAAGTAGTCACCGACGGCATCCGCGCTGAACTGACGCGGGGTCATCAGCTTGTCCTTCGCGCGGGAGATCATGCCCATTACGGTTCGCGGATCGAAATTCTTGGGATCGAGATCGAGCTTTTTCATTACGTTGAGAATGACGCGCTTCTTGTCGTCCTCATCGTAGATGGTGAACGCGCTCTCAAAGCCGAGCAGGTCAACGTGCTTGCGCAGAATGCGCAGGCAGGCCGTGTGGAAGGTGTACGCCCAGACAGCGGACGCGGCTTCCTCGTCGCCGAGGGCGAACTCCAGACGTTCGCGCAGCTCACGCGCGGCTTTGTTGGTGAACGTGATCGCAATCACCTGCCACGGGCGGGCGGGACTCATCGCGCACAGGTGCTCCGCGCGGGCGCGGTTCTCTGGTTTAGGGTCGGTCAGGTATTCGGTCAGAAACAGCAGATCGTCCTCGGTCGCCCAGTCGGGCGCAAATTCACTTTCCAGTCCGTCGCCGAACTTGAGAATGTTGATGATGCGGTTGATGAGCACGGTCGTCTTGCCGCTGCCTGCACCCGCCAGGATGAGCAGCGGGCCTTCGGTCTGATAGACAGCCTCGCGCTGCTTGTCGTTTAATTTGGAAAAGCGCTGTTCGATGATCGCACGCCGGACAGCGGCATATTTCATATCAAATTTGGTCGGTTCCATAGGTTTCCTCGTTTCGTTTGAAGATACAGAAAATCAAATGCAGAGATAGTATATCATATTCGGGAAAAGAAAACAAATGTTCTATCCGGATTGCGTAAAAAAGTCGATCGGAGTATACTATAAAAAGAGGTGAGCACAATGACAGACAAACAGCGGCAGGAAACCTATGCACAAATGCTCGTGCGGCTTTCGCGCTCGAATTTCCGCAGCCGATTTCACTTAAAGGCGCAGGATAAGCAGTACATCCGCGAGAAGGGATGGAACACGGTTGCCGACCACGCGGCAGATTTCGTTTCCAAGCGGCTTGCACCGGCCGCGCCGAAAAACGACGGCAAGCAGACACCCATGCGGGGACATCCGGTGTTCATCGCGCAGCACGCGACCGCCTGCTGCTGCCGGGGCTGTCTGGAGAAGTGGCACGGCATTCCGCAGGGCGTGCCGCTTTCGGCGGAGCAGCAGGTCTATATCGTTGGAATGCTGATGAACTGGATGAGGAGAGAAATGGAAAATTGAGAATTAGAGTGAGGAGAGTGAAGAGAGACTTGCGGTTTACCGCTCTCCATAGAATAAAAAAGAGACGCAGTTGCGTCTCTTCTGCTATTTTGGCATATAGCTGCGGATAATACATAGTATGAGTGCGATTCCGCTGGAAACACCAATCAGGTATTGATGGTTGATATAATCGTCCATCGTGTGCGGTGTGTGGGCAGTCAGAGTGATCCAAACCGCAATTCCGACAGCAATCATGGCCGACAGGGCACAGAGAATATTGATAACGCTTTTTCGATTCATCACAGTAGCCTCCCATCATAAACGAGGTTAGTCGGTATATACACAGCATAGCACAGCGATAGGAAGAACGCAATAAATGTGATGCAGATGGTTACAGTAAATAGCGGTTATATAAAAGGTAAGAGGTACTAAAGATGAAACTCTCAGATGCCGTCCGTAACCACCGGGCCAACGAGTTGCCCGCCGCCGCGGGTGCGGCGAACCACCGAGCCAAGGGCTGGCGCCCGCTTCATATCCGATAGTGAACAATTTGATGAGGATTTGTATAGCTGCAATAATCTTCATGATAAAAATCTGCATTTCGTACAATCAATCTCTTGTCACAAACGACACGATTTGATAATATATAAAGTGTATTGCTGTTTTGCTTGCCAAATGACAAAACAGCATAATTGATTCTCTGCCGGGCGGCAGGGATAAGGAGGAAATTGAGGTTTCATGAGTAAGGTTGAGCAGTATATCACCAGCATTCCGGATTTTCCGAAGGAAGGCATCATCTTCCGTGATATTACCACCGTGCTCGGTGACGCGGACGGCTTCCATCTGGCGGTGGACGAGATGACTGCGCTGCTGGACGGCGTAGAGTTTGACGCGATCGCCGGTCTGGAATCCCGCGGATTCCTGTTCGGTGCACCGATGGCGTATAATCTACATAAGGCATTCATTCCGATCCGCAAGCAGGGCAAGCTGCCGCGTGCAACGTCCCGCATGTCCTACGAGCTGGAGTACGGCATGGAGACCATCGAGGTACACCGCGATGACATCAAGCCGGGGATGAAGATCGTCGTTGTCGATGACCTGATCGCTACCGGCGGTACGCTTGAGGCGGCTGTCCACCTGTTGGAGCAGCTCGGCGCAAAGGTCGTAAAGGTTGTCTGCCTGCTGGAGCTCAAGGGTCTGCACGGACGCGACCGCATCAAAACCTGTCCGGCGGAGACGGTTGTCGCTTACGAGGGGAAGTAAGTAAAATTATCATTTCACAGTAATCAAGGCGAAAGCCTGAAAATTAAAAAGGGGGTTATTCGATGTTTGAACGTGTTTTCAAGCTATCGGAACACAAAACCACAGTCAAGACCGAGGTCATGGCCGGTATCACTACCTTTATGACCATGGCGTACATCCTTGCCGTAAACCCGAGCGTACTCGGCTCCACCGGTATGGATACCACCGCGGTATTGCTGGCAACCGCCCTGGCATCCTGTCTGGGCACGCTGTGCATGGCGTTTATGGCAAACCTGCCGTTCGCGCTCTCTGCCGGCATGGGTCTGAACGCCTTCATGGCGTACACCGTTGTTGCAGGCTATGGCTACAGCTGGCAGGTTGCGCTGCTGGCCGTATTCATTGAGGGCCTGATCTTCATCGTCCTGTCGCTGACCAATGTGCGTGAGGCCATCTTCAATGCCATTCCGCTGACGCTCAAAAAGGGCGTTTCGGTTGGTATCGGTCTGTTCATTGCCTTCATCGGTCTGCAGAACTCCGGTCTGTGCGTAGACTCCGCAACGCTGGTCGGCATCATCAGCTTCCCGGAGAATTTCCACACCGCAGGCATCTGCGCACTGCTGACACTGATCGGCCTGTTCTTCACCGCAGTATTCTATACCCGCAAGATGAAGGGCGCCATCCTGTACGGCATCCTGCTGACCTGGATCCTCGGCATGCTCTGTCAGGTGACCGGCCTTTACGTTCCGACGCCGGACGCAGGCTTCTATTCCCTGTTCCCGAGCTGGGGCATGACCGACTTCTCCAAGCTGGGTCTGACCTTCGGCCAGTGCTTCAACGTGGATTTCAGCGCAGTCGGCATCGTAAACTTTATCGTTGTCATCTTCTCGTTCCTGTTCGTTGATATTTTCGATACTCTGGGCACGCTGATCGGTGTTGCCACCAAGGCGAAGATGCTCGATAAGGACGGCAAGCTGCCGGGCATCAAGCCCGCTCTGCTAGCAGACTCGATTGCAACCTCCGCAGGTGCAATTCTGGGTACTTCCACCACCACCACCTTTGTTGAGTCCGCATCCGGCGTTGCAGTCGGCGGCCGTACCGGCCTGACCGCTCTGGTTACTGGCATCCTGTTCCTTGTATCCACGCTGTTTGCACCGATCTTCACTGCCATCCCGTCCTTCGCAACCGCTCCGGCGCTGATCATGGTCGGCTTCCTGATGGTAGGCACCGTAACCGAGATCAACTTCGATCTGGACAACCTGACCGAGTCTATCCCGGCTTATCTCGCCATCATCGCTATGCCGCTGTTCTACAGCATCTCCGAGGGTATCTCTATGGGCGTTATCTCCTACGTTCTGCTGAATGTTGCAGCCGGCAAGGGCAAGAAGGTTGCTCCGCTGATGTACGTTCTGGCAGTATTGTTCGTACTCAAGTACATCTTCCTCTAATTCAGAAATCGTAAAGATTGCAGAAGGCTGCCGAAGCTCGCTTCGACAGCCTTTTTTGTGGCATGAAAATCATGGTGAATATCGGAGAAAATAAGCGAAAACAGCGGGGATTACAGTTGAACGGTGTCGATACTTGACAGAAAACGTAGGAGTTGGTAAAATATAAAATAACTAAATTGGGGCAGTATACCCGTTCATCTTGTATCCAAAGGGAAGGAGGCAGCGAATATGACACAGCAGCGCAAAAAGTGCAGAAAAGGCGGCTTTACTCTTGTAGAGCTGGTGGTTACGCTGGTCATTCTGAGCATTCTGTTTGCCATCGCTGTACCGAGCCTTCTGGGGTATATCCATCTGTCGCAGTTCCGAAAGAATGAATCGTACGCTAAGACTATGTATCTGTCGGCAGAATCCGAGCTGACCTACCTTCGTACCGGCGGTGAATGGGAGTCATTCTGCAGCAAGGTGAAGAAGGAAGGCGTGCTGAATCAGTCGTTTGATGAGTCGGACGAGGACCGGAAAAAGCTGGTCGGCCGTATTTACGGCATTCGTCTGGATGCAGGCGAATACGCAGAAGGCGAGCTGTCGGGTGACGGTGCGCTCGTTGGTGCGCTTCTTTCGCAGGATACCTATGATAAAAGTGTGCTGAATGCTGCGATCTGCATCGAAATCGACGTGGAAAGCGGTCAGGTTTATTCGGTTTTCTACGGCACAAACTGCAAGGGACTGTACTACGGATCGAATGAGGACAGCAAACCGGCGGATATGTCCGGCAGCTGGCTGGATATTGATTACAGCAAGCGCGGCCGCGATACGCGCCGGGAAGAACGGCTGGGCTATTACTCGGTTCAGGATGCAGTCAATGCTGTCAGTCTGGATGCGACTAAGCTGAAGATCACCTCGATCAATCTGGTGAACGGTGAAACTTTGTCGCTGAACTGGTCGAGCAATGTGAAGGATCAGGATCTGGATAAGGTTTATTACGAGGTCAAGCTGTACAGCAGTGAGGATAAAGCGCAGCTTCTGTCGATCAATATTCCGGGCAGGAATTTGAAAACGGGTTCGCAGTCGGTTGCGGTTACGACCGAGGACAATGCGACGAAGGATTATACCTTCCCCGTGGAATACGACCGTACCAACAAGCGGGCAACACTTGTGCTGGACGGTATGATGAATGCGAAGCTGTACGACCGGCTGGATAAGCTGTCCGCTGATAACAAAGCAGCCTTCCGGCAGAGCAGCGATACCAGCATCACGCGCTTCGGCGGCAAGCTGGAAACCCCACTGAATGTTTACGCAGCCGTGCAGGTGTTTCCGGACCCGAACGCAGAAAACACCCGCGGTGAGGAGTATCAAAAGAGTGACGCTATCGAATCCAATAAGGCGAACACGCTTTTCGGTGACGGTACCCGGTCGGATAACAGCCGGTGCGAGATCGAAACCTTCCGTCATCTGTCCAATATCCGTTATATGGATACGGCGGCGGCATTTGCCGTTACCGCGCGTTCGCTGGACTGGATGAGCGACAGTGTAAAGGTTTACGGTACGGCAGCCCGCGGCGCACTTTCGGTTTCCGCCGGTAAGGATATCGGCTTCCCGAGTATCCCTGCGCTGCGCAGCAATCAGACACTGGACGGCACAGGCGGTCTGCTGAACCGCATTGCCGGCGTGTTTACGGGCGGGAATGTCATCAGTAATCTCAAGCTGGATGAGACCTCGATTGCCGATGACGCAGAGTATCTTGGTCTGTTCCAAAAAAACGCAGGCACAATCCATGATCTGCGCCTGCTCAATCCGCAGGTGGAGATTGACTCGGGTAAGCTCAAGGGTGTCGGCGCAGTCTGCGGTTACAGCAACGGCTCTTTGAGGGGCGATACCGTGGACGGCACCCAAGCCAGGGTGGAGGCTGCGCTGACCTCGGCACAGGCGCAGGGCATCGGCGGTGTGGCCGGTGTGATTGAGGTCAGCGATTCTAAGTCGGTAACCAAGCTGTCTGCATCGGGTACCGTGAGCGGTACGCTGCCGACCGGCGGTACTGCGCGTGGTATCGGCGGTATTGCAGGCAGCCTGACAACAAACGGTGCCGCAGTCAAGACCCTGACCAACAGCGCGGCTGTAACGGGCAATCGCTCGGTTGGCGGCATTGCAGGCTATTTTTCCGGCAAGGATCAGGCCACGGGAAAAGATATGTCTGACTGCAAAAATGAGGGCCTGATTCTCAGCGGCACAGCCGCAGATGATCATTCGCTGGCAGGACATTATATCGGCGGCATTGTCGGTTACGCGCATAACGCGTCTCTTTCGGAATGCAGGAGCCGTGCCGGATATGCGGACGGCTACACCTATAAGCAGGAGGATAGAGACAAGCTGCGCGGCAGATATGTCGGCGGCATTGTCGGCTACGGCGAACAAAGTGTGCTGTATGACTGCGAGACCGAGGCAAACGGCTATGTTCTTGGCAGCGAGTATGTCGGAGGCATCATCGGTGCGCTGAATCAGTCTGATACGCAGACGGCACTGCTCAGTGAAAACGGCACCAGAACAACCGTTAACGCAAGCTATGTCATCGGCAATTCGTATGTCGGCGGCATCATCGGTGAGAATAAAGGCGGTTCGACGATCAAAAACTGCGTCAACACAGGTGTCGTTGCAGGATACAATGTATTTATCGGCGGTATTTGCGGTGCAAATGAGAACAATGCGGCCATCATAAACTGTGCAAGCTATGTTTCGGACACCAATAATGCGATCTACAGGCGCGTTACGGACTGGGGAGCCGTCGGCAGCTATGCGGGCGGTCTGACCGGCTACAACAGCGGCACGATCACCTTCAGCGACAAGGATAACGCAGTCTCCAACCGGAGTGTGGCGGGTATCGTTGTCGGCAGACACTATGTCGGCGGTCTGGTCGGCTATAACGACACAGACGGCACGATTGATATCAATTATACGCTCATCGGCGGCCGTGTTGCCGCAACCGGAGACTGCGTCGGCGGTCTGATCGGTCTGAATGCTTCGACAAAGCTGCTCGAGAAGAAGCTGACCATCAAGCCGAGCAGTGTGCAGGGACGGTACTATGTCGGCGGTGCGATCGGTGCAAATGTAGTCAACCCGGGAGAGAATGTCACGGTCAGCGGTCTCAAGGTCGATAACAGCCTTGGCACGGTCACTGCAGAGGCATTCTGCGGCGGTCTGATCGGTTATCAGCGCACCTACACGGAGAAAGACCGGGCAGGCGGAACGCTGTATGCGCTGCTGCCGGGCATCGCGGCAAACAACAGCAATGTGCCGGGACCGGTCAAGGCATCTACCAATACGCATACCATCACCATCACAGCGGACGGCAACAGTGCAGGCAGGCTGTCTGCGGTTTCCAGCAACATGACCATCCGCGCGTATGCGTATGCAGGCGGCATTATCGGCAGCTGTGAGCCGCAGACCCGGATGAAGGTAGAGCACTGTCTGAACGCAGGCGGCTTTGACCGTCCGGCAGAGGACACCTTCCCGGACAGTAAGCTGAAAACCGGTGTGGATATGGTATCCTATCTGCAGGCGCAGAAGTACACGGATGCCGCGAAGGCACTCTCCGATGAGCTGGGCAGCAGCGAACTGCGTGTTTCCGTTATCGGCGGTGTGATCGGCGTCAACGGTGAGAATCAGGTGATAGACCACTGTGCCAGCAAGGGCACGATGAACGGCCTGAATGCCATGGGCGGCGTGGTCGGTCTGAACGAGGGCATCATCCGTGTCTGCACGCTCTCCGGCAGCATGGGCAGCGCAACGCAGGATTATATCGGCGGCATCGCGGGTCTGAATGTCGGCAGCAGGACGGCGGGCACGATTGAAAACTGCACGACCGAGAAAAACTGCACCGTCACCGGACGGAACGCGGTCGGCGGCATCGTCGGCTATAATCTCAGCGGCGGCAGGATACAGAACAATACCAGCAGCGCCAATGTCAACGGTGCAGGCCGTGTCGGCGGTATTGCGGGCGAAAACGGCGGTGTGATCGTGCTTTCGAGCACACCGACAGAAAAGCGCCGTGTCAACGGCAGCGGCAGCGGTGTCGGCGGCGTGATCGGCGTGAATACCGCAACCGGCACGCTCAGTCCGGCACGCGGCAGCGCACAGGGCGATATCATTGCCGCGGATAACAGGCTGACCGTGCGCGGCAGCAGTATGGTCGGCGGTATTGCCGGCATCAACCGCGGCACACTCGGCGGCACGAGCATCAACTGCCTGACCAATCAGGCGGCAGAGGTCCGCGCAGCGGCGGGCAGTGCAGGCGGCGTTGTCGGCGCGCAGGAGGGCGCAAAGGCTGTTCTGCGGTACGCGAAGAATCTCGGTCAGGTGACCGCGAATGTCAGTGCGGCAGGCGGCATTGTCGGCATGAACAGCGCGGGCAGCACGGTCGAGAACTGTATCGGCAACGGCAGTGTCACCAGTAACGACGGCTATGCAGGCGGCGTTGCCAGCGAAAACTACGGCACGATCAGGAGCTGCGGCGTCGGCACGGATAACAGGGTAACGCTTATCACCCGCAACAAGACTGCGGCGGGCGCGATCTGTGCAGTAAACCACAAGGGCGGTACGGTTCAGGGAGCGACACTCGGCGATCATATCACGATTTCCGGCAGTGCATTCATTCTGGGTGCTGTTGTCGGAGACAACAGCGGTACGGTCACTGCAACCGAGGTTTCGCAGCAGCCGACATACAGCGTTTCCGCAAGCACGCTGCAGGTCGGCGGTGCAGTCGGCATCAATCGAGCGGGCGGTACGGTCAGCAAGGTGAAGGTCACCTCGGATTTTGAGAAATTCACGAAGTATACCTATCTCGGCGGTGTAGTCGGTCAGAATAATGCAAGCGGCAAGGTAACCGAATGCACGTATTCCGGCACGATCGACGAAGGAAAGAGCGCGGTCGGCAACTGCTACGGCGGCATTGCCGGACTGAACGGCGGTCTGCTGCAGGGCAATACCGTTTCCAGACTGACACTGACGGCGGACGGTGTGTACACCGCAACCTCCACCAGCTCGGCGGCAGAGAAGGAACGCCTGTCCTCGCATATCGGCGGCATTGCAGGAAAGAATGATACGACCGGCATCATCGAGCAGTGCTATATAGACAATACCGGAACCGGCACGATCACGGTCAAAAACGGCATGGTCGGCGGTGTGACCGGCTATAACAAGGGCACGATCACCATGTCCGGCGATAAGAGCACCGAAGCCTTGATGGAAAATGTCAGCAAGGTGAGCGACCTGCTGGCGAATGCCAAGGCGCAGAACCTCTCTGCGGATTCCACCTGGGTAAAGTGGGAAAACCGGACGGATGTGGAAAAGCTGTCCTACAACGGCGGCAGCAAGAGCGTAGCGGCAGACCGCACCATGCAGATCATCGTATCGAGCAACGGCAACCTCGGCGGCGTGGCGGGCTACAACGCGCCGACCGGTGAGCTGAATCGCTGCGTCAGCGGCAGCTGGCTGCTGGTCAACAAGTCGGACGGCATCGGCGTTGGCACCGGCGGTATTGTCGGCATGAACGAGAGCGAAAAGGACTTGTCCTATCTGCTCAATCAGGCGTTTGTCGGCCGCCAGCTGAGCAGTAATGCGACCAACCGTTTTGCAGGCGGCATTATCGGTACGCAGTCGAATAAGACCAACACGGATTGGATGATCCGGAATTGTGTCAATTATGGTACTGTTTATGGCTATCACTCGAATTATTCGGGCGGTATTGTCGGTCAGTGGACGAATAACGGCGGCATAATCGAAGGCTGTTATAACTATGGCAATCTGCAGACCACATTTAAGACGGATTGGGTAGGCGCTTCGGGCGGTATTGTAGCACAGCTGTATCATGCGGCCTCCAATCAGGATTTTGATATTATCAGCTGTCAGAACCACGGCAGCGTTTACAGCCGCGATGGTGAGAGTAAGGCAAACGGTGCGAATGACAGTGCCGGCATTCTTGGCAATATTACGGCGTATGAAGCGACTAAAGCTGGAGATGGACAGAAGTATACGATCAACGTGGTAGACTGCGTGAACGCACCCGGTGTGAAAATTTACGCAGGCTCGATGGCTTCCGGTATCGTCGGCTTCTTCTCTACGGATAATGTGCTGTCGAAAAGCTATAACGATGCACGGTATTCCATCGGTATTTCGACCGAAAATATTGTGCTGAACATTGATCGCTGCCGCAACTATGCGGAAAAGTTGGTGGGTGATCCGTATTCTGCAGGCATTATGGGTGATCGCTACGAGCGCAATGGCAAGAGCGGCAGTTCTAAAATTGCCGCAGGCAATACCTACATACAAAATTGTTTTTCCGTCAGCCAGGATACAAACAAGGATTGGTCGATTGCTGCTTTTGGAAATGATTTTGGCCTGATATCGGATAAAAATAATGTGGGAAACAACTATTATTTTTATGATACCTGGGGTTTGACAAACTATGTAGGATATACGTTTCAGTATGGTTATCGAAGTGAATCGCGCAAGGCGTATTCGCGTATGATTGCCTTCGGCAATCTGAGTATCGAAGGCAAATGGAAAGATAAGACCTTTGCGGCGATTGCAGGTCCGAATCTGAATTCTGTGGATACGGACGATAATCAGCTGTACTACAACATGACAAACGACAACACAACGATTGACGATAATGGTATCATTCGTACTTCGGGTGAAATCACCGGACGTGTTTTGTTTGTTATGCCGGATTCTCCGACCTATCGAACGATTTCGCAGACGACAGGCAACAATCAATCGTGGCTGCGGCCGAATATCTACCGAGTGAATGGCTTGTTTAATCAGAACGGCAAGCTGTTTGACGAGTACGTCCGCACCAATTACCGCGATATGGAGCACAGCAAGACGGCATCCGGTGCACTGGACGACTCCTTTGACGTTTCGCTCCGGCAGAACGATGACGGTGCCTTCAACGTCTCCATCACGGACGACGACCGCTCGCTGTACTATGAGGGCAGGGTGTTCGTTAACGGCGAGGAGGTGCTGTCTAATCTGCGCTTTATCCCGAACCAAAAGGGACAGGGACAGTGGGACCCGAAGCTGAACGGCACACAGGCGTACGGCTCCGGTATGACCAGCGGTACGTTCCAGCTGCCGGCAAGCCTTGCGGCAGACACAGCAGGCAAGACCGTTACATTGTCGGTTCGTGCTGTCAGTCTGTTTGAGGATACCGCGCCTTCTGCATGGAAAACTGCGGCGACGCAGGATGTGTCGGTGCTGCCGACACCGGATGTCAATATCCGACTGGTGAGCCATTGGAACAATGGCGCTAAATACCAGATCTCGCTGAAAAACCTTGCGGATTATGCGGTCTTCAGCAACTGGAAGGTCACCTTCAGGCTTGGCTCGCAGACCGTGACCATTGATCGGAACAACCATACCGCCGAGATCAACGGCGATGATTTGAAGGAGCTGATCGTCACGGCAGCGGCGGGCATTACGAACGGCATTCGGCCGGCCACCGTGACGGATACCATCCCGACCGACACGCCGAAGTACAAGCCGGACGGCAGTATTAACAAGCTGTCGGTATCGTACTCGGGCAGTACGGTGGATGATTGCACGGTCACGGCTGCACTGACGGTCAACGAGCAGCAGATGGAAACACCGCCGATTTATCGTATCGAGGTGCTCGGCACGGTTGGCACAAATGAGTATGTGTTTGCGTATGAGGATGTGCTGACCTCGGCGGGCAACACGGTTACGGCAAACTTCCGCGACCTGCCGAAGGAGTATTTCGCGGAGAATGTCACAAATCGTCGGGTGCGTGCATGGTACGCCACCTCCGGTCTGGGACCGGTGTACACCTATGGCGATACCCAGCAGACCGGCGATGCGTCCGTTACGCTGCGGACTTACAGCGCGGAGGGCGTTCAGCAGCAGGACAAGATCATTTACAGTCATGTCCTTGGTCACGCGAATGACTTTGCAAACTACATTAGAACCGCGGCACTGAACATCAAGCCGCTGACGGCGCCGGAGCTGAACGACCCGGAACTGATGCAGGAAGATAACGGCAGTATCAGCTACTGGTTCTCGTGGACGCAGCCTGGGCAGGGGACTGCAGCGCCGCACTACAGCGTCAAGCTGACCGGTATTACCGCGGCAGGCGCAAGAATCGGCATTCCGGTCAACGAGGTTTACGGTACGCAGGAGAATCCGAATACTTCCCAATCGTTCACCATCAGTGCGGACGACTGGCAGTATGCCGAGGTTGAGCTGACTGTTACCCGTCTGGGACAGGCATACGGCGAGGTTGGCCTGAGTACGACGAAGAAGTACGCTGTCAAGCAGCGCCTTGAGCGTCCGGGACAGCCGTCGGTAACCAACCCGGATACCAACGAGCTGGAATACACCATCGGTTGGAGTGCCATCGGCAGCGAAAACGGCTGTGCAGGCTATCAGATTTATGTGCAGCCGGAGGGCGAAACGGCCGCTGCCCTGGGTGCGCTTGTGCCCGTCAGGGGCGGCACCTGCTCGGTAAGCCGCAGTCTGGAAGATTACGCCGGCAAGACCATCGACCTCTATCTGGTGGCGGTGGCTGCTGATGATTCCGGCTACGCGGACAGCCCGAACGGTATCGTGTACACGATGACCGTGCCGATGCGTCTGGATACGCCGAGCGTCAAGTGGTCGTACAACTGGAATGCGACAGCAAACAACCCGATTCCGGCGGCCGACTTCCGAAGCGGCGGCCTGCAGGTCACCGTTACGCCGAAAACCGGCACGAACAGCGTACCGCCCGGCGGCAGTACCTATCTGCTGCGGGCAAAAATCACCGGGACGGACGGCACAACGGAGACTTACCCCGTTTCCGCAATGAGCGAAAGCGGCGGCAGCTACGTCTGCAGCCTGACCGATCTGAATACGAAATACGCAGGCTGTTCTGTACGGTTTGAGGCTCGTATTTCGCAGTCGGCGGGACAGGTAAGCTCGGCATGGGTATCGAGCGGCGATGTGGTATTCCCGCGTGTGAAGCTGGAAGCACCGAGCGCGTCGCTGGCAAACGTGAATGAGACGCTTGCGGTCAGCTATGGCCCGATGAATCGTCTTATCAACACGGCAGAGTGGGATGCACAGCTTACCGCGCTCTCGTGGGACGAGGTAGCAGAGGCTGACCTGTATCGGATTGAATTGACCGATAAGGACGATCATTCCACGACGGTTACCGTCGATATGAGCGGGAACCTGCCGGAGATTATCATAAATGGTCAAAATACGTTTGCAGTTGCAGGGGATGACTGGTATACTGTAAAACAGGGCAGTGCGGTCAACGGCAGATACAGCCTTACCAATGGCAGCATTCGTTATTACAGCTATCAGCCGGATACCATGCTGCAGGTGAAGGACGGCACATTTACATTGAAGCTGCCTAACATTTTCTCCGTGGTAACGCACGAGAATCAGACCCTGCAGCTGACGAATGGTATACAGATCAGCAGGGTAACTGTCATTGCGGACAGCAAGAGCGACCGTTATACGGAATCCGATCCTGCTGAGCGCAGATTTTAGTTGTGAAGGGAGGCGGCAGACATGAAGCGGATACGTCAGGGCTGGAACACCCTGCGGCGCGGCAAGCGAAGCGGTGTTTCGCTGATCGTAGCACTTTGTGCTGTCGCCGTCCTGATCGGACTTTCGCTCAGTATCGTGTATTCCTCCTCCATGCTGCTCTCGCGGGCCAACCGCAAGATCGGCAGGGAACGCTGTTATCAGCTGGCGCAGTCCTTTGCACAGGTGCTGGACAGCGAACTGCAGGAATACAAAACAATAAAGCCGGAATTGGATACCAATTTTGCACCGGAAGGCTGTTTCTACCGTGAAGTGAACAACATTTTAGCGGAAGATACGGGATTGGGTATTTACGATCCGGACCGTTCGGATGAAACCACTGCCTGCTATAATGCGGGTTCGACCGAGGATAACTACGGCAGGATTACGATTCTGCTCCGTGATGTTACCGATGTGCAGGACCCGATCACAGGCGATACCTTTGCATACGGTGCTCGGGACGAAGGCACCGAAAAGGCAGAGC
>OODT01000894.1_pt1 | contig 22652 bp, 25 predicted proteins | sample 1671841 | NCBI WGS metagenome assembly OODT01 (sample SAMN06348198, study PRJEB24527) | human gut metagenome | biome: human gut; feature: ankylosing spondylitis patient; material: feces | host: Homo sapiens | place: China | collected 2015-10 | reverse complement strand
CTTATCGAGATGGTCAGCGGAAAGCAGGGTGTTCCTGAGCAGGTGCATTAGCAGGGAGCGTTCCGAAGACACTTTGCAGCGTTTGTTAGAGAAAGTAAATCGAGTGCCATTGCACGAAGATTTCCACTTTCGAGTTACAAACGGTCAACGGGCTGAGGTAAAGCGGGCTTGCACCGCGAAGGAATATCCCTGCTTTCCGCGTCCGCTTCGCCACAAAGAAGTCTTTTTCTTTACAAGCGTATCCCCCCAACAACTACAAATTTAATGAGCAATTTAATTCCTCTGATACTTCTCCTCGCAATATTTACACCGGTACACCTGGTTCTCTTCATCAGTCAGGACGAAAATATGATCCAGCCCCTGCTCGATAGAAGTGATGCAGCGGGGATTTTTACAGCGGATGATATTTTTGATCTCACGCGGAAGTTTCAACGGTTTTTTTGAAATGATCTTTCCATCTTCTATGATATTTACAGTGATATTATGATCGATGAAACCGAGAATATCCAGATCCATGAAGTCGATCGGGCATTCAATCTTCATGATATCCTTTTTCCCCATCTTATTACTTTTTGCATTTTTGATAATAGCAACGCAACAGTCCAGCTTGTCAAGGTGAAGATATTTATAAATCTCCATGCTTTTTCCGGCTTCAATATGATCCAGTACAAATCCCTCGGAAATCTTTCCTACAGTTAATGTATTTTCTACCATTTCAGGTACTCCTTTCATTATGTATGGTTGTCAGTCGTAAAATCGGTCAGTCTACGTGAATGTCCAGCAGGGTAAGGATCAGTGCCATACGCACATAGACACCATACTGTACCTGACGGAAATAAGCGGCACGCGGATCGTCATCGACTTCAACAGCAATTTCATTTACTCTTGGAAGTGGATGGAGAACATACATATCTTCCGGTGCAAGAGCCAATTTTTCCTGATCTAATACATAAAAATCTTTCATACGAACATAATCTTCTTCATTGAAAAAACGCTCTTTCTGTACGCGTGTCATATAGAGGATATCCAGTTTTGGAAGAGCGTCTTCAAGACGGACTACTTCCTCGTATGGGATCTGTTGTCTGTCCAGGACATCCTGACGGATATACTCGGGAAGTCTTAATTCTTCCGGAGAAATGAGGACAAATCGGATTCCTTCATATCGAACCAGTGCGTTGATCAGAGAATGGACAGTGCGTCCAAATTTCAGGTCTCCACAGAGACCGATCGTCATATTGTTAAGACGTCCCTTTAAATTGCGGATCGTCAAAAGGTCTGTCAGCGTCTGGGTTGGATGCTGGTGTCCGCCATCACCGGCATTGATGATCGGAATAGTAGAATACTGGCTTGCAACGATCGGTGCTCCTTCTTTTGGGTGACGCATGGCACAGATGTCTGCATAGCAGGAAATGACACGGATGGTATCAGAAACGCTCTCACCTTTTGATGCAGAGCTGGAGTCGGCAGAGGAAAATCCCATAACACTTCCACCAAGATTCAGCATTGCGGCTTCATGGCTCAGACGGGTACGGGTACTCGGTTCATAGAAGAGCGTAGCAAGTTTTTTTCCATCGCATGCATGGGCATATTTTTTTGGATTTGCTTCAATGTCCTGTGCCAGGTCAAGAAGCTGGTCTAATTCTTCCACTGAAAGATCAAGTGGGCTTATCAAATGTTTCATCAGGAAACCTCCTTGTATTATAGAACTGTAAAAATGTATATCTTATCGGAACTGTAATAAATCATCCACGCTCTTTCTTTTTGGAACTTCCGGGTCGATGTCAGGCCAACCAACAGCAATGAGTGCTGCAAGTTCGCGTTCTTCTGGAATCTCTAAAAGCTCTGTAATCTTGTCTTCATCAAAAATGCCCATAATGACAGTGCCAAGCCCTTTCTCTTTTGCAGCAAGGCAGAAAGTCTGACAGGCAGCTCCTGTATCGAACATCTGCCAACGGTCTTCTTTTTTTGTAGAATAAGAACCGTCACGTTCAAAACCGCACCTTCCTTTAATAAAAGTAACGGCAATCAGCATGGGAGACTGCTGTATGATATTGGAATTATATACCGGGGTACAATCATCTGCGATTTTTTTAAGAATAGAAGAATCATCAATTGCGATATAACGGGTGATCTGAGTATTTTTCCAAGAAGGAGAATAGGATGCCATAGATACGATCGATTCAATCAAAGAGTGATCGACGGGATCAGGCTTGTATTTTCGGATACTTCTGCGAGTTGTAATGCATTCATTCACATTCATAATATAACCCTCCTTTTTAATTGATATTGCATTGTGACCGGTTACAGGAGATCCACGGCGGAAACCTGTAAAGATCGAATCTATTTTCTGTATAATGATATACTAAATTGGCGGTGGTTTCAAGAGCAAATTAAAGTATATGAGAAAGAATATAAGGGGAGATTTTTCCTCATTTCAGGGAACGTTCATTCTCCGATTAGAAATCTATCGTAGATTTTAAAGAAAAAATGTATTATACTAAAAATCAGTATGTGCAAAGGAGAAGAAAGATATGGCAACACTGGAAGAATTGAGAAACCAGCTTGATGAGATTGATAACCGTATGGCAGAGCTATATCAGATGAGAATGGATGTCTGCCAGCAGGTAGGTGAATATAAAGTAAAAGCCGGAAGAAAAGTCTATGACCGTCAGAGAGAAAAAGACAAACTGGCAGATGTGGCTTCAAAAGTGCAGGGAGAATTTAATAAGAAGGGAATTAAAGAACTGTATTCTCAACTGATGTCGATGAGCCGGAAACTTCAGTACCAGAGACTGGTAGAGGCAGGAGCATTAGGGCGGTTACCGTTTATTCAGATTCATTCCCTGGATAAAGAAAATGCAAGAGTCGTATTTCAGGGAACAGAGGGGGCTTACGGGCAGGCTGCAATGAACCAGTTCTTCGGGGAGGATGTGAATTGCTTTCATGTAAGGACATTCCGGGATGCGATGGAGGCAATTGAAGAAGGCTCTGCGGATTTTGCAGTTCTTCCGATTGAAAATTCTTCGGCAGGTCCGGTGAACGAGATGTATGATCTGCTGGATGAATTTGAAAATTATATTGTAGCAGAGACGATCCTTCCGGTTGTTCATACTCTTTCAGGGCTTCCGGGAACAAGGTTAAGCGAGATTAAGAGGGTGTATTCTAAGGCAGAAGCACTGATGCAGACAACCCGATTCCTGGATGACCATTCAGACTGGCAGAGGATCAGTGTTGTAAATACAGCGATCGCAGCAAAAAAAGTACTGGAAGACCAGGATAAGGCACAGGCTGCAGTGTGCAGTACTTATGCAGCGAAAATTCATGGACTGGAAGTACTGGTGGATGAGATTAATGATGAGGCAGATAATTCAACCAGGTTTATCGTGGTTACAAACCAGAAGATCTTTCTGAAAGATGCAAGCAAGATCAGTATCGAGTTTGAACTCCCTCATGAAAGCGGTTCACTGTATAACATTCTTTCACATTTTATTTATAATGATCTGAATATGACAAAAATCGAGTCAAGACCGGTCGAGGGCAAGCAGTGGGAGTACCGTTTCTTTGTAGATTTTGATGGAAATCTGGAAGATGCGGCAGTGAAGAATGCAATCAGAGGTCTGCGGGAAGAGGCAAGAAATCTCCGGATTTTGGGAAATTATTCCATAGACGGACAGATCTGAGAAAAAGAGCCTGCTGATCAGAATACTATTTTAAGCACAGAGACACAAAAGAAAGACGGAAGCTGGAAAAGAGGTTATAAAAATGCGGACAAATGAACTGATGCTGTATAAGAACATGGAATATGGTGAGATTCTGAAAGATATTACCTTTCTGATCGACCATTATGAAAGTGAGTATTACAACAGGGAAGACTTAAGAGCATTGTTATTTGATTGTATCAATGAACTGCTGGAACTGTCAGTAAGTCATGGATTTGAGGGAAATCTCTGGCATACTTATCTTACCTTTCTTCTTGCCAGTGATGAGAATGCATACAGCACATCCTGTGAGATTGTGGGAGAAGTAAAAGGAAGTATCAATGAGATTGCATTGCATGATTTTAAAATATTTAAGGAATTATTTGACTATGATTTCAGTGCGATGGAAAAAAGTCTGGATGCAGAATGTCTGCAGGTCATTCTGGATTATCAGAAATGTAATGTCGGTGGGAAGGTTTTTAACCGCAGGATACGGGATCGGATCTGCACTTTGAGCTGCGACCTTGGTACAGCACAGGATGAAAAAGAGTTTAAAGTGATCCTGACACAGTTCTACAAAGAATTTGGTGTAGGTAAACTGGGTCTGCACAAGGCATTCCGGGTGGAGCATCCGGAGCATGAAGAAGTTCAGATCGTGCCGATCACGAATATTGCACATGTGCATCTGGATGATCTTGTTGGATATGAAAATGCAAAAAAGAAGCTGATCGATAATACAAAAGCATTTGTGGAAGGGAAAAAAGCAAATAACTGTCTTTTGTTCGGAGATGCGGGAACAGGAAAGTCCTCTTCAATTAAGGCAATCCTGAACCAGTATTATGATCAGGGACTGCGTATGATCGAAGTGTATAAGCATCAGTTTCAGGATCTGAATGATGTTATTGCTCAGATCAAGAACAGAAACTACAAGTTTATTATTTATATGGATGACCTTTCTTTTGAGGAGTTTGAGATTGAATATAAATATCTGAAAGCTGTGATCGAGGGAGGCCTTGAAAAAAAGCCGGAAAATGTACTGATCTATGCGACTTCCAACCGTCGTCATCTGATTCGCGAGACATTTAAAGACAAGCAGGATCGGGATGAAGACATGCATACAAATGATACGGTACAGGAAAAGCTGTCACTGGTAGCAAGATTCGGAGTAACGATTTATTTCGGTTCACCGGATAAAAAAGCATTTCAGGAGATTGTAAGGACGCTCGCCATTAAAAATGGAATCAGTCTGCCGGAAGAGAAACTTCTTCTGGAAGCAAATAAATGGGAGCTATCTCATGGAGGACTTTCAGGAAGAACAGCTCAGCAGTTTATTGATTATCTGTCCGGACAGGAGTGAGTATGACAGACAAAAAAATACCAGTATCCAGCAAAAGATATAAAAGGGAGTGCAGATATAAGACCGGGTATGAGGGCAGACTGGAATACAGAGGCGAAGGCAGACAGGAATATAGGTGCAAAGTGGCAGCCATTCTGCTGCTCTTTGTACTGACCGGGATGCTGGCAGGATGCAGCGGAAGGATGACACCAAAGAGGCTGCTGACGGATATGGAAGAAAATATGCAGAATGTCACGTCATCAGCAAATCATGTTGAAGTAGCGATCCAGATGGAAGATGTGCTGGACATAAGAAAAGTCAATATGGCACTGGATCTTGAGAATACGACGCAGCCACCTGCCGGATATGCAAAGGGAACCGCAAAGGTAACGATCAAGAATGCACAGGTTTCAGCTGATCTGGAGATCTATCAGGTTCAGGAAGATGGAAAGGCGGTAACGTACAGCAGAACCAATGATACCTGGGTGAAGGAAATGACAGAGGACAGCTCAGAGAGTCATCTGGGAGTAGACGGTGATATTTTCAGGCAGGAAGGCAAAGCAATGGAATCTTTTCATCTTGCAAAGAAGACTGTGAAAGAAGATGGAAAAGAATGTTATCAGATGTACGGGGATGTGACCGGAACAGAACTGATGGGGATTCTGGGAAAAGATATGGTCAATGCTTTTCATCTGGTAGAACTTCCAGATGAAGATGCAATCAGGGAATTAAAAATCCCGGTAATTTTTGAGATTTATAAAGATGAGATGCTGCCGGCAAGGATCCTGGTGGATATGAGTGATGTCCTGAATGAACTCTATGAATCCTATGGAGAGACAACCAAAGTGAATCTTTATTCGATCGATCTGAAGTTCACAGATTTTGATCAGGTAGATGCCATTGAAGTTCCTGAGGAAGTGAAAGAAGCAGCAGGAAAATAAAACCACAGAACAGAACCCGGAGAAAGGCTGGAAATTCTGTCCTGTGGTTTTTGTATGCCCAAGGAAAATGTCAGGGGATGTTTCTCTTCTTCAGATGGAAGATCGGAGAATCCCTGTATAGTACCGGCTGAGGAATTCAATCCTCACATAGCCGGATCTGGCTGATATCGCTGTCGATGACCATAGAATAATTCGTATAATATACGACAAATCCGGGTTTGCCTCCACCAGGTTTTTTAACCTGTTTCTTCTCAACGTAGTCAATCTCTACTTTTTCAGAACCACGCATACTGGAATAATAAGCGGCAAGCCGTGCTGCTTCCTCAAAAGTAGTATCAGGCAGTTCGACTCCATTGGTTCTGACAATGACATGGGAACCCGGAGCCTGCTTTGCATGGAACCACCAGTCATTTCCAACTGCAAAATGGAAAGTGAGCTGGTCATTCTGCAGATTATTTTTACCGACATAGATATGAAAGCCATCGCTGGAGATATAGTGGAGTGGTTTATTTTTTATTTTGACTTTCTTTTTTGTATATCTTCGGCGGATATATCCTGAATTGGTCAGTTCTTCTTTGATCTCAGCAAGATCATTCTCTGTCAGGGCAATGTCCAGTGCAGTCTGTACGGATTCGAGATAGGAGATCTCTTCTGCAGTCTCTTTGCAAAGAACCGTCAGTGCTTCAAAAGTACGTTTCTGCTTATTGTACTTTGCAAAATATCGCTGTGCATTTTCCTGCGGTGTCCTGACAGGATCTAATGGAATAGATACCATTTCATTTGTATAATAGTTGAGAGCTTCCAGTCTTTTTTCACCGGGAGCAACATTGTATCCATAAGTATTGATCAGTTCTCCGTAAACCTTATACTTATCCCGCCCTTCGGTATCTTTTAACTGGCGGATCTGCAGATCATATTTTTTGCGGTTCCGTTCCAGTGCAGTCTGTACGACATGACGCAGATCTGCGGATTTCTGGCGGATACGGGTAATCTGGTTCCTGGTTGCATAATAGGTCTCCAGGACCTGTGAAATTGAGGAAAACTCCTTCGGCATATAATTGGAAAAATGAGACAGAGGGAGTGCTGAAAATTCCTTTGGCTCTGATCCGTTAAAATAAATAACCGGTGTGAAAGTATGCTCCTTTACAGCAGACAGATAAATAGAAAACTGCGTGTAAAGATGCAGCAGAAGATCTTCAGAATATTCTTTGGCAGGTATAGAAGAATCTATTCCTGCCAGAGAGCAGATCTCTTCTGCAGTGACCGGACTGATCCCGGTAAAGCTTGTATAAATCGATTTTGAGACAGGCATCGGTTTCATGGTCAGATGTGAGGAAAATTCTTCAAAGGATACGGTCAGAGGATCTGCCTTGGACATCGTGTCCGGTACAAAATAATCCCGTCCGGGAAGAACCTCACGTACAGAACTCATCTGTGCAGAAACGTGCTTGATACTGTCAATGATCTTCCCATCCTCTGAACAAAAGATAATATTGCTGTGCTTTCCCATAATCTCTACGATCAGTTCCTTCCGGCAGAGATCACCCAGCTCGTCCAGATGCTCAATCGTAAAGTGAATGATCCGTTCCAGTCCCGGCTGATAAATGTCGACAATTCTGCCGCCACTGATATGCTTTCGCAGTAACATACAGAAATTAGGTGCGGTCATAGGACTTGGCTTGTTGGTATCAGTAAGATAAAGCAGCGGAAGAGAAGCATCGGCAGAAATCAGCAGACGATACTGCCCGGATGCCGACTTCACAGTAAGAAGAAGTTCATCAGTCTCAGGCTGTGCAATTTTGGAAATTCTTCCATTTATAAGTTTTTCTTTTAATTCATACGCGAGATTCGCGACAACGATTCCGTCAAATGCCATTTCAGATTCCTCATTTCTTATAAGTCTGAAATCAGTATAGCACAGAATCTGAAAAACTTCAAAAAAGACCTGTTGACCAATAAGGAAAAGTAGGAGTATAATAAATAAGATTATAGACATGAAGGCAGACGGATTTGAACGAGACGTTTAAACCGTTTCTTTTATGGAAAAAATGAGAATTACAGAGGATGAATGATTATGATCAAAAGCATGACCGGTTTTGGCAGATGCGAGGTTCAGAAGGAGAACAGAAAGTTTACCGTGGAACTGAAAAGTGTGAATCACCGTTATCTGGATGTAAATATCCGTATGCCAAAGAAACTGAATTTTTTTGAGACATCGATCCGTACTCTGCTGAAATCTTATGCGAACAGAGGAAAAGTAGATATTTTTATTATTTATGAAGATGCATCGCAGTCTCAGGTTTCTGTCAGATATCATGCAGGAATTGCCGGAGAGTATCTGAAGTATCTTCAGCAGATGGAGACAGAATTTGGTCTGGAGAATGATATCCGTGTATCTACACTTGCATGTTTCCCGGAAGTTTTCACAATGGAAGAGCAGACAGAGGATGAGGATGAATTGTGGAATGGTCTGAAAGAAGCATTAGAGGGAGCGTTTCGTCAGTTTGTTGAAACCAGGACAGCAGAAGGCGAGAATCTGAAGAAGGATCTTCTTGAAAAACTGTCTTATCTTGAAAGTCAGGTGGGAAAGGTGGAGGAGCGTTCTCCACAGATCGTTGCAGAGTACCGTGCGAAGCTGGAGACAAAGGTGAAAGAGCTTCTGGAAGATGTGCAGATCGATGAAAGCAGGATCGCAGCAGAGGTAATTTTATTTGCAGATAAGATCTGTACCGATGAAGAGGTAGTGAGACTGAAAAGCCACATTCAGCATATGAGGTTGACTTTGGAAGAAAAGGAAGGAATCGGAAGGAAACTTGATTTTATTGCACAGGAGATGAACCGCGAGGCGAATACGATTCTTTCCAAAGCCAATGATCTGGAAGTATCGAATCTGGCAATCGGACTGAAGACTGAGATTGAGAAGATCAGGGAGCAGATCCAGAATATAGAGTAGTTTGAGAAAAAGAGGAACGGGATTATGGACAAAAAAGGTATATTGATCGTTGTATCAGGATTTTCGGGTTCAGGGAAAGGAACTCTGATGAAAGCTCTTATGAAAAAATATCCTGAGAATTATGCACTTTCTATTTCGGCAACCACCAGGCAGCCAAGAGAAGGCGAGACAGATGGGAAAGAGTATTTTTTCATTTCAAAAGAGGAATTTGAAAAAATGATTGCCAACAGCGAACTGATAGAGTATGCTAAATATGTGGAAAATTACTACGGCACTCCGCGTGATTATGTAGAAAGGCAGTTGGAATCCGGAAAGGATGTGATCCTGGAGATTGAGATTCAGGGGGCATTGAAAGTAAAAAAGGCTTTCCCGGATACGTTGCTTTTATTCATCACTCCGCCGACAGCACAAGAGCTGAGAAGCCGTCTGGTCGGAAGGGGAACAGAGACGCTGGATGTGATCGAGTCAAGAATGGATCGTGCCTGTGAAGAAGCAGAAGGAATGGATCAATACGATTATCTGATCGTGAATGATGATCTGGACACCTGTGTGGAGGAGGTTCATCGGATTATCCGTGGCGAGCATCACCGTAGTACCAGAAATACAGGATTTATGGAAAAGATCAAAGAAGATCTGAACAGTTTGAAAGGAGAAAAATAAATATGCTGCATCCATCTTATACAGACCTGATGAAGGTCGTGAACAAAGACGTTGAAGAGGGAGAATCCAAGATCGTCAACAGCCGTTATTCTATCGTAATGGCTACATCCAAAAGAGCAAGACAGTTGATCGCCGGAGAGCTTCCGTTAGTTCCTGCTAAGAATGGAGATAAACCACTTTCAATAGCGATTGAAGAGCTGAATGAAGGTAAATTAAAGATCATGGCTGAGAATGCGGAGGAAGAAGAGTAAGAAGGTCGGGGCAGATGCGAAAAATGTATCTGCTCTTTTTACGCAGAACGCAGATGTGAAAATAAAAAATAGATACATCATGGAGGTTACAGATTTATATGAAGATACTTTTTATCTCTCTGGGATGCGACAAAAACCTGGTTGATACAGAGGTTATGCTGGGATTACTGGCATCCAGAGGATATGAGATGACAGATGATGAGCAGGAAGCGGATATTATCGTGATCAATACCTGCTGCTTTATTCATGATGCCAAGGAAGAAAGTATTCAGAATATCCTTGAGATGGCAGAACTGAAAAAAGAAGGAAAAGTAAAAGCACTGATCGTGACGGGGTGCATGGCAGAGCGTTATAAAGATGAGATTCTGGAAGAAATACCGGAAGTAGACGAAGTACTTGGAACGACGGCATATGATAAAATACTGGATGCGGTAGATGCAGCACTTGAAGGAAATCAGGAAGTGATCCTTTCGGATATTGATGCACTGCCACTGCCGGAGACAAAGCGTCTTGTTACAACCGGAGGACATTTTGCCTATCTGAAGATCGCAGAGGGATGTGACAAGCATTGCACATACTGTATTATTCCAAAAGTAAGAGGAAATTATAGGAGTGTTCCGATGGAGCGTCTTGTGAATGAAGCCAGGGAACTGGCAGAGCAGGGGGTAAAAGAGCTGATCCTTGTGGCACAGGAGACGACGCTGTATGGAAAGGATCTTTATGGAGAAAAGTCACTGCATAAGCTGGTCAGAGAATTGTGTAATATCAGCGGAATCCGATGGATCCGTATTTTATACTGTTATCCGGAAGAGATTACAGATGAACTGATCCAGGTGATGAAGGAAGAACCGAAAGTCTGCCATTATCTTGATCTTCCGATCCAGCATGCGAATGATACGATTCTGAAGCGGATGGGCAGAAGGACTACGAAGCAGGAACTGGTCAATATAGTGGAAAAGCTGAGAAGTGAGATTCCTGATATCTGTCTGCGTACAACCCTGATCACAGGATTCCCGGGAGAAACCGCAGAACAGCATGAAGAACTGATGCAGTTTGTGGACGAGATGGAGTTTGACCGTCTGGGAGTCTTTACTTATTCGCCGGAAGAGGATACACCGGCAGCAGGAATGCCGGAGCAGATCGAAGAAGAAGTAAAAGAAGACCGGCAGGCAGAGATCATGGAACTGCAGCAGGAGATCGCATTTGACAAGGCGGAAGACATGATCGGAAGAGAGGTTCTGGTTATGATCGAAGGAAAAGTTGCTGATGAAAATGCGTATGTCGGAAGAACTTACAGAGACGCTCCGAATGTTGACGGATTGATTTTTATCAATACAAATGAAGAGTTACTTTCGGGTGATTTCGCAAGAGTAAAAGTAACAGGTGCTTTGGATTATGATTTGATAGGAGAGTTATTATGAATTTACCAAATAAGCTGACAGTATTACGGGTGATCATGGTACCATTTTTTGTGTTTTTTATGCTGACGGACGTAGGAGGGGCGGCAAATAAGTGGATTGCTCTGGCAATTTTTGTGATTGCAAGTCTGACAGATATGCTGGACGGAAAGATTGCAAGAAAGTATAATCTTGTGACGAATTTTGGAAAATTTATGGATCCGCTGGCAGATAAGCTGCTGGTATGCTCCGCAATGATCTGCCTGATCCCTTCAGGAAAGCTGCCGACAGCGATCGTGATTGTTATCATTGCAAGAGAATTTATCATCAGTGGATTCCGGCTGGTTGCATCAGACAACGGAATTGTGATCGCAGCAAATTACTGGGGAAAATTTAAGACCGTATCTCAGATGGCGATGATCATTGTACTGATTGCGGATCTTGGAGGAGCTTTTGATCTGATCGGACAGATCCTGATCTGGCTGGCTCTTGCCCTGACGATCATTTCACTGATTGATTATGTATGGACGAACAGACAGGTTCTGACGCAAGGAGGCATGTAACAGATGTATCTGGAATGGTATTTAAAGGAGCAGGCTGCAGGAGAAAAGACGCTGGAAGAGACTGTGGTTGAACTTCTGGCAGAAAAAGGATTCCATATAACGACGGCAGAATCCTGTACCGGTGGGATGATCGCAGGCACTCTGGTTAATGTTGCCGGAGCATCGGAGGTACTGAATGAAGGATATGTTACTTATTCCAATGAGGCAAAAGAACGTTTGGTGAGGGTCTCACATCAGACTCTGGAGCAGTTTGGAGCAGTCAGTGAACAGACTGCACGGGAGATGGCAGAAGGGGCAGCAAGGGCAGCGAAAGCAGAAGCTGCACTGAGTGCCACCGGGATTGCCGGTCCGGGAGGCGGCACAGCGGAAAAACCGGGACTGGTTTATATCGGCTGTTATCTGAATGGAAAGACTACAGTGAAAGAATGCCGGTTTACGGGAAACCGGATGGAAAACCGGCTGCATACAGTAGAAACGGCACTTGAAATGTTAAAAGAAAGATTGCTTACAGAAGAGTAAGAGTGGAAAATGTCAGATTTATAAAAAATCTGGCATTTCTTAGTGAAAAACTTGTCAAAGTAATGATTGACGAATGAGGTAAATTGTGCGAAAATAAACACATATGGTGCAATGAGAAAAGTGTGCGGCAGGTGGCACATCTTTTTCTATGGTACAGGCATCCGGGGCAGACAGGTGTGCCACGGTGGACAGGAAGAGTATCATGCATAGGAAGAAAGGGTTCGCTGAGCCCTTTTTAGTGCGAAAAAGTGTACCGTATACGAAGAAAATCATACATATTGAAAGGAGTATTAACATGATTTATTCACACGAAGTAGAAATGATGTGTCCGGTAGCCCAGGGCGTAAACCATGGCGCAGCTCCAATTCCAGAAGAAGCTAAATGGGTAAAGGCAAAAGAAATCAAAGATATCTCCGGACTTACGCATGGTGTAGGCTGGTGTGCTCCACAGCAGGGTACTTGTAAGCTGACACTGAACGTAAAAGACGGAATCATCCAGGAGGCACTTGTTGAGACAATCGGATGTTCAGGAATGACTCATTCCGCAGCTATGGCTTCTGAGATCCTTCCGGGAAGAACACTTCTTGAAGCACTGAATACAGACCTTGTCTGTGATGCTATCAATACAGCTATGAGAGAACTGTTCCTTCAGATCGTTTACGGAAGAACTCAGAGTGCATTCTCAGAGGACGGACTTCCGATCGGAGCAGGACTGGAAGACCTTGGAAAAGGACTTCGTTCACAGGTTGGTACAATGTACGGTACACTGAAAAAGGGACCTCGTTATCTTGAGATGACAGATGGTTATGTAACAGGAATCGCACTGAATGAAGATGATGAGATCATCGGATATCAGTTCGTAAACTTTGGCAAGATGATGGATTTCATCAAAGCCGGAGACGAGCCTGCTGTTGCTCTTGAAAAAGCAAAAGGACAGTATGGACGTGTTGACGATGCTGTTAAGATCATTGACCCGAGAAAAGAGTAAGGAGGACTATTTCAATGGCATTATTTGAATCATATGAAAGAAGAGAGAAACAGATTCTTGCAAAACTTGCTGAGTATGGAATCAACTCCATCGAAGAAGCTGCTGAAGTAACGAAAGCAGCCGGTCTTGATGTTTACAAGATGATCGAGGGAATCCAGCCAATCTGTTTTGAGAACGCAAAATGGGCTTACACTGTAGGTGCAGCTATCGCAATCAAAAAGGGATGTACAAAGGCAGCAGACGCAGCAGCAGCAATCGGAGAGGGACTTCAGTCTTTCTGTATTCCGGGATCTGTTGCAGATCAGAGAAAAGTTGGTCTTGGACATGGTAACCTTGGAAAGATGCTTCTTGAAGAGGATACAGAGTGCTTCGCATTCCTGGCTGGACACGAGTCATTCGCAGCAGCAGAGGGTGCAATCGGTATCGCAGAGAAAGCAAATAAGGTTCGTAAGAAACCTCTTCGTGTTATCCTGAACGGTCTTGGAAAAGACGCTGCTCAGATCATTGCACGTATCAACGGATTTACATATGTTGAGACAGAGCTTGACTATCATACAGGAGAGCTGAAAGAAGTATTCCGTAAGGCTTATTCTGACGGACTTCGTGCAAAAGTTAACTGCTACGGAGCTAACGACGTAGTAGAAGGTGTTAAGATCATGTGGAAAGAGAACGTAGATGTATCCATCACAGGAAACTCTACAAACCCGACAAGATTCCAGCACCCGGTAGCAGGAACATATAAGAAAGAGCGTCTTGAAGCTGGAAAGAAATATTTCTCAGTTGCTTCAGGTGGTGGTACAGGACGTACACTTCACCCGGACAACATGGCAGCAGGACCGGCTTCTTACGGTATGACAGATACAATGGGACGTATGCATTCTGATGCACAGTTCGCTGGATCTTCATCTGTACCGGCTCATGTTGAGATGATGGGTCTGATCGGTGCTGGTAACAACCCGATGGTTGGTATGACTGTAGCTGTTGCAGTAGCTGTTGAGGAAGCTGCTAAGGCTGGTAAGTTCTAAAAAACCCAGTATTTATTGCATTTCTAGACTTGCAGAGAACTGACGAAACTTGATAAAAACTGGCATATCTATATGCTATGTGTATATTAAGTGTATACTAAAAGAGGGAGTAGCGTTGTTGCTATTCCCTCTTTTTTGGTCCAACTTTTCCAAATCTGTTCGTAGCCATTCTACGTCTCGAACCGTGTAAGTTGATTCTGTTATATCCTTTATGTTGTGTCCGACCAATTGCTGGGAAACTGGTTAAACCAATCATACTACAACGTAATTGGAAACAATAAGCGTGAATGTTGCGAAAGGCAGAAACAAATGATTGGATGGTATATGGTGATAGTAAGTCTAAGTACCTAGTAGAAATATTTCTACAGATAGGATAACATCAGCCGGACGAAAACTCACAGCTTCATCTTCAGAGACTACCCACCCTTTGAGCCGCTACTGCCTAGTGTAGCGACTTTTAATGTATAGTCCTCGTGTAGTGGCAACTTATCTTCCACTATAATCATGGTACGCATGTGTCTGCGTTGGTAAGATGACACAAATTATGGTTCCCATTTCCATCCACACTTACCACATCTATTGATAGTCTTTCCGCTACCGATAAATCCGGTAAGAAATGAAAATCCGCGCTGACCAGTTGTAATCTGGTTTGAACCGCAGTTCGGGCATATAATTGTGGAGCCGCCATTCATAATATAAGAATCCAATTCTGCGTTCGGTATGACTGCATTATACGTCTCTTGTAGAATGATTTTACACTGAAATGGATTCAACGTATTGAATATCCAGTCTGCCTGTTCTTTTGAAACTGAGCGAAAAAGTGTATACGGTGGATTGTCAATAATCCTTTTTGATGATGTTAAGTCTAACTTTAAAAGTGGTCTTATACATCCTATGAGCTTAGTCTGATTTTTATATTTTACTGTATTGCTCTCGTATCCGGCATAAATAACATCCTATGAAATATCAGTTTTATTATTAAGTGGGTATCCGCAGTGAATACACTGAACTGATTTGTCAGAAATTTCTTTGCCACATTCAGGGCATTTTATTAAAGACATAACCACACCTCCTATTGATTTTATTCAATTTTACCATGAAATCACCGATAAGTCTATTGTCTGTTGGTAAGGCAGCCAGTGGAATAAAATCTTTAGCGGATGCTGGTGCTGCGGCTCAATTAGCATTTGAAGGTATGCTTGGTGCAATCAGTCCTCTCACACTTGCGATTGCTGGTATCGGTGCCGCATTTCTTGTATGGAAAGCATACAACAACTATATTCAAGAACAAGTTCAAGCTGCTCAGGAAGCTGGAAACGCATGGCAGGAATCTAATCATTCTATCGAAGAATATAAGAACAGAGTCGTAGAATTGCGTGATCAGTTAGCATCTGGGTCACTAACAGAATCTGAAGCATATCAAGCAAAATCTGAGTTGCTATCAATTCAGGAAATGCTTACTGAGGCATATGGAAGTCAAGCTGAAGGTATTGACCTTGTAAATGGATCTCTGCGCGAGCAGATTGGTCTTATGGAACACTTAAGCCAATCAGATGCGAATAAATATCTGAATGAAAATCAAGAAGGCATCAACAAAGCAACAAAGGAAATGGAGAAGCAGCGTAATTATTTCCTTGGTGAATATTTTGAAGAGGCAGTAGACCCTGCGTCAGAAGCAATCAAGAAAGCATTAGCAGCATCTCAAGAAAAATATGGTGATCTAATCACATCAAGCAATGACATGATCTTCTTCAATGGAGATGCTTCACAAGCAGAAGCTGCTCTGAATGATTTTATGACTGATGTACGTAAGGCATCAGATGAGCTTGGTGGCGATTATGCATATGTACTGGATGCTATATTCAGCAATTCTGAAAGCGGTCTGAAAGATGCGAATGAAATTCTGGATAAATATCAAGAGGTGTATGAACAGGCAAAAGCTGCCGAATTAGCTGCTGATTCAACACAATATAAAGGTACTAATGGAGTGGTTCAGACAGCTGCGAAGTGGATGAGTGATTATTCAAAGGCAGTGCAAGAATATAATGATGCACTAGCGGGCGGAGATTCGTCTAAAATAGCTGAAGCAAAAACAAACTTTGATGCAGTAGATAAATCTGTGCAGTGCAGAAGGTATGAGCCAGGAAAGAGAAACTACGGCTTTAAGCATGAAGGGAAAGAGTATACGGTGTACTTCGATAACCAGGGATTTAACGTAGAAAGCCAGGACAAACAGCACAAAGAGTATCTTAGGGACTACGAACTAATGGAACTGCTGGAAGCTATGCTAGAAGCCGGGTACTTCGGAGTAGTGGAAACGCTGAAAAATACGATAAAGAAGACGGTTAAGAAGGTGTCAGAATCTGACACAAAGAAAGCAGAAAGACAGATCCAGGAAGCAGTAGAAAAGAGCCAGGCGGCAGTAGTCGAAGAAGTAGATATAGCAGAAGCTACGGGTATTCTTACGGCTGATCTATTCCAGTTACGGGAATACATAAACGAAGACGATTTTTACGCATTATAGGAAATCGTAATTAACTGTGAGTTAGCAGCAAGAAAGGGCGTGGAAAGATGAACAATAAGACAAAAGAAACTTGAAAGCAGCACCGGGAAATAAAAAACCATATTACGCACTATTAGAAGATATGATAGAGCCTATTATAAAAACATTGACAAATAGTACTATATATGGTACTATAATATCAAGAAAGGAAGTGACACAGTGCCAAGCGTAGAAAAGATAATTGAAAAAATGAAAAGACAGCCAAACGGAATACGCCCGGAAGAAGCTGACAAAGTATTAAGGGCTTACGGTTATGAAGGAGTAAGGCAGAAGGGAAGCCACAAGCAGTACTTGAACAAAGAAACAGGCGACTTAACAACAATCAAACAGGAAAGCCCATTAAAGAAAGCGTACATAGTAGATATTCTAAACAGGATAGGGGAGTAAATCCCCTAACATGGATATAATATAAGAGTAAGAAGGAAGGAGTGCGAGCAATGGAAGTTAAAGATTATATGAAGCTGCCATATACAAGATTAGTACAGGAAATGAACGACGAAAGCGGGCATTACTTTTACGGAAGAATCTTAGAACTGGACGGCTGCCAAAGTACAGGCGATACGTTAGACGAATTATACGAAAGCCTTAACGAAGCTATGGAAGGATATATAGAAGTTAAGTTAGAAAATAATTTAGCAATTCCTGTACCGGAATCAGTAAACAACTATAGCGGGAAGTTTGTTGTAAGGCTGCCTAAGTCATTACATCAGCGTTTAGCAATCGAAGCAGACAAAGAAGGCGTAAGCCTTAATCAATTAGCGTTATACAAATTGGCACTTTAAATATAAGGCTACAGTTTCTGTTGAGGAAGCTGCTAAGGCTGGTAAGTTCTAAAAAATAGATCAAGTAAATATGGAAAAACCCTTGAAAATACAACATTTCAAGGGCTTTTCTTTTATGTGAAAATATTGATTTGTTTTAATTTGAAAACCAGTAAAAACGGGTGAAAATCACATTATTTGTCGATTATTTGTATACCGAGATTTGTCGATAATATAATAATATTTAAAAAAGAGAACCGAGGCGTTTTTTTTATTTCAGTAAATCTGCAATACAGATCTTCAAATCATCGTAGATCCCAACAGAAATCTCATCATCAAAAGAATATTGATTGGAATCTTCTACGTCACCAAAGAAGTAGGTCTGAACCGTTTGCTTCATTGGATTCACAATCCAGTATTCACGAACACCGGCTGTACGGTATTTAAACAATTTTGTGAGGTAATCCATGCGTTGGCTGCTTGGTGATACGATCTCTATAATAAAATCAGGAGCACCATTACATCCTTTTTCATTAATCCGGTTAGGATCACAAATCACGGAGATATCTGGTTCTACATAATTGTGGTCGTCCTGATTAAGAAAAACGGCAAATGGAGCAGGGTAAACTTTGCACGGTCCGCTGTTCTTTTTGATGTAATCGCGAAGAGTTGCGGAAAGCTCCATTACCAGTTCCTGGTGGAAGGGACTCAGTGGAGCCATATTATAGATCTGTCCATCGATCAGCTCAGCACGCTGTCCATCAGGAAGAGAGTAGATATCTTCAATTGTATAGTTGTTTGATTTTGGTAATGGCATATGCTTACGTCCTTTCTAATCGAGTTTCTGAGTAGTGTTCACCATTTTGCCCAAGTGGGAAAATGGTCATTAAACAATTTATTCACCTATGTCAAAATTAAAATCCGAGTTCTTTCCTGAGGTCATCCTGTGAGCAGGATGGCTGATAATCAGGATCTCCGGATTTCAATACATACATAAGTACTTCATCAGAAAAGACGGGTGAATCACCCGCTTTTTTCGTCTTCGCAGAGACTTCTCAGGTAAGCTTTAATCACGTCACGCTGATCAGCACTCAGCTCCAGATACTTCTGAATAATCTTTTTATCTATATTATCAAGATCGTAATCATCGGCAAGATCATCCAAAGCGGTATCAGGGATATTAATGAAAGGCTCTCCTTTTTCTCCGGTGAGCCAAAAGTAATTTACTCGGAACTCACGGCAGATGGATTTAGCCATTTGTTCAGTTAAATTATTTTTTCCATTTTCAATTAAGCTAAGAGCAGATTTTTTGATTCCTAATTTTTCGCCAAACTTTTCTAACGTAAGATTGACATTAGGATGCTTTCTTATCATTCGCACTCTTTCACCCTGTGTCATAGTCTCACCTCCCTTGAATTGATGTTAACACTACTGAAAGATGAAGTCAATGCATAAAGTTTACAAAATAAACAAAAATGTTTTGTGATATTAATTAAACAAACCACAATATTTGCAAGACAAACGAAAGCGAGGTGAGATGAAAATTATACTGATCCTATTGCTTGTAGTAGCAAAGGTGATATACTTTCAGTGTATTCTTTTAAAAACCTGTATTATCTCAGAGCTGAGTCAGCTTTTTCTCTTCTCTTTTTATTCTGATAGTCAGGCAAAGGAAGAGAAAGGCTGCTCCCAGTATGGCAACAATAAGCATTGCATATCCCATAGACGGGTCAAGGAATACTGTTCTGCCTAAAAAGCGGTTGCTGAGCCTTGCAACGAGCGTATTTCCGACGACATTTACTAAAAAGTAATAGAGAATACCAAATAGTACAAAAGTTGCGGGATAGCTGAATCTCACAACGGTCAGGGGAGTTGTGACTATGCAGGCAATGACCATACCGATATACAGAAGTGCAATAAAAAGGATCATAAACTGTGAGGTCAGGATCCGGTATAGGTTGACAAGTCCTCCGAGGCGGTTACTGAAACCATCATAAATTCCCTCTGCATAAGTATTGATCGCCGACTGGGCAGATGCTGAATCGGATAAAAGAGAAGCAGTGATCAGCTTTTCCATTCCATCGGATAGCGGAATCTGCTTTTTTATTTCGGTCAATGCAGTGGAGGCAATCTGAACCAGTTCATTGCTGATATCAACATGGATCTCATCAAATTCTTTGCCGCTTGCAATTCCCTGAATCATAGCCTGGGCATATTTTTCAGCAAGAGCATCTACAGCAGGAGAATTTTGCAGTTTATCCTGGATCTGCCCCAGAATTTCAATATCATCTGATGGAAGAGAGTCAAATACAGTATCCATCATACGTTCGGAGATTGCGGAAGAAAGTCCGGCATCTTCGAGAATATAATTAACGTAATCCTTAGCATTCCATATAAGGCAGCCAAATGTCAGAAGAAGGATCAGAAGGGCATGGATCATAAAAAACCGTCTCTTTTTAAAGTCTCTTTTTAAGAGAGAACCGACACGCATTTTGTAAACTTCATTCCACGGAAGAGTAGATGCTTCTGCCGGAAGTTCCCGGAGTGTCTCGATTTCGTTGATCCTCAGGAAGTCTTCTATTGCCTGGCGATGTTTTTCAGTGGCTGGTTTGAAAAGGACAAGTGACAGCCGGTCTTTGACCTGAAAAAAATAAAAATCTCCACTGACGGCACATTTTCGGAGATTCTTTTTAGTCAGTATAATTTTGTCTGATACGGTCAGTGAATCCTCGTTGATTTGATATTCAAGAGGAGGTCTCCTTTGCCATTTCCAGTGCAGCCTCTGGGCAAGCTTTAATTTTTTCTTTTCAGATCTGTCAGGATAGAGAAGGCGGCAGACATGATAGCAATCTTCTATAGTAAAAGAAACCACTTTTTGTTCTTCATTCATTCAATCATCTCCTCAGAATTATTCTATTATTAAGGTTACAAAAAAGTATAGTCTCTTTCAGAACAAGAGTCAATGTTAAAAAATAACAAAGAAAATTGTCGAAATGGATTGACAAGGAAAGTTGTCAATGATAAGCTGTGAATGACAAGAAAAGTTGTCAATAATAACTTGGAAAAGGGAGGAGAGAATCATTTGGCATTACTGAACCATGTAAAGGAATACCGTTCCGAACTGGGGATCAATCAGACGGAACTCGGAAAGCTTGCCGGTGTATCGAGACAGACGATCAGTCTGATCGAGAGGGGGGATTATTCTCCCTCAGTGACACTGGCATTAAAGCTGGCAAAAATCTGTGGAGTAAAAGTAGAAGATCTGTTTGAGTATGAGGAGGATGTAGAATGAAAAAGAAAAATAGTCATAAAAGTTTTATACTTAAAATGTCTGCGGGTGCTATAATCGGTATGGTTCTGGGCGGAACAGGAATGTATTTTATAGAGCGTGCCTCAGACTGGAAGGAGATTGGAACGATCACGCTGCATATCAGTGGGATAGAACAACTGCTCCTTCCTGGAATGGCTGTGGTACTTGCATTGTCTGTGATAGCGGAAGAATGGATCTGTCATTGTTTGAAAAAGAACTGCAATGCTCTGTTGAAAGCTGATGATGAAGAGTGTGACAGACTGGAATATGAAGAAGAAAAATACGGTGCATGGCTGACGGGTGTGAATGTCTTATCACAGGTCTTATGTATTCTGATTCTGGCTTTCGGTTATTCATTGGATTATATTGGAAGGGGCGGTAGTACTTCAATCACGTTCCTGTGGGCGTGTATTTTGTTTTTGAGCTGTTTCTTTTATGATGGGATCATGCAGGTACGGTATGTTAAACTTGTTCAGAAAGTCCATCCGGAAAAGAAAGGAGATCCCTCCTCTTCAAAATTTCAGAAAGAATGGCTTGCAAGTTGTGATGAAGCAGAAAAAGAGATTGTATTTCAGAGTGCATATAAAGCATATATGTGTATGAACAAAGTAATTCCACTGTTACTTCTTCTGACATTAATTTTGAATCTCTTTTTTAATACAGGAATCCTTGCAATTATTGTTGTTGCAGGAATGTATCTGGTCATGACAGTAGCATATTCCAAAGCGTGCGTTCAGATAAGGAAAGAAAAAATCTTCCGTTAAAATTTTTGATAAATGTTGCGAAAAAATATCAACAAGCTTATACTGTAAAAATAGAGGCAGGGATACAGAACGGGTGTCCTGTTTCGTGATAAAATATTATGGCAGGAGGAGATAATGATGAGTGAACTGAAAGTCGAAAGAAAAGAAAATATGTGTGGTGGAGAAGGACATGTCCTGATCAAGCATATTCTTGGTGAAAAAGAGTTAAATGGAAAATGCGGATTATATGCAGAAGTGACAATCGAGCCAGGATGTTCTCTTGGATATCATGAGCATCATAATGAGAGCGAGACATACTATATCCTGCGTGGAGAGGGAGATTATAACGACAACGGTACAGTTCGTCCGGTAAAAGCAGGAGATGTTACCTTTACTCCTGACGGAAAAGGGCATGGACTGAAGAATATAGGAGATACAGATCTTGTATTTATGGCACTGATCATTTTTGATTAATTAGGAAATAAAGGGATTAAAAGAAAAGACAGCAGATCCAAAAATGAGGGAGCGTGTCAGAAGAACTTTCTGGTTCCGTGGATCTGCTGTTTTTTTAATGGATGCAGGCGACGGACTGAAGTCCGTACCTGCATGAAAGACTGACAACTGCGACGATGAGCTGAGATCTTTACACAATGTATTTCGCTGTGTGAAAATTAGCTCATATGCCGTCGGATCAGGCAGGAAATGACTCCGGCAGTACAAAGTCCCAGCAGTGCATTATGGAGAGAACCGTATACATCGAACGCACCTTTGATGCCATAGAGGATCTCCGGACTGTCAGGAAGAAAATGACTGAATAAAAAGCAAAGATACGAAGTGATAAATACGAGGAGGAATGAAAAAAGTCCTCTTCCGGTATCTTCTTTTATGGTTCGTCCGTTCTCTCTCACGCGTACCCGGGTCATTGTCCAGATCAGGGAGATAAA
>OODT01000884.1_pt1 | contig 22951 bp, 17 predicted proteins | sample 1671841 | NCBI WGS metagenome assembly OODT01 (sample SAMN06348198, study PRJEB24527) | human gut metagenome | biome: human gut; feature: ankylosing spondylitis patient; material: feces | host: Homo sapiens | place: China | collected 2015-10 | reverse complement strand
TCCTTGCCCTCTCCGTCACCTTCGGTGACACCTCTCCCAAAGGGAGAGGCTTTGCGCCCTGCTTTCTTATTTATACCTCTATCAGCTCCCCCAGCTCCAGCGCGTATATCCCTTTATAAGTCACCCGCCGGGGGGCGAAGCGCTTCTCAATGGCCTTTGCGTAGAGTTCCAGCTGAGCGCGGTAGGCGCGGACGAAGTCGGCGGGAGTCTTGCGGCGGTCCGTCTTGTAGTCCAGAAGCTCGAGGTGGTCGGGGTAGATGAGGACGATGTCCGCGATGCCCTGCACCAGTACCCCGGCGTCGGCGGCAGGGCCGTCGGGCAGGGCGCGGCCTTGGGCAGCCATGACCTCGGCGGCGGGCAGCGACGTGATAAAAGCCAGCTCCCGCAGCACATCCTCTGCCCCGCAGATGCGGCGGAACGCCTCGCTGCGCACAAAGCGGAGTATCTTATAGACATCCAGCTTCCCGGCAATGGCGGGGGGCGTGAGCTGCGCCGCCGCCTGACGCTCCCGCTCGGTGCGGACGGCATCCAGAACGGCGTCGTCCTCTGCGTCCCGCACAGCGGCCAGCGCCCCGAAGTCTGCGTGCTCGAGGAAGGCATGGAGAGCCGTACCCATCTCGGCGGCAGTGAGGCCGTCCTTCGAGAGGAAGCCCGGGCGCTCGAGGGTGGTCTGCTCAGCAGCGTGGACGAGGCTGGTCACGCTGACCTTGGCCGGGATGTCCGCCAGCGCTGCCGCCGGATACCGCCAGCCGAAGCCCTGCCGCAGCGTCTCCACAAGGGCCGGGTCGGCCTCGGGCCGGGTCGGCTCTTCCGCCTCGGCGGGGGTTTCTTCGGGCGGGAGGACATCGGCCTGCACTGTGAGGGCGATGGTGCTTCTGGTGTCCGCAAAGGGCAGTTCGAGATTCCCCGCCAGACGGCGGAGAGGCCCGCCGTTGGGGTGGACGAGGAGCGCCGCCCGCAGCCAGTCGGCGAAGCTGCCCGCCTGAGCGTTCAGGGTCTCCCCCGCCCCGGCGGCAAAGAAGGCGGCGGCTTTGGCGAAAGGGTTGGACGTCCGGCCAATGCCCAGCGGGACCGTCAAGATCAGCTTATCCTGCGCCCGGGTGAGGGCCACGTACAAAAGCCGCATCTGCTCGCTCCGCATCTCGGCGGCATGGACCGTGGAGAGGGCGGTGTAGGCCGCCGTCTTATAGGCCCCCTCGCCGCCCTCGGGACGGAGACGGAGGCCTGCGCCGCAAACACGGTGGAGCAGGACGGGCTGGCGGGTGTCGGCAGCGTTGAACTGCCGGGCCGTGTCGGCCACGAACACCACCGGGAACTGCAAGCCCTTGGAGCGGTGGATGGTCATGATGGTGACGCAGCCGGGCCGCGCCCCGCCGGGGGCAGTCTCCTGCCCGGTGGAGCCCGCCAGCGTGGCCGCGTCGATGGCACGGACGAGGGCCGAGATGCCGCCCGCGCCCGCCCCTGCACAGAAGGAGGCAAAGCGCCGCGCGTCCTCCCGGCGACGCTGGCCGTTCTCCATGGCACCGAGGGCGGCGAGGTAGCCGGTGGAAACAAAAATTTCTTCCAGCAGTTCCTCCACCGGCACGCTCCGGGCCATCCGGCGCAGGGCCGTCAGACGCCGGTAGAACGCCTGCACCCTGCGGGTGAAATCATCCTCCGCCCCGCTCTGGACGGCCTGTAAAACTGCGCCGTAGAGGCTGATGCGGGTGTGCTGATCGGGTGTCTGCGCCCCGGCCCGGAGACGGACGAGGTCGTCGTCCGTAAAGCCGAACATCGGCCCCAGCATGGCGGCAGCGAGATAGATGTCCTGCGCGGGGTTGTCGATGACCCGCAGCAGGGCGATGAGGGGGCGGATGTGGGGCGCGTCCAGCAGGTTCTCCCGGGCGTCGGCGTAGACCGGGATACCCCGGGCCGTCAGGGCCTCGGCGTAGGCCGGGAAGTCGCCTCTCGCCGCCAGCAGGACACAGCAGTCCTCGTACTGCACCGGGCGGGTGGTGCCGCCGTCCCGCACCGGCTCACCGGAAGCCACCATCGCCTCGATGCGGTCGGCGATATATTTTGCGTCCGTCTCGGCGGCATCGTCGGGCAGGAAGTGGGCCTCCACGCTGCCCTCGTACCCGCCGGGTGCGCCGCAGACGAGGCGCTGGCCGTCGCCGTAGGCCGTGTCGCCCAGAGCGGGCGTCATGAGCTGTTCGAAGATAAAGTTGATGCCTGCCACCACCTGCGGAGCAGAGCGGAAGTTGGCGTCCAGCGCCAGCATGGCGTTCTCGCCGGGCCTGCCGTCTTCGGGCCGGGGGCGGGCCTCGCCGCCGGGCAGGAGGGGCCAGCTCTCCAGCTTTTCCCGGAAGATGCTGGGGTCCGCCTGACGGAAGCGGTAGATGCTCTGCTTTAAGTCGCCCACGAGGAAGAGGTCATCCCCTGCCGGGCTGGCCAGACAGCGGTAAAGGGCGTCCTGCAGGGCGTTCGTGTCCTGATACTCATCCACCATGACGGCGGCGTAGCCCTGCCGGATGCCCTGACACAGCTCGGTGGGCTGACCGTCGGCGTCCCGCAGGAGCCGCAGGGCCAGATGCTCGAAGTCGCTGAATTCCAGCAGCCGCCGCTCCCGCTTCCGGGCCGCAAAGCGGACGTCAAAGTCCCGCACGGCGGCAAAGAGGGCGCGGAGGCAGGGTTCGGCGGCTTTCCGGTCAAGCTCTGCCTCATCCAGACTACAGCTTATCAGGTCTTCGATTTTTTCAAAGAGCTTCGCGGCCTCGTCGGCCCGGGTCTTGACGGCGTCCTTGTGTTCGCCGGTGAGCCGCTTTTTCATATTTTTGAGGCCGGGGGCCTGTTCCATGCCGAGGACGTAGGGCGTCAGCCTGTCGTAGAGGGGCGTCCATTCCCCCGCCCCGGCCAGACGCTCCACCTCGCCCAGCAGGGCGGCGGAGTTTTCCAGCCGCTCGAGGGGTTCGGCGAACTTCTCGTTCACTGCCGCCACGGCCTTTTCCTTGGCGGCAGGGGTCTTCTTGCTGGCCTCGGCGTCGGCCTGCGCAGTCACGAAGTCCTCCCTGCAGTCGTTCAGCGCGGCGCAGAGCAGCTCCTTCGCGGCCCGGGCAGAGCGGGCGGCCTCCTGCATCAGAATATCATGCCAGCAGGTGCGGGCAAAGCCGTTCTCGTCCTGCCACGGGGCCAGCATCTCGTCCAGCTTTTTATCGTAGTCCGGCAGGGCGCGGAGGAAGTCATAGACCTGCAAAACCGCCTCCCCCGCCGCCTTGTCGGTGCGGCCCTTGCCGTAGAGGTCGGCGAAGGCGCAGAAGTCCGCATCCTGATAGGCCGCTTCCAGCGTCTCGGAGAGGGCCGCGTTCCGCAGCATCTCCACGCTGCCGGGGTCGGCAGGGGTGAAGTCCGGCGGGATGTCCAGCGCCTGAAAGTGCTTGTGGAGCAGGTCGAGGCAGAAGGCATCGATGGTGCAGATGGGGGCTCTCTGCAGCAGCATCCGCTGGCGGCGGAGGGCCGTGTTGCCCGGCTCTGCCTGACTGCGGCGGAGCAGCGCCTGCCCGATGCGGGCGCGGAGCTCTGCGGCGGCGGCGTTGGTGAAGGTGACGATGAGGAGCCGGTCGGCGTCCACGGGATGTTCCGGGTCGGTGATGAGCCGGACGGCCCGCTCCGTCAGCACGGCGGTCTTGCCGCTGCCGGCGGCGGCGCTCACCAGCAGCGCACCGCCCCGGTCGTCGATGGCGGCACGCTGGGCCGGGGTCCATTTTGTCTCGCTCACTGGTCTTCCTCCTTTTTCTCTTCCGGTTCAAAAGGCTTTGCAGGGGCGTCCAGCGCCCGCTCTCCGATGCCCTCCTCATGGCAGCAGATGAAGCCGTAGTCGCACCACCGGCAGGGGCTGCGGCCCGTGACCAGCGGCTCGGCGGCGATGCAGCCGCTGTAGAGCTGTTCGCCCATCCGGGTCACAAGGTCGTCCAGATGGAGCTGGATGCGGGAGAGCTTGGCCTTGTCGGCGCGTTTCTCTTTCTGGTAGGGGCTGGGTACACCGCCCCGGAAGCTGAAGGGCAGATACCGCCCCGTCTCCTCGGCGTCCATGGCGTCAAAGACCTTCTGCTCGTCCCGGACGAGGCCGTCCAGCTTGTATTCCATGCTCCGGGCGGCCTTGCCCCGGGTGGTCGTCTCGGGAGCCGGGTCGGCCAGCAGGTACAGCACACCCGCAGGCTCTGCCCCGGTAAAGCGTCCGTCGGCGTCCCGGGTCAGGCTGAACAGGTAGAGCAGCATCTGACAGTCGAGGCCGCAGTAGACTTCCCGCAGGTCCAGCTTTTTCGTGCCGGTCTTATAGTCCACCACCCGCACCCAGCGGGTGCCGTCGTCCTCGATCCACTCGTCGGCGCGGTCCACAGTGCCGATGAGCTGCACCGTCCGGCCATCGGAGAGGCGATAGGTCTGGCCCCGCACGGCGTCCTCGCCGGGGCCGATCTTCAGCTCACAGGCCACCGGCTTGAAGCTGGACTGGCGCTGCTCGTCCCGCAGGTAGCAAAGCAGGCCCGTCATGCTCTTTTTGAGGCGGGAGAGCAGATAGGCGAAGCGGGCCGTGTCCTCGGGGAGGTAGCGCTTTGCATACTCATCTACGAGAAGCCCGGCCAGCGCCGCCATGGCCTCGTCGTCGAGGTCGAGGAAGGGCTGTAAGCCAGCGCAGGGGTTGTCAGGGCCGGGGTGGGGGTCAAGGGCCATCTGGAGCACCCAGTGCATGAGGGTGCCGCTCTGGTCGGCGGAAAGCTCCGCCCGCTTCCGGGGTCGCAGACCCAGCACGTACTGCAGAAAATAGCCGTAGCGGCAGGTGTAGTATTTTTCGAGCTGACTGGGCGAAATGCGGAGCCGCCGGCCCAGCAGCGTTTCCAGCGCCTCGAGGTCGCTGACCTGACGGGGGCTGCGGCCCGCCATCCGGCGCAGGAGGGCGAGGCCCTCGGGTTCTGCCCCGCCGGGGGCATGAAGGGCCTCGGTGAGGCTGGCGCGCTCGATCTCCGTCAGGGGCCAGCCGCCGCCCAGCACGTCGAGACCGTCGGCGGCGGTGGCGGCGAGGTCGGTCAGGTCGAGTTCCGGCGCACCCGGTCTCAGCACGTCCACGATGGGCTCGAGGGCGGCGCAGAGGGTCTGGCCCTGCCCCTTCGGCCAGCTGAGCCAGAGGCCCTTTGCCGGGGCGGTGAGGGCCTTATAAAAGCAGACCTGTTCCCGCACCACCCGGTTCTCGAAGCAGTCCGGAAGCTCGATCTCCTGCGCCATCAGGGCGTCGCGGTCGGCGTGGGTCAGCAGGCCCGTCTCGCCGGGCGCGGCGGGGAATTCGCCCTCGGAGAGGCCCAGCACAAAGACATAGTCCGGTGCGTCAAGGCGCATCTTGCCTGCGCTGGCCAGCACCACGGCGTCCAGCGTCTGGGGGATGTGGCCGAGGTCGGACGAGCGCAGCAGCAGCCCGAACAGCTCTTCGTACTCGGGGATGGTGACGCTCTGGCCGCCCAGCAGGCCTGCCATCTCGTCCAGCAGGCCCATGACCACGTTCCACTCCCGGGCGGCTTCCTCGGCGGCGGGGATGCCCCGCTCGGCCCGGATGGCCTCCACCTGCGCGGCCTGAGCGTCCTCCGCGCCCAGCTCCTTCAGGCAGAAGTAGAGGGCGCGGCTCATCTGCTCGGCGTTGACAGAGCGGAGTTTCGCGCGCAGGCCGTCGGCGGCGGTGATGAGAAGGGCGCGGGCCTTTTCGGCCCGGGCGAGGTTTTCTCTGTCCTCGTCGGTAGGCTCCACATCGCCGAAGCCCCGGGGGTTCTTCTCGAAGGGCGCGCGCCACGCCGCCGCATTCGGCGACCAGGTGTAGGCGTAGTTCTCAAGGGCGCAGACCTCTTCCTCGGTGAGGGCGCAGAGGCCGGTCTTGGCCAGCGTGGTGAGCTGTTCCGTCAGCTCTGCACCCCGGGCGAGAGCCAGCAGACACCGCACCGCCGTGGCCGGGGCGCTGAACTCGGGAGTCGTCGGCTCGTCACAGTAGAGGGGGATGTCCGCCATCCGGAACTCGTACTTCACGGCGGCGCGGTATTTCGAGATGTCGCGGCAGACCACCGCCACCTTCCCGCAGCGGACGCCCTGCCGCATGAGGCGGCGGATGGCGGCAGCGGCGGCGCGGGCTTCTTCCTCCCGGCTGGGAGCGGCGAAAAGCTTTATCTCCGGGCAGGCCGTGGGCGGGTCACACCGGCCCGTGGCCAGCAGCTGAGCCGCTGCGGCGAGGCCGGGGGCGTCGGCGTGGCGCACATCCCGGCGCAGCAGTTCCGGCACGGCCACCGCAGTGCCGTTCCGGCGGGCCAGCTGGCGCAGCTGGGCCGCCACCTGCTTCGCGCCGGAGAAAAGGCTCATGTCCCCCGGCACGAGCGGGGTGCCGTCGTCGCAGAGGGCCACCGTCACGGTGGGCAGCGAGGCCAGCAGGGCGCCCATCAGCCGCTTTTTCGGGGCGTTGAAGGTGTCGAACTCGTCGATAAAGACGGCCCTGTCCCGCAGGAACTCCGGCAGTTCGCCCCGGGCCAGCGCGGCCTCGAGGCGGGATGCGGCCAGCTCCAGCCGGTCGGAGGGGTCCATGCCTGTCCCGGCCAGCAGGGTCTCGTAGCCCTGAAAGATGAGGGCCAGTTCGCTGAGCTTGGCGCTGTCGGTGCCGCAGTCCTGCGCCAGCTCATAGAGCTGCCGGCCCGAGAGGCCCGCGCTCTTGAGCTCGTCGATGGTCTCGGCGGCCATCTGGCAGAAGGCGGCCGAGCGGCGGTGGCGGTAATAGTAATGGACATTGTCCTGCAGTTCCTCGAGGGCGCGGCGCACCAGCACGGCACGGCCCGCGTCGCTGAGAGTCTGGACGGCAGAGCCTCCCTCCGCCGACAGGATATGCTCGGCGAGGCTGGTGAAGGAAAAGCTCTCCACCAGTCCGCTCAGCGCGTCGCCCAGCTCCCGGTGGATGCGGCCCTCGGTGGACGAGGTGAACTGCTCCGGCACCAGCAGGATGCTCTTCTCCCCCGCCTCGGCCCGCGCCCGGATGCGCTGGTACAGCAGGGTGGTCTTTCCGCTGCCGGAACCGCCTAAAAGTAGTTTTAACATGATGAATCTCTCCGTTGGGTCAGTTTTCTATCGTGGGCGGCTTGCCCTCATTTTTCTATCATTGTACCACAAAATTGCAGCGACATCTATTCTGTGGTACAATGAAGAAAAAATCATCTCAGAAAGAGGACACCTGCATGAAAATTTTAGCAGTAGATTACGGCGACAGCCGCACCGGCCTCGCCACCTGCGACCGCACCGAGTTCCTGACTTCCCCCATCACGCCCCAGATCACCGTCAAGGCCCGGGACAAAGTCGCCGCCAGGGTCTGCGAGGTGGCAAAGGAGATCGAAGCCGAGCTCATCGTCATCGGCCTGCCGCTGAACATGGACGGCACCGAGGGCGAGCGCGCCCGCAAGAGCCGCAAGCTGGCCAAAACCGTTGAGATCTGGAGCGGCCTGCCCGTCCGGATGTGGGACGAGCGCCAGACCACCTGTGCTGCCGCTGACCTCCTCGACGAGAGCGGCACCTTCGGCGCAAAGCGGAAAAGCATCCTCGACTCGGTGAGCGCGACGGTGATATTGGACGACTACATCCAGTGGCGGAAGGAGCACCCGGGGGAGGTCTGAACGCCCCCGCCGCCCCTGCGGCAAAGTTTCTTTGCGAAGTCCGGACAGTTTGTTGCAAAGCCCGCAGAAAAATGTCGCTTTCCGGTTTGTTTTCACAATTTTCCTGAGCCGGATTTGTATAGTTTTCCGGCTTGACAGCACCGGCTCTTCTCCGATAAAATGAGGGTAGAAGAACCCCCTGACCAGATGGCCGGAGATGAGCTTCTTCATGAGAAAAAACAACTGGACTCACCAAAACAAAAACGATTGGAGGCGACCCACATGACAAAACTGAGAAAGCTGACTGCCCTGCTTCTGGCCGGTGCACTGACCCTTCTGCTCCTGACCGCCTGCAGCGGTGGCGGCGGTTCTTCCGGCCCGGAGGCCCATGTGATGCGGGCCATCAACAACGGCCGCCGCGCCGAGCCCCTGAGCAATGACCCTGATATGCAGCGTATCGCCAAAGAAAAGCTTGCCACAGCCGATCTGGACGCCGATCTGAAAGGCAGCATTGGAGGATATAAGTTCTACCACGACATAAAGCACGATGAAAAAACTTCTACCCTGACCCTCATCGCCCAATACGATTATAAGGACACTACCTTGGAAAAAATCATTGGCTATATCACCAAGAACAATGAGGATTCTAACTTGAATTTCAATCATTCCAGCAACTGGACCAAGGTAGGCGTAGCAGCCACGACCCATCAGGGGCAAACCTACATCGCCATCATTCTGCAGGTAAAGAAGACCTGACCTGTCCCTTTTCCCCATAAACGCAGATCACCCGCCAGTTGGCGGGTGATTTTTTGCAGCTGTCCCACCGCCCGGAGGGCGGAAAAGCAGCTTCTTATTCAAATTTCGTGATGGTCACACTGTTGATGGTGACAGCCTCCGTCGGGCGCTGAGTTTCGTCCACGCCGGTCTGGGCGATGGTGTCCACCACTTCCATCCCTTCGTACACCTGCCCGAAGACGGTGTCGGTGTAGTCGAGGTAGGGTGCGCCGCCCGCCGTCTGGTAGGCGCTCACCACGTCGGCCCGCCAGCCGGCGGCGTTCATCTGGTCGATGAGCTCCTGCGTCACCGAGCTGCTGCCCGGCAGGGTCTCCATGACATAGAAGACGCTGGCGCAGTCGCCGGAGGCGTCCGCTGCCGCACAGAGTGCGCCGGAATAGTGGTGGAGCTTATCGGTGGTCTCGGCGGAGAAACGGTTCCCGTTCCAGATGGTGGTGCCTCTGCCGTCCGCGCCCTGCCCGGCCTCCACCACGAAGTCCTTCTCCACCCGGGTGACGGTCAGGCCGTTGTAAAAGCCCTGCTGGGCCAATGTCGTGAAGTTCTGCACAGCCTGCGGGGCCTCGGTGGAAAAGAGCACTGCTTTGAACACGCCTGCCGAGGTATCGAACACCGCGATGGTGTCCCCCGCCGCCGGGTGGGTGAACTGCAGCTCTGCCGACTCCACAGCCGGGCGGCTGACCGTCTGCACCGTGCCGGCCTTCCCGCCCTGGATGCTGGAGAGGATATTGTCCGCACTGCACCCGGCCAGAACTGCCGTCAGGGCCAGTGCCGCCATTATTTTTTTCAAGGCTCTCATGATTGGGCCTCCCTGTCCATATATTATAGCAAAGATGGCTTTTCAAAAGCTATCGCTATAGTATATCACATTCCGGCCCGGGAAGCGAGAGGGAAAAGCGTGAAAATTTGTTATTGGATTTCTATGCGAAAAACATCTTGACGAGCGGGCAAAAAAACGCTACACTATAGGCGTACCCAGAACCCACAGCTCAGAAGGAGCAGAGAGGGCAGGGTGTGACAGTTATCCCATTTTTTAGATATTTGACAGGAGAACGTGACTTATGGCAGAAGATATGAACAAGTCCGCCGCTGAGACCGAAGAGGAATATCAGCCTGACCTGATGACCCTCGAGGACGAGGACGGCAATGAGGTCACGTTTGAAGTGATCGACGCTCTGGACCATAAGGGCGTGCATTACCTGGCCGTTGTCGAATACGCCGAGAATGAGGAAGATCTGGACGAGGACGCCCAGCTGGTCATCCTGAGCGTCGGCGAGGACGACGAGGGCGAGTATCTCGACGTGGTCGAGGACGATGAGACCCTGCTGGAAGTCAGCAAGCTGTTCGAGAAGCGTCTGAGCGACCAGTTCGAGATCGAGTGATCTTTCAGCAAAGACTTCCTGCCCGGCGCGATTTGTTGCGGTTTATATGATCCTACTAATCATTCAACGGGAGCTTGGAGTTCGTCGGTGGATTGCAGACCTCCCCGTCATGGGTCGACCATGAAGGCTCGATGAGGAAGCGCGAAACCGGAGACAGAGCACCCACCTGTCCGCAAGGGTAGGTTTGATTGCCGCAGACGACCGGGCGGGATTCTTTATAGGTATTCAAAAAGGCTCTCGTGCCGTATTTCCTGCCGGCATGAGAGCCTTTTTCTTTTGTCTCTATTCCCCGGTCTCGTCCGTGAACAGGCCCGGGATGCCGCAGACAGCGGCCACACCCACCAGCGTGAACACGATGCGTGACCAGATGGACGCGCTGCCGCCCAGCAGCCAGCCGACGAAGTCGAACTGGAACAGTCCCACAAGACCCCAGTTGATGCCGCCGACGATCATGAGGATGAGACAGATTTTATAAAAGGTCTGCACAAAAAGACCCTCCTTCCTTTGGGCAGTATGCCCGACGGGAAGGAGGGTTATACCCTCTCAGTCTCGCTTTTTGCTCGACAGCTCCCCCAGAGGGGGAGCCTTTGGCAGGCCGGTCAACTCTGAGCTGACCGCCGGAAGCTCAATATCGCGTAAAAGATAGTGCCTTGCTACAGAGGGCAGCAGCTTCGGAACAATATCCTTGTCAAGCTGCTGCCAGCCTCTGTAGCAGGGCACTCCTGTTTATGATAGATTAAACTTTGTTCATTCAGACGAAACCTGACCGACACGCCAGAGGCTCCCCCTCTGGGGGAGCTGTCACGCCTTCGGCGTGACTGAGAGGGCTGCCCCTCCCCTGACGGGCTGGGCCGTATAGACCTGCGGCCAGCGGGCGCGGAGGGCGTCGGCGGCGGCTTTGGCTTCGGCTTCGGTGCGGAACACGCCGAAGACCGCCGCGCCGCTGCCGGTCATGAGGGCGGTGACGGCTCCGTTCTCCCGGAGGGCGGCCTTGATGGCCTCGTTGTCCTTAGCGCCGCTGCACTCTTCGAGGGCGTTTCCGGCAGCGGCGCAGACAGCGTCCAGATCACCAGCCCGGATGGCGGCTTCCTGCGCGGCGCAGTCGGGGTGGACACTGCTGCCGACTTTGTCGTAGGCCGCAAAAGCCTCCGGCGTCGAGATGCCGTAGCCGGGCATCACCACCGTGAACCAGCACTCGGGCAGGGGCGGCAGTGCCTTGATGAGGTCGCCGAGGCCCTGCACCCGGCAGGTGCCGCCCATGAGGGCGAAGGGTACATCTGCGCCGATGCTGACACCCAGAGCGCAAAGCTCGCTCATGGACAGGCGGGCGCCGTACAGCTCGTTCAGACCCACCAGAACAGCCGCAGCGTCGGCGCTGCCGCCAGCCATACCGGCCCGGACGGGGACGCTCTTATAGATGGTGATGTCTGCACCCGCCAGCAGGCCCGTATAGTGGAAGAAAGCCAGCGCCGCCTTGATGGCGGTGTTGCCCGGGCCGGGCTTGACCTTGCTGCCGGGCAGGGCCAGATCGAGGTAGGGACTGCGGCGGATGACCACCCGCTCGTAGAGCGAGATGGCCTGCATGGTCATATCCAGCGCATGGTAGCCGCCGGGCAGGATGCCCACCACGTCCAGCGCCAGATTCAGCTTGGCCGGGGCCAGGACCGTCACACGATCGCGCATGGTTTTTTCCTCCTCACTTGCAGTTCTCGTTCAAAAACTCCCGGATGCGGCGGATGGCCTCCATCAGATGCTCCACGCTGTAGGCGTAGGATACGCGGGCGTAGCCCTCGCCGGACGCGCCAAAGGCGTTGCCCGGGATGATGGCGACATGCTTCTGCTCCAGAAGCTTTGTGCAGAACTCCTCGCTGCTCATGCCGCTGGACTTGATGCAGGGGAAAGCATAGAACGCGCCCCGCGGCTCAAAACAGCTCAGGCCCATATCGTTGAAGCTCTTCACCACGAGGCGGCGGCGCATATTATACTCGTTGCGCATCCGTTCGATCTCGCCGTCGCAGTCCTTGAGGGCCGTGATGGCGGCGTACTGGCTGGTGGTGGGGGCGCTCATGATAGCGCTCTGGTGGATCTTGGTCATGATCCTGATGATGGGCGCGGGGCCGCAGGCATAGCCCAGCCGCCAGCCCGTCATGGCGTAGGTCTTGGAGAAGCCGTTGACCACCACCGTCCGCTCGGCCATGCCGGGCAGCGTGGCGATGGAAACGTGGTTCTGCAGGCCGTAGTTCAGCTCGGCGTAGATCTCATCCGACAGCACCATGATGTTGGTGCCGCGCAGGACTTCCGCGATGGCCTCCAGGTCTTCCTGCTCCATCACCGCGCCGGTAGGGTTATTGGGGAAGGGCATGATGAGGAGCTTGGTCTTCGGGGTGATAGCGGCTTTCAGGGCGTCGGCCCGGAGGCGGAACTCATCCTCCTGACGGCAGGCCACATGGACCGGCACGCCGCCGGACAGGGTGGTGATGGGCTCGTAGCAGACGAAGCACGGCTCCGGGATGATGACCTCATCGCCGGGCTGCACCAGGGTGCGGATGCACATGTCGATGGCCTCGCTGCCGCCGACGGTGACGAGGACTTCCTTTGCCGGGTCGTATTTCAGGCCCATCCGGCGGTCGAGGTAGCGGGCGATCTCGGCCCGCAGCTCTTTCAGGCCCGCGTTGGAAGTATAGCGGGTGCGGCCATGCTCGAGGCTTTCGATGCCCGCCTCACGGACGGCCCAGGGGGTCTTGAAGTCGGGCTCACCGACGCCGAGGCTGATGCACTCGGGCATCTCGGCGGCGAGGTCGAAGAATTTGCGGATGCCGGAGGGGCGCATAGCCGCAGCGGCAGGCGCGATCAGTTTATCGTAATCCATCACAGCACGGTGCACTCTCTTTCATCGATTTCTTCGTCCTGATACAGACGGCCCTCTTTTTTGTAGGTGCGGAGCACGAAATGGGTGGCCGTGGACAGCACGTCGTCCAGCGGCGACAGCCGCTTTGCCACAAAGAGGGCGATTTCCTGGAAGGTCTGGCCCTTGATGACCAGCTGCAGGTCGTAGCCGCCGCTCATCAGCAGCACGCTCTCCACCTCGTCGAAGGAAGCGATGGTGGCGGCGATCTCGTCAAAGCCGCGGCTCTTCTTGGGGCTGACGTTCAGCTCGATGACGGCTTCCACCCGGTTCACGCCGGCCTTCTCCCAGTCCACGAGGGTCTTGTAGCCCTTGATGATGCCCTGCGCCCGGGCCAGGTCTATCATAGCCGCCACCTCGGCGGGGGATTTATTCAGCATGGCCGCGATGTCCTCCACCGACATCCGGGCATTGTCTTCAAGGATCTTCAGAAGCTGTTCCATCGTTGTCTCTCCTTTGTTCAGCCTGTGGCGATATTTATAGATAAGTATAGCACACTGCCCGGCGGTTTGCATCTGGTTTTTGCAAGTTCTGCCGGTGATAGACATTCTTTTGCCCTTTTCCCCTGCTCTTTTTTCCAAAAAGAGTGTTCATTTTTCGTGAAATCTGCTATACTGGAGATGCCCTCTCAGTCACGCCGCAAGCGTGACAGCTCCCCCAGAGGGGGAGCCATTGGCAAACCGGGCCACTCTGAGCTGACCGCTGGAAGCCCGACAAAACGCAAGAGGGCGGGCCCCGCTTACGGGGGCAGCAGCTTCTGAACAAGCAAATTTGTCAAGCTGCCGCCAATCCAGACAGCAGGGCACTTCTGTTTCCGAAACGGCGCGCTTTGCTCGTTCAGCGTGAGCTTGCCCGACACGCCAGTGGCTCCCCCTCTGGGGGAGCTGGCGCGAAGCGCCTGAGAGGGCTACATTACAAAAAAGGGGTAGGAATTATGAAAGCATTCATTACCGTCATCGGCCACGACACCGTGGGCGTCGTCGCCCGCGTCTCGGGCCTTTGCTGTGAGCTGAACATCAACATCGAGGACGTCACCCAGAGCATCCTGCAGGGCATGTTCGCCATGATCATGCTGGTGGACATCTCCAAGTGCAGCGTCTCCCACGAGGAGCTGCACCAGAAGATGGACGCTCTGGCCGCTGAGATGGGGATGCAGATCAACCTCACCCGCCAGGAAGTTTTCGACGCGATGCACACCATCTGACAAAAGCCTCTCCCCTTGGGAGAGGTGGCATTGCGAAGCAATGACGGAGAGGGCAAGGATGCTGACAAAGAGCCTGCTTATCGCTGCATAGCTGCTCCATCTCACCGGCCTTGCCCTCTCAGGCGCTTCGCGCCAGCTCTCCCAGAGGGAGAGCCTTCAGCTGCTACAAAAGAAAGGCAAACTACTATGAGCATGATGAACACCGGCGACATCCTCGAGACCATCGAGATGTTCACGCAGGACAATCTGGACGTGCGCACCGTCACCATGGGCATCAGCCTGCTGGACTGCATCGACCCGGACCCCAGGAAAGCCTGCGAAAAAATTTATCACAAGATCACCACCCGCGCCGCCCGGCTCGTTCCGGCTGTGGAGCACATCAGCGCCGAGTACGGCATCCCCATCATCAACAAGCGCATCAGCGTCACCCCCATCGCCATGCTGCTGGGCGCCTGCCCGGACGCCGACCCGGTGGACTTTGCCAAGACCCTCGACGCCGCCGGCAAGAAGGTGGGCGTCAACTTCGTGGGCGGCTACACTGCCCTCGTCCACAAGGGCTTCTCGGCGGGCGACTTGCGCCTCATCGAGTCCATCCCCCGCGCACTGGCCGAGACGGACATCGTCTGCAGCTCGGTGAACATCGGTGCCACCAAGGCGGGCCTGAACATGGACGCCATCAAGCTGATGGGCGAGGCCGTCAAGAAGGCCAGCGAGCTCACCGCCGACCGTCAGTGCATCGGCGCAGCAAAGCTGGTGGTCTTCTGCAACGCACCTGAGGACAATCCCTTTATGGCGGGTGCCTTCCACGGCCCCGGTGAGCCCGACTGCGAGATCCACGTCGGCGTCTCCGGCCCCGGCGCGGTCCGCGCCGCGCTGGCCCGGCTGCCCAAGGACGCCCCCATCGATCAGGTGGCCGAGCTGGTGAAGCGCACCGCCTTCAAGATCACCCGCGTGGGCCAGCTGGTGGCAAACCTCGCCTCCAAAGAGCTGGGCGTACCCGCCGGCATCATCGACCTGTCGCTGGCCCCCACCCCCGCCGTGGGCGACAGCGTGGCCAACATCCTCGAAGAGATGGGCCTTGAGACCTGCGGCTGCTGCGGCACCACCGCCTGCCTCGCCCTGCTCAACGACGCCGTCAAGAAGGGCGGCGTCATGGCCTCCAACCACGTTGGCGGCCTGTCGGGCGCGTTCATCCCCGTCAGCGAGGACGACGGCATGATCCACGCCGCCGAGTGCGGCTGCCTCACCATTGAAAAGCTGGAGGCCATGACGGCTGTCTGCTCTGTGGGCATCGACATGGTCATCATCCCCGGTGACACCACCCCTGCCGTCATCAGCGCCCTCATCGCCGACGAAGCCGCCATCGGCATGGTCAACAGCAAGACCACCGCCGTCCGCGTCATCCCGGCCATCGGCCGCAAGGCGGGCGAAGTGCTGGACTTCGGCGGCCTGCTGGGCTACGGCCCCATCATGCCGGTCAACCAGCGTGACCCCTCCGTCTTCATCAACCGCGGCGGCAGACTTCCCGCCCCGATGCAGTCGCTGAAGAACTGAGCGCTCTTTATAAACTTTCTGCGCACCGCTTGACTTTTGCGTAGAATAGCATATAATAAAAGTACAAAAGCAAACTTTGCATAACATTTCACCAAAGCAGAAGAAAACCCCCTCACGGAGCTGCAACTCCGAAAGGGGGTCTTCTTTTTAGTGCTTACGGCCCGAGAACCATCCGTCAAGCCACTTACAGATGTAATAAGAAATTACATTTGCTGCGACAGACAGCACAAAAGCTTCTAAACTTTGCATTCATTCCACCTCCCTCCCACTTAAAAATGGGCGGACGAGGCCGCAAAGTCATTATAACATACTTTTCGACAAAAAGATACCGCAAATCGTTTTGAATCAGACGGAATAAATCCCCCGAAACAGGCCCATCCTCTGGATAAACTTTCCAAGAGGGGGCCTGTTTTTTATGTTATCCCGCCGCGAAATGGGGGCGCTGTGCGCCTCGCTGCTGTTCTGTCTTCTGCTGTCGCTGGGGGCAGGCTGGGCGCAGAGCCAGCTCACCACCGCCGACCAGCTTGCCGCCGACACCCTGCGGCTCCACATCCGGGCCGATACCGACTCCGTGCGAGACCAGAGCGCGAAGCTGGCTGTCCGGGACGCCGTGCTGGCCCTCACCGACGAAGCCTGCCCGGCGGACAGCCGGGCCGATGCCCGGGCGTGGGCGGCGGAAAACCTCGTCCGCTTCGAGCTGACGGCCCGCCAGACACTGGCCGCTCTCGGCATCCGCGCACCGGTAAAAGCCTGCCTCGTGAATATGTACTTTCCCACCCGACGCTATGACGGCGGGGCTCTGCCCGCCGGGCGGTACGACGCGGTGCGGCTGGACATCGGGACGCGGCGGGCAGGCCGGAACTGGTGGTGTGTGCTCTACCCGGGTCTCTGCCGGTCAGCCTGCGGCGGGTACGACACGCCTGCCGAAAATGACCTTGTCTGCGGGGAGTATATCGTCCGGTTCCGGTTCGTGGAGTGGTGGGACGGCCTCACCGCGCCCCGGGAGGACGTGGTGCTGGCCGGGTGAACAGGCCGTCGGCCCGCCGCATAGGATGAGCGCGGAAGGAGTGTGACAACACTATGGCAATCCCTGCTTACTACTCGCTCATCCAGCGCGGCAGCTCCGGCCCGGACGTGGCCCTCGTGCAGACCTGGCTCAACGGCATCCGGGACAGCTGCACCTGGTACGCCGCCCTCACCGTGGACGGAAAGTTCGGCGCAAACGCCGAAAAGGCTGTCCGGGAGTTCCAGCTCCGGTACGGCCTCAAAGAGGACGGCAAAGTGGGCGCGAACACCTGGAACGTGCTCTACGCCCGCTACACGGCCAAACACGGCCTCATCGTCCCCTACCCCGGCATCGTGCTGCGGAGCGGCAGCGCGGGCGGCTGCGTCCGGCTGGTGCAGCAGAAGCTCAACACCGAGGGCGAGCGGCTCACCACCGACGGCAAGTTCGGTGCCAGCACCATCGCCGCCGTCAAGCGCTACCAGACCCGCCACAGCCTGACCTCCGACGGCTCCGTGGGCAAGGACACCTGGGAAAAGATGTTCCCTGCCGCGTGACGTGAAGACGGAAGAGCCTCCCGAAAGGGGAGGCTCTTTTCGATTTGACATATCTTTTTGTCGAAAAGTATGTTATACTTGCTTTGCGGCCTACCCCGCCCATTTTACCGGGAGGGAGGTGAGCGCAATGCCTGATATTACTACTTTCATTCTATCCGTCGCAGCAAATGTAATTTCTTACTACATCTGCAAGTGGCTTGACGGATGGTTCTCGGGCCGTAAGCACTAAAAAGGACCCCCTTTCGGAGATAGCCGCTCCGGGAGGGGGTCTTCTCTTTTGGTGAGTCACATACCTGATGTGCTACCACTTTCATCATTTTTATTATATGCCATCCCGCGCAAAAGTCAAGCGGTGCGCGGAAAGTTTACAAAGACACTTTCCCTCTGTAGCAGGGCACTACTGTTTCCGAAATCAAAAAACTTTCAGCGTCCAGCGTGGGCCTGCCCGGCTCGCCAGAGGTGCTTCGCACCCGGGTTGCGGCTCCCAGCGTCTGCTTCGGCCCTTGGTGCGGGCCTCGCATCCTGCTGGCCGCGGCCCCAACAGCTCCTCCCTGTTTCCGCCACTGGCGGCGGTCGTCGCCGTTGCCCCCTCGACAAATGCCCCCAACTCTCCTATAATAAAGTCATCCCAACGAAAGGCGGTGTTCCCATGCGTTTCCTACACCTCTCCGACCTGCATCTGGGCAAACGGGTCTGCGAATTCTCCATGCTGGACGACCAGCGATACATTTTAGAGCAGGTCCTCTCCCTGCTGGACGCCCGGCCCGTAGACGGCGTTCTGCTGGCAGGCGACCTCTACGACAAGCCCGTGCCGCCCGCCGAGGCGGTACGGCTGCTGGACTGGTTCCTCACCGAGCTTGCGGCGCGGGGCCTGCCCGTTTTTGCCGTCAGCGGCAACCACGACTCGGCAGACCGCATCGCCTTCGGCGCACGGCTGCTGGCAGGGAGCCGGGTGTACGTCAGCCCGGTCTTTGCCGCACCACCCGCGCCCATCACCCTGACGGACGAATACGGCCCGGTGGACGTCTGGCTCCTGCCCTTTTTGAAGCCCGCCGCCGTGCGGCACGTCTTCCCGGACGAGAAGATCGAGAGCTATAACGACGCCATCGGCTGTGTGCTGAACGCCTGTACACCCGACCCCGCCCGCCGGAACGTGCTGGTGGCCCACCAGTTCGTGGCCGGGGCGGCGGTCTGCGAGAGCGAAGAGCCCAGCGTGGGCGGGGTGGACAGTATCGACGTCTCCCTCTTCGAGGGCTTCGACTATGTGGCTCTGGGCCACCTCCACAGTCCCCAGAAGGTGGGGCGGGACACCGTCCGCTACGCAGGCAGTCCCCTCAAATATTCCTTCTCCGAGGCCCATCAGCACAAAGCCGCTCTCTTCATCACCCTGGGCGAAAAGGGCAGCGTCCACTTCGAGGCCGCGCCTCTCACCCCCCGGCACGACCTGCGGGAGCTGCGGGGCAGTTATATGGAGCTCACCGACCGCCGGGCCTACGACGGCACGCCGACGGACGACTACCTCCACATCACCCTCACCGACGAGCAGGACGTCCCCGACGCGCTGGCCCGGCTGCGGGTCATCTACCCGAACCTCATGCGGCTGGACTACGACAACCGCCGCACCCGGGCCGCCGAGACGCCCGACGCCGCTGCCCGGGCCGAGAGCAAAACGCCCCTCGAGCACTTTGCGGCCTTTTACGAAGCCCAGAACGGCCAGCCCCTCTCCGACGAACAGGCGGCGTTCTGCCAATCGCTCATCGAGGACATCTGGAAGGAGGACGAAGCATGAGGCCCCTGAAACTGACCCTGTCGGCCTTCGGGCCTTACGCCGCCGAGACCGTTCTGGACCTCGCCCAGCTGGGCAGAGGCGGGCTCTACCTCGTCACCGGCGACACCGGCGCGGGCAAGACCACCCTCTTCGACGCCATCACCTACGCCCTCTACGACCATTCCAGCGGCGGCGTCCGGGAAGGGGCCATGCTCCGCAGCAAGTACGCCGAGCCCGGCACCCCCACCTTCGTGGAGCTGGAATTCGAGGTGCGGGGGCAGCGCTGCACCGTCCGCCGCAATCCCGAATACCTCCGCCCGAAAGCCCGGGGCGAGGGCTTTACCACCGAAAAGGCCGACGCCTGCCTCATCTACGCCGATGGCCGCCCGCCCGTCACCCGGGCCAAAGACGTCACCGCCGCCGTGGTGGACATCATCGGGCTGGATTACAACCAGTTCTCCCAGATCGCCATGATCGCCCAGGGGCAGTTCACCCGGCTGCTCAACGCCTCCACCGAGGAGCGGAGCAAGATCTTCCGCAAGCTGTTCCGCACCCAGCCCTACCAGCGTCTCCAGGAGCGGCTGCAGGCCGAGAACGCCGCCCTCACCCGCCAGCGGGAGGAGCAGAGCGTCCGCATCGGGCAGCTGCTCTCCGGCCTGAGCTGGGCCGAGGGGGATGCCAATGGAGCCGTTCTGGACGAACTGGCCCCCCTCTGCGAGGCGGGCGGGCAGGCGTCGCCGGAAGCGGTGCTTCCCCTTCTGGACGCCCTGCTGGCCGGGCAGGAGCAGGCACTGAGCGCCGCCGCCTCCGCCCGGACTGAGGCCGAGGCAGAGCTGGACAAGCTCCAGCAGACGCTGGGCCGGGCCGAACAGGCCGAGAAGCTCCGCCTCGAGCTGACCGCCGCGCAGACCCGGCAGGACGCTCTGCGGCCCGTTCTGGACGCCGCCGAGACCGAAGCGGCCCGCCACGCCGGAGATCCTGCCGCGCTGGACGCGCTGGCCGGAAAGCTCGAGCGGGCGAGATCCAATCTCGCGGCCTTCGACGGGCTGGACAGCCTCGAAAAGAAGCTTTCTGCCGCCCGGGACGCCGCCGCCCTCGAGAACGCCAGAGCTGAAAAGCGCCGCGCCGCCCTCGGGCAGCTGGACGGAGAGCTGACCGCTTTGGAGCAGAGCCTCGCCGCCCTTGGGGGCGCGGAGGCCGAGAACGTGAGCCTCGAGGCCCGGGCCGAACAGCTGGCCCGGCGGGAAACGGCCCTCGCGCAGCTGGCCCAGAGCCTCGCCGAGGGGCAGCGCCGGGGGCAGGCCGCACGGCAGGCCCAGGAGCGTTATCTTCTTGCCGACGGCGCAAAGGAGCGCGCCCACGCCCTCCGAGACCACCTCGAGCGGGCCTTTCTCAACGCGCAGGCGGGCCTGCTGGCCGAAGGGCTGACGGACGGCACCCCCTGCCCTGTCTGCGGCAGCACCCATCACCCAAAGCGGGCCGTTCTGCCCGCCGAAGCCCCCACGCAGGCCCGGGTGGACGCGGCCAGACAGTCCGCCGACGAGGCCGACCGCGCCGCACAGGAAGCCAGTGCGGCCGCCGCCAAGGCCGTGGCCGCAGACCGGGAGGCCAAAGCCACCCTCCGCCGGGACGCCGAGGCCCTGCTGCCGGAGCGGTTCACCTCGCCGGAGGGGCCGGTGAAGCTGACCGTCTCGCTCTTAAAGACGGCTCTGGCCGAAGAAAGCGAGGCCCTGCACGCCGCACAGGAAGCCCTCGACAAGGCTCAGAAGCAGAATGCCGTCACCCTCGCCGCCAAGGCCCGGCAGGAGGACGAGCGGCAGAAAAAGACCGCTCAGCGCTCTGCCCTCGAGGCCGAGGCACGGGCTTCCGCCGAGGAAGCCGCCCGGCAGTCTGCCGCCGCCAAGGCTCTGGAGGCCCAGTGTGCCGAAGCCCGGGCCGCTCTGCCCGCCGCCGGCCGGGAGGAAGCCCGCCGGGCGCTGGCCGGGCTGGAAAACGAGCGCTGCGCCCTCCGGGCCGGGATGGATGCCGCCGCGTCGGCTCTGGCCAGGGCCCGGCAGGACTACGCCGCTGCCGAGGCCGCAGTCACGGCCCTGACGGCCCAGCAGACAGAGGCGGACGAAGCCGCCGACCTGCCCGCCCTCGAATCCCAGCGGGACGCTCTGACGGCTCGGCGCACCACTCTCGCGGCTCAGGAAAAGGCCCTGACGGCCCGCCTCCTGCCCAACCGGAAGTCCGCCGACCTCTACCGTCAGCACGCCGCCGCCCGGGCGGAGCTGGAACGCCGCTGGCAGTGGGTGAACGCCCTCGCCTCCACGGCGGGCGGCACCCTCAGCAGCAAACAGAAGATACGCCTTGAGGCTTACATCCAGATGAACTACCTCGACGCCATCCTCGTCCACGCCAACACCCGCCTCATGCAGATGACCGCCGGGCAGTACGAGCTGGAGCGGGTGGGCGCCGAGAACCAGCGCAGCCAGTCCGGCCTCGACCTCGGCGTCATCGACCACTACAACGGCACCCGCCGCAGCGTCAAGACCCTCTCGGGCGGCGAGAGCTTCAAAGCCTCACTGGCGCTGGCGCTTGGCCTCTCGGACGAGGTCCAGAGCGCGGCGGGCGGCATCCGGCTGGACACCCTCTTCCTCGATGAAGGCTTCGGCTCGCTGGACGACGAGAGCCTCGAGCAGGCCATCCGGGTCCTCGCCGGCCTCACCGAGGGCGACCGCCTCGTGGGCATCATCTCCCACGTCGCCGCGCTCAAGGAGCGCATCGACAAACAGGTGGTCGTAAAAAAGGCCCGCAGCGGGGGGAGCACGGTGGAGGTCCTTGTGTGACCGCTTCCCTTCTCTTCCTCATCGCCTGCCTTCTCAGGGCCGCGTCTTTCAGAAAGTCTTTTGCCTGCTCAGGCGGGCGGGTGGCATAGAACGCCTTGTTTTTCGGGACGTACGTCTCGGCGGGAGCCGGCCGCTCCCGGTCGCGGGCCATCCAGACCGTGGCCGCTGCCTGCCAGTTCCGCATGGGGTTCTGACCCACCCGCCAGCCGTTGGATTCATAGAACGCCCGGAACCGGTCGGCCTGAGCCTCCGTTCCGCTCTTCCGGATAAAGTAGTCCCGGACTTCACCCTCGTCCGGCGGACAAAAATCGGGCTCGTCCGGAGGCGGGAGGGGCGCGTCAGCGCAGTCAGCCTCCCCATCCGGGAGGACAATATCAGGCTCAGAATCAGATGCAGAACCAGTATCAGAGACGGAATCAGAACCAGATACAGCCATCTTTGCCATCGGCGCATGGCATTTGCTATTTTTGCCACGCTCTTCGCTGTGCCAGCGGCTCTCGGCCCCCTTTGTCCCCGCCTCGGCCCGGCGCTGGCGGGTCTCCTCCCACTTGCGGGCGTTCTCGTCGAGGCCCCCTTCCATAAAGGTCCACGCCATCCGGAGCATCGGGTCGGTGAAATCGGGCCGCTTCCCTTCGGGATAGGCCAGCAGTGCGTCCAGGAGCATCCCCTTCTGCTCCAGCGACAACGCCCCCAGCGGGCGCTGCCACTCGCCAAATAAGATAACACTGCGGTGTTTCTTTTCGGTCAATCCTCTTTCCTTCCTTTCCTTCTTTGTATTTTCCTTCGGCGTCTACAACTTAATGTAGTTTGTCTTGTTCAAAAAGTCAACCTTTTTGAGAAAACAGTCGAAAAGTTGTGGGAAAAGGCGCAAAAAAGAACAGGGGGCTTTTCTGACTGGAAAAGCTCCTGTTCTTTTGTCGAAAAATATGCTATACTTATTTTGCGGCCTCGTCCGCCCATTTTAAGTGGGAGGGAGGTGAACCGCCATGGATTTATTTTTATCTCTGCTTCTGTCCGTCGCAGCAAATGTAATTTCGTACTACATTTGCAAGTGGCTTGACGGATGGTTTTCGGGCCGTAAGCACTAAATAAAGAAGACCCCCTTTCGGAGTTGCAGCTCCGTGAGGGGGTTTTCTTTTCGCTTTGGTGAACCACCATAAATATGTTTATCTCTGCACTTTTATTATATGCTGTCTTGCAAAAAAGTCAACCCAAATGCAGAAAGTTTATAAACGTATATTCCCCGCCGCCTCCGCACACCCTAGGGGCGGAGGTGTTTTTTATGGAATCTCTGACGCCCTTCATCCGCCATGAG
>OODT01000869.1_pt1 | contig 23521 bp, 23 predicted proteins | sample 1671841 | NCBI WGS metagenome assembly OODT01 (sample SAMN06348198, study PRJEB24527) | human gut metagenome | biome: human gut; feature: ankylosing spondylitis patient; material: feces | host: Homo sapiens | place: China | collected 2015-10 | reverse complement strand
TTTTATCTCAGTCGAGAAGACTCCCACCTCTTTAGGTGGTGAGTAATAGCAAATTTGTCTCAATGGGAGTTAGGTCTCCGACTGAGATAAACGCCCCGTGAGGATGCGCAGTGATTCTGTATGGAATATGTCAGCTTTGCTGACCAGAATCACGCGCCAAGTCTCACGGACGTTCGACTTGAATTATTTGTTGTTCTCATGCTCCTCGATCCACTCCAGAATATCCCCGGATACCTGTTCGCGGTTGAGTTCATTTAAAAGTTCATGCCTCGCACCCTCATAAAAGCCAATGGAGAGATCTTCTACCCCTGCTTTATCATAGCGGTCGTAAACTCTCCGCACGCCTTTTGTCTCCTCTCCCACCGGATCTTTGCTTCCGGAGAGGATCAGGACCGGGAGGTCGGTGCACATTTTGCCTGCTTTTTCGAGTTTTGCGGTCTTTAAGATCACCTCGAAGAAATCCCGGTACGCGCCCGCGGTGAAGATGAAGTTCGTCAGCGGGTCATCCCCGAAGGCACGGTCTCTCTTCTCATCCCTGGACAGCCAGTCGTAAGGCGTCTTTGTCGGCTTGAATTTCCGGTTATAGTTTCCAAGGGACAGGTTGTAGAGCATTTTGCTCCTGTATCTCGTCCCTTTCCTCTTACAGACAGAGTCCGCCAGCATATATCCGAACCGCACCTCAGCGTCCTTCGGTGCTCCGGTTCCGAGCAGGATCACACCGTCGATTCCGTCCTTGTAGACGGTCAGATATCGTCTCGCGAAGAACGACCCCATACTGTGCCCCAAAAGGAAAATCGGCACACCCGGATATTTTCTCTGTGCATGGACCGTCACACGGCGCATATCACGGATCACGGAGACAGCGCCCGCATGGTCACCGAAATATCCCCTGTCCTCCTCCGCTGCCGCGGTCTTTCCGTGGCCTAAGTGGTCATTCCCGAGAACATAGATCCCGTGTCCCGCAAGGAATTCCGCAAACTCCCGGTATCTTCCCACATGTTCCATCATTCCATGGGCAATCTGGACGACGGCTTTCACCTCGCCGTTTGGAATCCATTCCATACAGTGGAGATTCGCAAGACCGCTGCTGGATGGTATATAAAATTCATGGATCTCCATAATTTCTGCCTCCTGTGCATAAAACATTTTCGATTTTAGCTAACAGGCACTCAAATACCCGTTCCGCCTGTCATCAGTGCTCATCGAAGAGTTTTATAAATATAGTCCTAGTATAACACGCACTCAAAACTTTCCCTAGGAAACATCTGTTAAAATTTCATAAACTTTATCTAAACCGAAATTAAATGTGTCAGGCGCATTCCGCTATCCTGTATGGTCACCCACACCGGGCTGCACTCTGCGCAGGCGCAAAAAAGCCCCGCAGGCGCTCTCACACCAGCGGGGACTTTCTAACTTTCCAATGCTTCCAACCTCAATTACAAGACAGTCGTCATGTCCGATCAGTCTTTCTTCATCAGCTTTACCATAACAGCCTTCTGCGCATGCAGGCGGTTCTCTGCCTCATTGAAGATCTCATCTGCATGTTCCTCGAAGACTTCTTCGGTGATCTCCTGTCCGCGGTATGCCGGGAGACAGTGCTGGACCATAGCGCCCGCGTTTGCGGCTGCGAGGAGCTGTCTGTTGATCTGGTAGTCCTTGAAGATTTTCTTTCTCTCCTCTTTCTCCGCTTCTTCTCCCATCGAAGTCCATGTATCCGTGATCAGAATATCCGCACCGGATGCCGCCATAAACGGATCTGTCTCCAAGGCAAACTTATCGCCGTAGCCCTTCGTGAACTCCAGGACAGCTCCGTCCGGCTTGTATCCATCCGGTGTCGCGACCGCCACGTTCATTCCGACCTTTAAGCCGCCGACGATCAGGGAGTTTGCCATATTGTTGCCGTCACCGATGAAGCACATTTTGAGTCCGGAGAAGCTTCCGAACTTCTCACGGATCGTCATAAGGTCCGCAAGAACCTGACACGGATGGCAGAAATCCGTAAGACCGTTGATGACCGGGATGGAGCCGAACTTTGCGAGATCCTCCACTTCCTTCTGCTCAAAGGTCCGGATCATGATACCGTCAAGGTATCTGGACAGCACGCGGGCAGTATCCTGAACCGGCTCTCCACGGCCGATCTGCAGATCTCTGGAGGACAGAAACAATGCATGTCCACCCAGCTGATACATTCCTGTCTCGAAGGAAACCCTCGTTCTTGTGGAGGATTTCTGGAAGATCATTCCGAGAGTCTGTCCCTTTAAGAGTTCGTGCGGAATGTTGTGCTTTCTCTCATATTTTAACTGGTCTGCCAGATCCAGAATTCCGGTGATCTCCTCTGTGCTGAGATCCAGTAATTTTAATAAATGATTCATGATTCAAATACCCCTTTCATGGCCTCAAGCGCCTGATCGATCTCTTCATATGTAATAACAAGCGGTGGAAGCAGACGGATCGCGTCCGTTCCGGCTGTCAGGACGAGAACGCCCTTTTCCATAAGCTTTGCAACATATCCGGCGCGCTTTTCGGGATCTACGATGATGCCGAGCATGAGTCCCATGCCGCGGACATTCTTCACTGCCGGGGAGTGAAATCCCAGGACTTTTTCTTTGATGTAAGCGCCCTTTTCCTCAACCTCTTTTAAGAATTCCGGCTTCATCACCGTGTCGAGGACCACATTCGCAGATGCCGCGCTCACTGGGTTTCCGCCGAAGGTGGATCCGTGGGTTCCCGGTCCCATAACATCCGCGCAGGACTTCGCAGCCAGCACGCCGCCGATAGGCAGACCGCCGCCGAGACCTTTCGCCATGGTCACGATATCCGGAGCAATTCCGTACTGCTCATAGGCGAAGAGGCTGCCGCATCTTCCGATGCCGGTCTGGACCTCATCCACTATGAGCAGGATGTCGTTTTCCTTGCAGAATTTCGCGACGCCCTGGACAAACTCTTTATTTAACGGCAGAACGCCGCCCTCTCCCTGGATCATCTCCATCATGACCGCACAGCAGGTCTTGTCTGCCTTTGCGGTTACATCCGACAGGTCGTTTGCCTTCGCGTAGGCAAAGCCTTCCGTGAACGGGAAGAAGTACTGGTGGAACTTCTCCTGTCCGGTTGCCTTTAATGTTGTGACCGTTCTTCCGTGGAAGGACTGGATCAGTGTCACGATGGTGTTTCTTCCCTCACCGTATTTATCGAAGGAATACTTTCTCGCGAGCTTGATAGCGCCCTCATTCGCCTCCGCACCGGAGTTTGCAAAGAAGATTTTTCCCATCCCTGTGGCTGTCACGAGCTTCTCTGCGGCGCTCACCATGGGCTCCGTGTAGTAAAGGTTGGAAGCGTGCATGAGCTTTTCCGCCTGTTTTGTCACGGCATTTACGATCGCCGGATTTCCGTGGCCTAAGCTGTTTACTCCGATCCCGGAGGTCAGATCCACGTACTTTTTTCCGTCCGCATCCCAGAGCGTCGCGCCTTTTCCGTGGTCAAGGACGATGTCGAATCGTCCGTATGTATGCATGATATATTCTGAATCTTTTTTCTTGATCTCTTCCGCTGTCATATCGTACCTCCTGTGGCAACTGATTCGGCAGATCCACGCTTTTTCCTGCGTTCTCTCTGCAAAAAACGTGACTCTGGCACATTCCGCGCCGGATACGTTTTCTTACAGGAACCTGCATCTTCACATGGATCTGCGTCTGCCTTTTATGAAAACATGGTTCCTACACCTTCATTTGTAAGCAGCTCGATTAAGATCGAGTGCGGCACACGGCCATCCTGAATGTTCGCGCGCTCCACGCCCTGACGGACACACTCCACGCAGCAGTTGACCTTCGGGATCATGCCGCCCTTGATGATGCCCTCCCTGACGAGAGACGGAACTTCCGAAACCTTCAGGCGTTTGATCAGTGTGGATTCATCGGACGGATCTCTCAAAAGTCCTCTTACATCCGTGAGCATGATCAGCTTTTTTGCCTTTAACGCGATGGCAAGCTTCTCAGCCGCTGTATCCGCGTTGATGTTGTAGTTGCAGGTATCGTCAATTCCTGCGGCAACACAGGTAACTACCGGAATATAGCCTTTTTCCAGCATATCAAGGACGATCTGCGGGTTTGTCTTAACGATGTCACCCACATAGCCATATTCCGTTCCGTCCGGATCGTTCAATTTGACCGCCTCAAACAGTCCACCGTCCATTCCGCTTATTCCTACGCCTTTTCCTCCGGCATTTTTTAAGAGTGTTACCAGATTCTTATTGAGCTTTCCGCAGAGGACCATCTGGACCGCTTCCATCGTCTCTTTGTCTGTATAGCGCAGACCCTTGATGAATTTGGACTCTTTTCCGGTCTTCTTTAAAAGTTCCCCGATCTCCGGACCGCCGCCGTGGACGAGAACGACCTTCACACCCACGAGATTTAAGAGGACGATGTCACGGATGACCGCCTGCTTTAAATCCTCGTTGATCATGGCGTTTCCGCCGTACTTTACGACTACGATCTTTCCATTATATTCCTGAAGATACGGGAGCGCCTCCACAAGGACACCCGCTCTTGTCTCCGCTTTCAGATTTTCCATAAATTTTCTCCTTTTTTCAGATTGCACCAAATAGAATCACGCGCCAAGTCTCACGGACGCTCGACTTGAATTATAAATTCAGTCCCGCTGTCTCCTCAAATCCCAGCATCAGGTTCATGTTCTCCACCGCCGCGCCGGAAGCGCCTTTTCCGAGGTTATCAAACAGCGCCGTGATGATCGTCTGACCTTCATGTCCATTGACGACCAGTTCCATGCTGTCCTTTCCCGCCATGGTCCCGGCGGCGATCATCGGATCCTCATATCCGAACGGATGGACTTTTATGACCTTCTTTCCGTTGTAGTGGGCAGCCAGCGCCTCATGGATATCCTTCGCTGTAGGATTTCCCTTTAACATGGAATTCTGCAGCATGACGGTGGCTGCCATTCCTTTATAATAGTCATCCACGATCGGGCAGAACACCGGCGGAATATCAAGTCCGCAGATCTTCTGCATCTCCGGGAGGTGTTTGTGTTTCAGGTTCAGACCGTAGATTCTCGGTGTGCTGTAGAGCTCCGGTTTCTCCGGGGATTCGTACTCCGCGATCATCTTTTTTCCGCCGCCGGAGTATCCTGTGAGGGAAAATACAGTGAGGGGCGTCTCCTTCTGGATCATTCCAGACGCCACGAGCGGATAGACCGGGATCACGAATCCTGACGCATGGCAGCCCGGATTTGCTGTGAATTTTGCATGGACGACTGCATCTTTATGCATATCGGAAAGCTCCGGAATCCCGTATGCCCAGCCGGGTGCTGTACGGTGCGCCGTGGACGCGTCGATGATCCTCGCAGAATCCTTCTCCACAAAACTCACCGCCTCCTTCGCCGCCGCATCCGGCAGACAGAGGAAGGTGATATCCGCCGCGTTGATGAGTTTCTTTCTCTCATCCGGGTCTTTCCTCTTTATTTCATCAATTAACAGGAGTTCAATGTCGTCTCTTGATGCAAGTCTGTCGTAGATCTGGAGTCCTGTGGTTCCTTCTTTTCCGTCAATGTATACCTTTGGCTTCATAATTGTTCTCCTCTCGCTCATAGATTGTTCTGGATTCCAGGTTCGCCTCCTATCCGCCATGAATTTGTGGGGTGCGGATGAAGGCGTGTATATTTTTAAATATTTTTGCATAATTATAACTCAACATGTATAATTATGCAAGTGTTTTTTCATATATCATTCAAGTCTAACATCCGTGAGACTTGGCGCGTGATTCTGGTCAGTGTAAGATTATTTGTTCCTATCAGAATCACTGCGCATCCTCGCGGAGCGTTTCTCTTAGTCGGAGATTTGACTCCCACTGAGACAAATTTTTTATTACTCACCGCCTAAAAGAGATAGAATTCTCCTCGACTAAGATAAAACAGAGGTCTCACGCTCCCTGTTCGGGTGTCATTCGTGAGACCTCTGCTTTTTTATGTGTTATTCCTGATCGTCTGAAATAAACGCATTATTCATTTTTTTCTTCTGCCTCTGTGATCTCCGGCTCATCTGCAGATACGGATGTATCAGTATCTGTTTCTTCCTGAACATCTTCTTCCTGCTCTGCAGAATCCCCGGCGCTATCTTCAGATTTCTGAACTTTCTCCTCATTGGAAGGATCTTCAGATGCATTAACAATTTCTTTCCCGGCAGAATCAGAGTTCTGATCCTTTACCTGATCTTCCTGCTTTGCTTCTTCGGCAGTCGCTTTTGCTCCGGTGCTTACAAACTCGAAGGAAACGGTAAGTGATCCTCCTAATTCCTCGTATACTTTATACTCCGGAAGGCAAATCTGGATATAATTCGCCTTGATTTTTCCAAGATTGTGCTCCAGCTCAACATTGTCTGCATTATACACAGTTACTTCTAACTGATCCAGATGGCCCATATAAGCAGGATCTCTCTCCCGTCAAGGGCGATGCTGTAGACGTCCATGCTGCCGTCCATGATCAGTCCTAATATCTCCTCATTCTTTTGTCTGTCGCTCACGATCTGACCTTTATGACAGTATTTTACCTGCATACCTGAAGCCGGTAGATTGCAGCCGCCAAGCAGAGGGGACGCCTCGACAGCCGCCTTTATCTCTTCTACTCTCATTATGCATATCTCCTATAGTCCTTTATCGGTTAGCTTTATCTAACTCAAATGGTATCACAGCCGTCATCCTTTTACAAGTCCCAAAATATACCGCAGGCAGTCTCATCTGATACTGACGGAAATCACTGGGCTCTGCTATGCTTTTTATATATTGTAAAACGTACTGTCCGGCCAGGACAGACAAAGGAGTTATAATGCCAAAGCATGTATTTTTATTTTCCGGATCGTCTGCAGTGGGTAAAACCTCCATCCTGCGGTACCTGATCCCCCTCTTGGAAAATGGAGGCATGAAGACAGCCATCTGCAAGATCGACTGCCTGTCCTCCAACGATGAGACGGTCTATAAGAACCTTAAGATCCCCACGGTGACAGGACTCAGCCACGATATCTGCCCGGACCACTTTCTCATCTCAAACCTCCCGGAACTCTGGGACTGGTGCGACAATCTCGGGCGGGACTGTCTCCTCATCGAGACTGCCGGGCTCTGCCACCGATGCTCCCCGGCAACGGAGCTCTGCACCGCCGGATGTGTCTTAGACTGCACCGCCAGCAGCCACTCGCCGGAGCGCCTTGGTCCCATGGTCTCCGGTGCTGATTTCATTATCCTCACAAAGATCGATATGGTCTCACAGGCAGAGCTCGAGATCATCGAGTGGCAGTTAAAGAAGTTAAATCCAGACGCACAGATTTTTCCGGCGGACGGTCTCGCCGGGTATGGGACAGAATTTTTAAGCAGCTGGCTCTTAGAGCGCCCGGCAATCAATTCTCTCAAAGAAGACCGGCTCCGCCACACCATGCCCGCCGGAGTCTGCTCCTACTGCGTCGGTGAACAGCGGGTGGGATCCGCCTACCAGCAGGGTGTCGTCGGCAAGATCTTTCAAGGAGGTATCCACAGATGAACTTTGAATCTTTGACGATTCTACCAGGAACCAACAAAGCCGGGGAACCGGAACATTTTGCCCCGGTCACACTCCATCCCGGCGAGCTCTGTGCCATCGCCGGAAACACAGGGGCTGGAAAAAGCCGTCTCATAAAAGACATTGAGCAGCTTGTAAACGGTGACGGAATCAGCAGGCGGGGCATCCTCATAAACAATGTCCCGGTCACCCTGGCAGACCGCTCCAGCCTCTCGAAGGAACTCATCGCCCATCTCTCCCAGAGCATGCGCTTCGTCCTGGATCTCAGCGTACGGGAATTTTTAAAGCTCCACTGCCAGTGCCGGAACCATCCGGAGATCTCCCCGGATGATGTGTTAACCATGGCGAACCAGATCACGCCGGAGCCGGTTCTACCGGAAGAAAGTTTAAACCTCCTAAGCGGCGGCCAGACCCGGGCACTTATGATCGCCGACCTTGCCTGCATCTGTGACAGCCCTATCGTCCTCATCGACGAGATAGAAAACGCAGGAATCGACAAAAAAGCGGCGCTGCGGCTTCTCACCGACCAGAGCAAGCTTGTCCTCATCGTCACTCATGATCCCCACACTGCCCTGATGGCATCCACACGCCTTGCAATGAAAGGTGGGGAGGTCTGCCGGATCAGAAAGCGGACAGAGGCGGAAAAAACGCTTTATGCAGAGCTGGATGCTGCCTACGAGTGTCAGAAACATCTTCAGGAATTACTTCGACAAGGAGAAGAACTTTTATGACAACCATCAGACTTTACTGGAACAATATCTGCGTCCTGCACCGGCAGGAGCTGCAATTTTTAAATGAGATCCGGGAGGAACTCAGAAAAGATAACATCGACCTTGATATCGCCTGCTTCGGTCTCGGATATGGCCGCCATATGTCCGACTATCTGAGGGAGGAAGATTCCGTCCTTCCAGATCTCGTGGTCTCCACGGACCTGGAAGTATTTGAGGATGAGCGGATCTGGAACCGTTTTAGAGAGCATGGACTTCTTCCATTAAAAGAGTTCTTCCCGGTAAAAGATATTCCGGAGCTTGGCGGACTCAAAAAAGCTTCCGCTCTCCTTCCCTATCTTGCGATTCCTCTCGTGTTTTACTCCGACGTGGAGCTTCTACGCCAGACCAGCATGGATGCCAGTAGCATTAACGCTAATTTTTTCACAGGAACCGATGCAGACAGTGAGCAAAGTATTTCTCTTAACCGGCTCGTTGAATCATCCTTTCCCCTCTCCTATGGCGGCATCAACAACTCTGCCGTAAAGACTGTCGCGAAGCTCATATGGGAATCGTTCGACATGTCAACGGCAGAGCAGTTTCTTTCCGCATCAAACGTCTTCGACATGCCGATTCAGGCCTTTCACCAGGTTTCCATCGGTGCGTCACCTCTCGCCCTGGTTCCGTCCGTCTATGCGCTCCGGGCTGACGGCAAAAAAAATAAGGCCTATTGGCCTCTGGAAGGCGCTCCGGCAATCCCCTCCTATATCTGTGCGGGCACCTCGGTCCCGAAAGATGCCCTTTTCGCCGTTATAGAAAAGCTGCGCGGTCCGAGATTCAGCCACTTTTACACAACGAATGGATGCCTTTACAGCTGCGCTCCTGCCGATCCGCTGCCGGACCTCTCGTTCCTGGAAGGAAGCCGGACGAACCGGGGACTTCTCGTTCCGTCCGAATCATTCTTAAACTCCCTTCCCGCAGAAACTTTCTACAAAATGTATCACAGGGTGTTCCCAGCAGGCTCATAAAACGCCTCCCGCATATGCCCCACCGCTCGTTTCTCGATTCTCGACACATAGGACCGGGAGATCCCGAGCTTTTCCGCGATCTCCCGCTGCGTGTGTTCCTTCGTCCCAAACAATCCATATCTCATGCGGATCACGGTCCGCTCCATATCCGTGAGATTTTCCTTGTACGCCTCGTAGAGGATCTTCACGTCCTGCTTGATGATCACAGTCTCAAGGACTTCCCTATCCCCCGCCTCAAGGATATCCAGGAGGCTCACGGTCTCCCCGTCCTTATCCGCTCCGATGGGATCATAGATGGAAACTTCTCTGGAGAACTTCTTCCCGGTCCGGAACATCATTAGGATTTCATTTGCTATCCTCCCCCCAATGCGTTTTTGATGCACTGAGGGGATTAGTTTTTCCCAGGCGGTCATCCTCCGTATCATCATCTTCGTAATCTACATCGGAAAATGCCACCAATTCATCATTATCGTCCTCATCGTCTGTATTATCAGAAGCAGCAGAAGCGATTTCCGGGTATTCGATTTCATCGTCCTGCACACCGAACAGAACCACATGGGCATTGACTCCGTCCCAGATAACCTTACGCACGATGGTGCGGATGGCTGCTCGTTTCTGTTCTATGGTCATTTCATCAATGCCGTCCTTAAAGACAGTCAGCAGCTGGCGCATCAAGTCAAATTCAACATCACTGAGAGCGTGCTGCGTAGTCAGTCCTTCCAGCTCCTGAATACGTTTTTCAAGGGACTGGTATTCTTCGTTCAGTTGCTCAATTCGCTTTGTTACATGAGCCTTGGCAGGGCTGTCACCCATTTCCACGAGAGAATCCACCAGTGAATTGATTTTCTTCTCTGTTTCTGCCTTCTCTTTTCTCATATCGGAAATCCGCTGTTCGTAGTCCATGCGATTGCCGGTATAGAATTTTCGGCTCTGCTCCAACTGACTGACAAAAGTCTCCTTATCATCTGCAAGCATTTTTACCTGTTCGATGATTGCCATATCCAGTGTATTGCCGTTTGCGTTTTTGCTGTTGCACACGGTACGCTGGCTGCGCTCTTTCATTTTGCACACATAGGTGTAAATCACCTTGCCGTCAGCAGTTTTTCGCTTGCTCATCTTCGGATACATACGCTCACCGCAGCTGCAGAACAGCAGACCGGTCAGCAACGCTTCGTTACTGCGTGGTTTTCTGAAAGACTTGGACTTGTTGCGTTCCAATGACTCTTGAACCTGCACCCACACCTTGCCGGGAATTAGTCCGGGATGTTTGCCAACGGACACAATCCATTCACTCGGCGGTAACGAGATACTCGCTCTGCCTTTTTCCTGATCGGTACGATTATATGCCATCATGCCGTGAACACCGTCAAAGGCATCATGCTCGGAGAACAGGTCTGTATCATTCTTTATAAAGAAATCATACGCCTCTTGGTCAGCGACCATGTAGACCGGATTCTGCAAAATCGCTTTGACCGAGAAACGGGTAAAATATTTTCCGTTCTTTGTCTTGAACCCTTGCTTAATCAACGCCGCTTCTGTCAAAGTCAAAGAATCCGTTTCCACATACAAATCAAAAATCGTTTTGACTATATCTGCTTCTTCCGGAACAAGTTTCAACTTGCAGGCTTTCTTTGTCTTTCCGTCCACTGTAATGCTTTTTATAGCTTCGGATTCAAAGCCGGTAGGGGTTGTACCACCTAACCAGCGTCCGGTCTTTGCCAGCTCATGCATATTGTCACGGATACGCTCGGCAATGGTTTCACGCTCCAACTGAGAAAAAACAGATGCAATATACATCATGGCTCGTCCCATCGGGGTGCTGGTGTCAAACTGCTCCTTGATGGAAATAAAAGAAATATCCAAACGGGCAAGTTCTTCAATCAATCCAGAGAAGTCGCTGACATTACGGCTGATACGGTCAAGACGATAGACAATGATTGCCTTAAACTGTCGCTTTTTTGCTGCATCCATCATTCGTTTGAATGCCGGACGGTTCAGATTCCCTCCGGAAAATCCCTCATCTTCATATACTACGATTTTATCTACAGCGGCATCACCAAAATGCACACGAACATACTCTTTGCCAAGTTCAACCTGATTGCCAATACTCTCGCCTTTCCCTGTAAATTTTGATTTACGGGAATAGAGGGCGATAACATCTTCATTTTGTCGCATCTGCTTTTCCTCCTTCTCTTGCTATGTGATGTATCATGTGCTATTATAATATAAAGTAAGCACCAAGTAAACATGACAGGAGGGTTTTCTATGAAATCGATTTTTGAAGAATTAGGCGGCACCTACACTTTAGGCGAGGACGGAATGTATTATCCAAACCTGGAGCTTCCGGTTGAAGAAGAACCACATTACGGTAAGTATGGTCGTATGCGAATGAATTACATAAAAGAGCATCGCCCGGGGTTGTATACGGAGCTTTTGTTCGACGGAAAGCTGGTATCACAGTTGCAATTCGACTCTTATGCCCGATTACCATCGAAAGCAATTTGAGCATGGTGCCAAGCGCAGAGGTTTTTCCGAATGAGGTCGTTTCCGGACCATCCTTTGATGTGAATACAGGTTTCAATATCGTAGATACACAAATCAATGATTACCTTGGCGACCGCTACTTTGAAGGTGTGACGGTTCCTGCAAACAACGGAGCTAACATAACAACGATTCTCAGTGTTGCATGGATAGTTGGCATTTTCACTTTTGCTGTATTTGCTCTTGTGAGCTACCGAAAAATCCACAACAAGGTTCGTCCATCGTTAAATGTGCGGGACAACATTTGGATTTGCGATGATATCCAAACACCATTTATCCTAGGCTGCTTTAAGCCAAAAATCTACATTCCGTCCGGAACGGATGAAGTGCAGCTTCCCCATATCATCGCCCATGAGAACGCTCATTTAAAACGCTGTGACCACTGGTGGAAGCCGCTGGGGTATCTGGTTTTAGCAATCCATTGGTTCAATCCACTTGTATGGATTGCGTATATTTTACTTTGCAGAGATATTGAGTTGGCTTGCGACGAGAAAGTCATTCGAGAATTAAATCAGAGCGAGTCTATTTCCTATTCCGAAACATTACTCTCTTGTAGCGTAAATAGAAGAACGATTTTGGTTTGCCCACTTGCCTTTGGCGAGGTTGGCGTAAAAGAAAGGGTGAAGCGTGTGTTGAATTATAAAAAGCCTGCGTTCTGGATTGTTGTCGTAGCAATAATTGCTGCTATCGTTACGGCGGTTTGTTTCCTGACAAATCCCAAAACGATTGGTGATTCTATAACACTTGTTGAACAGTCTACACCCGGAAATGGTAATACTTTTACCTATGATACTACCTTTGGTCAAAGTGTAATGAGCGGCACTGTTTATGCCGAGCAGTGGAGTAATGGCACTTGCACAAAATCTACGCCTGCCGTATTAACGAGTGAAGTCGATGAGATAAACATCTTATTGGATGTTCGTCGTGAAAACGGTCATTCAGTAGGTGTTGATATTCAAGTCGATACCAACGAACATGGTGGTTCCTTCATCACATATTTTGCATTCCCTGAGAATTATTCCATCCTCGGATGGAGCTGCAACGGTTATGAGTTGAATAAACCTATTCTAATCCAATCCGAGGCGGAAAAAATTTTGGCAGCTATGGTATTTGATGTGGGAAATGGAGTGAGGGTATTTAGTCCCGAAGTGCTTGTCAATGAACCTGAAAGATTGGAAAATGTAGATTATGCAATCGTGATTCGTGCTTCATTTGATAGTACCAACTTGGGCAATGAAAATTCGGAACATACTTCTCACTCAGCAGATAGTGGTGCTGTGATTCCGATGGTTATGGTGAATGACACACTCTATCTGTACACAGGATTTGAAAATACAGATGCTCACCACGATGTGATGAATGGCAAGATCACATCCTCTGTTCACGGGAACACCAAGCCTACCGTAAATGATCAATCGAATTTTGGCGAGGGATACGCATATCAGTACGGTGCTGCCGAAGGAACCATTGAAATCTACATGGATGGTAAATGGTGCATCTTTGCTACTGAAGAAGTGCGACAGGATATTCAATTTCCTGTTGCTGATGGAGATGTTAACGGATCAAACGGAGCTGAGTCGGGAGAAACTACATCAGTAGTGGCAGGAGTTTCAATGGTGGATGCTTCTAAGATTGCCAGCATTGCTGTAACCAACGGCAATACCGGAGAACAGAAAACAGTTACTGGAAAAAAGGCATATAGCGATGAATACCTTGCCTAACGTGACTATGATGATGGAAAAGTATAAATCCCGGGAAGGCGATATTGAAATTTCAAATCAAAGTGGAAAAGGACTGAAAACCTGGGAATGGTATGATATTCAGAAGTGGGAAAACGGTGAATGACACAGGCTGGATCAGCTGACGGATGGATTGTGGACAGATACTCTATACCAGATTCCAGCGGGAGAAATTACGGCTTTTTCTACGAATTGGAAAACGTGGTATGGCGACTTGTCAGACGGTAAATATCGCATCATAAAGAAAATATATGAAACGATAGAAGATGAAATCCATACTCATTATCTGGCAGTAGAATTTGAAATTCGATAACTGTCCAAGTACAATGTCAAATATAATTATTGCATCCTTAGTAAAGGAATACCATCGCAGATACTTCCAAAGTAGCAGCGATGGTATTTTTTCTGTTGAAAATACTGTGTAGTACGATATGTACACAGGAAGGACAGTATATTTTTCACTGGCTCAGATATATTGTAGAGCAGCAATCCACCACTACCATTCCAAAATCGGAGTGGTAATGGTGGATTTTGTTATCATCGCTCGTAATCTTTTTGCTTTCTTTTGGGAGGTTTTTGCATCTGTGATTCTGGTTCTTTGCGCTGAAGCATTTGAGTAATAGAAGGCTTTCTGGTAACTTCCCCAAGCATTTTCTTCACTTCCAGCTTGCTCTGACGCATCATATCATAATCATATTTAACGCCGTAGATTTTTTGAAGCTGACTGGCTGCGGATTGCTCTTTGCCAGTGCGAAGCTCCATTCTGGTGTCGGTCAATTCGCCTGCATCCACATCGGCAACGGTTTTTTCCAAATCCCTGTATCTCTCCAGTGTTCTGTCCAGTTCGGCAGTGAATTTATTTTCTGCCTGTTCCAGTGCGTCCATCTGTGTATCAAGATTCTTGACTTCCTTTTTGAATTTGGAGAAGGCTGCATCATCCGCACATTCCATACTGTTCAGAAGCATGGACTTTTCGGATTTCAATTCCTCCAAATCCTCAGTCAGCGTAGCAACCTGCTCCGACAATTTCTGATGCTTTATCACATGAATAAAGGGTAGAGAATCCTGTTCTGCACGGAGCTGCTTTCGCTCTGTGTTTTTCTCTTTGATTTCCTGTTTGATTTCCGTATATCGTTCCACGACCGGTTTTACAGCATCCACATAGTCAGAGATTTTCTGCTTGCTGATACGGATATGGCTGATGCGGTACATAAGAACAATCATATTCTCACGCAGGGATTCCAGTGCATTTGCCAGCTCCGGAATCGAAGTTTTTACTGCAGCAGCCAGCTTTTTGACCTTCGCTTTCAGCTCCCGGAGAAGGGCGTTGTCCGCCTTGATCTGGCGATTAATTTCGCAGCGGTCAGAAACGATACCCATCGCTTCCAGCTTTCGTGCGTGATAGCCCTCGTGGATGGTTGGCAGTTCATCCAATCCCCGTGCGGCGTGACTGCGGTGATCGATCCGGGCATCTATCTCCGGATACTGTGCCAAATGCCGATTGGTAACGGTTGCCCATTTTTCCCGCCAGATGAGTAGCTGTTCATCGCTGTTCCAACGCTGAGAAATTGGATTCTGTCTGCCATACTTTGTACTTTTGGGATACTTGTTGGCTCGTTCATAACCTTGCTTCTCAGCTTCTGAAGGTGCCATATACACCTTTCGCTCGCCAACCAGATATTGATACTGTTTCTCCCAGCCCTCCGCCTGTGCGATCTTATATTCAGCAGAGGTAAATCCCCATTCTGCGCCATCCCTCACGCACAGATATTCTTTTTCGGTTTTATGCTGCCATTTACCGTTTTCCTGTAAGGGGCGAATCGTCAGCATAATGTGGGCGTGTGGATTGTGTCCGGGCGGATATGGGGCATGGATTGCAACATCCGCACACATTCCCTCGGCCACAAAATTGTCCTGAATAAATTCTGTGAGAAGGCTCTGCCAGTCTGTCTTTCCCAGTTCTATGGGAAGTGCTACCACAAATTCACGGGCAAGGCGGCTGTCCTTGGTCTTTTCGTTTTCCTCCACCGCATTCCACAGAATGCTTCGGTCACTCCACGCAGCCGGAGCGATTGGCGGAAGAAATACTTCCTGCCAGACAAGCCCTCGTTTTCTGGTGTAATCATGCTGAATCCCATCGTAGTCGTTGTATATCTGTGAACAGCTCAGATATGCGGAAGCCGCCACAGCGGAGCGCCCGGCTCCACGGCTGATGACCTTTGCTTCCAGATGATAGATTGCCATTCTTCATCACCGTCCTTTCGCTTTTGTTTTTGTTGCTTTTTAGAAAAAGCAAATGGGGCTTGGCAACAATGCCCATCTCTGCAACAAAGCTGCCGGTGGCAGGTTTTTGCAGACAGTTGGTGGAATACCGTCGGTTAAAGCGACGGTATTTTTTATAGGTGGTAACACCGACCACCAGCTGCGTGGACAATGACAGCAAGCTCGCAGGATTGTGGCATTGTCCATAAGGCTCCCGCAGGAGCCGCATCCGCCTCGCAGAGCGCACGGCCCCGAAGGGGATACCACCGCCCGATGTTATCGGGTGGTGAGTAAGTGCGCCCTTCGGGAATAGAGATACTTTCGTACCTCAATGTTTTTCCGTAACTTCTGCACTTAATCGTCTTTCCAGCTCCATTTTTAGATTATCCAAGTCCATTATCTGTGCTTCCGGGAATACGTTTTCCAGAATAGCTCCCTGCTGAATCAATCTTCTTGTGCGCTGTTTTCTCTCTTTCTGACGGTTTCTGGCTTCAACCGCTTCCTGTCTGTGTTTCGCCTGCAATAATTTCTTTTCATCCTCGGTCATATTTACGTCCTTTCTGACCATATCCGGTCTAACTGATTTTTATTTGGTACTTGTTTTAGAAAAGAATGGTGCCGGGATTGTTGCTGCATGAGCGGAATTATCAATGCACCGCTGATTAGGAGACAATCCGGCACCGCCGGTCTTACGTTCCAGTACCGCTTTCCAGTATTTTCCGTGCTTCTTTCATGCTTTCAGCGGCATTTCTCTGCCGGATATTCTGATTGTTGATTCTCAGCGGCACACACCGTTCCAATACTCGGTCATAGATACGGGAGCGAGTCAGATCCTGCGGATTTTTCAGTTCCTCCAAGGTCATATTAGTTGTCACAATCAGTGGCAATTTGCTGCGATATCGGCTATCAATGACATTGAATACCTGTTCCAAGGCAAACTCCGTACTGCGCTCAATTCCCAGGTCATCAATAATCAGCAGACTGTACTGGTTCAGGCTGTCGATATATTGGTTCTTCTCCTCGGAATACAGCCCGGACAGGGCGTTGAGAATCCGGGAGAAATTGGTCATCAGCACCGGAACACCCTGCTCCAGCAGAGCGTTGGCGATACATCCGGCAAAAAAGGATTTTCCGGTTCCCACATCGCCCCAGAGAAGCAAGCCGATGGATTTTGCCTTCATTTCGCTCCAATGGACAACATAGTCATGGGCTTTCTGCATTTCCGGGTTGTAACCCTTATCATTGGCAAAGGTGTATTCCCGCAGGGACTTGTCCTGTAAGCCGTTGGCTTTCAGACGGGACACCTGATCCAGAAATTCACGGTGCTTTCTCTCCGCTTCCTCTTTATCCTGGACTTCCTGCTGACAGCGGCAGCGAATGGGAACCACCATTTCCTTTCCAAGAACAACCACATGGTGCTGCCTGGGTGTTTTACATTTGGCGCAGTGGATGAGGTTGTCTGATTCATTGCGGTATTCATCTTCCTGCAAAGGGCGGTCAGAAAAGATATTCTGAATGGTGCCAGTGATTTGGTTCATAGGCTTTCATCCTCCTTACATTCATAGCTGCGTCTTACGGGAGCCGGGTGATCCTGCGTATACCAGCTGTGAATCGTAGCAGCGTGGTCTTGATACCGCTTCCCGCTGGAACGTATATAGCCAGACAGCTTTTCGATATATTCCCGGTATAATGGTATTTCCTTTTGAAGCTGTGCCAGCTCCTTTTCATTCAGGAAAACATTTTGATATTTTCCGTAAGCGGTGCGGTCAGCCTTACTCCCTTGTTTCTTTATCTTGTTATTGTTCTTTTCATTATTACTTCCGGACACTTTTCTTTCCCTTACAGAGACAGTTTCCTGTCCGTCAGACGGATAGGTTTCTGTCTGTATCAGGGAAAGATTTCTGTCCGTCTGCACCAGATATTCCGGTGGGACTTTTACATAGATTTTGTTTGGCAATCCCGGTCCCTGACGCTTGCGGAAAATCAAATCCGTTTTTTCCAGAACTGCCAGAGCGGTCTTAACAGACATTTCGCTTTTGTGCATGGTTTCTGCCAAATCCTTGATTGGAAAGAATATGAACGCACGCCCACGCTCATCTACCCAGCCTTCGTTTTTCTGTGAAAGTCTTGCTCTATCCAACAAAAGTACATACAGTATTTTTGCGGTTTCACTCAGCTGCTCCATATCCAGTAAAAATCGTGGAAATGCCATATACGGCGGTATCAGGGTATCCTTTATTAGAAACTGTGTCATGCGTTCACCTCCTTCCGTTGTCAGAATAGATACCGGTTATTCCCCAAGAAAATCCCAGTCAAGGTCTGCATCTTCCGGTTCGGATGCTGCAACAGCTACCTGCGGTGTAATCTGAGCAATACCAACCATACAGCCTGCCAAATATACCGGTAGGGTCCTGTTCATGGCATTTTCCACCGCTGTTACAATCTGCTCCACGAAGCGTTCCTCACGCTCTCTGGTTTCCAGATACGGCTCATCTTGCTTCTTGTAGTAACGGTCAAAGTAGTCCACCAGAGAAATGGCGATAATCTGGCTGTAGGATTTGAATTTCTTTTTATCCATCGTTTGCAGATACTGCCACGCCCGGTTCTGCACATCCTTGTCCAGATTGAAACGAAGATTTGTGCTGCGGATATTCTCACTCATGCTTACTCCTTCCTGCGAAGGCTGGCATGGGCGAGATATTCATATCCCTTAGCAGTCGCACAAATATCATCCAGAATGGTTACACGGGTTTCATCGTACTGCCCGAAGTTTCTGACCAGACAGCCACCACCGCCAACAATATACAGTCGCATCAGTTCCGGATTGTATTCATAGCGGCGGAGTGTGGCGAAAATATCCGCTACATACCTTTTCGCAATGGCAGTGATACAGTCCAGATAAGGCTTGCCGATGTCCGCTGTTCCATAGCGAAGCACCTGCTCAATGGTGACTTCTTCGATTTTGACACCAAAGCTGTCCAGCACGGCATTTTTAGCAGCGATCATACACTGGTTCACACCAAACTTCTCTGTCCAACAACGGCTCTCCACCGCCTTTTTATTGTTGATATAGAGAATGTTCATGGTGCCGTTTCCGATGTCTGCAAGGAGATTGGTTCCCTTGAAATCGCCCAATCTGCTGACAATAGCGGGATAACCTTGAGGGAACAAACTGCATCCGACAAAATGGAGCTTGTACTCCTTACCATTGAAATGGAAAGATACATATTCATTGCGGAGCAGGTAAGTTCGGAAATCTTCACGCTGTTTGCGAACCCAGGTCAGCGGCAGACCGGCAGCCAGATGAACATCTGCTTCACGGATGCCATACGCATTCAGCTCTCTGGCAACTGCCATCAGAGTCAAAAGATAATAGTCCTCATCCATGGCTTTGTCCGGAATAAATTCCTTGTGTCCCTCTCCGATGCGGTAATAGGTGCCGTTGTATTCCAGAATGTTACCGGAGAAAATCGGTTCTGTGTCATAGGCAGTAATGCCGGTAGGGGTGACGGTGTTTGCTGTTTTGATGTTGCCGTAGCCATGATCTACGGCGATAATTTTGATGCTTTTCAGTTCTTTCATTTGCTTAATTCCTCCTCAAAAAATTTGATAGTCATAAAAAATGCCCTCTTTTCAGTAGATTTGCTTTGAAGTGGCACCGGATTTTTGAATTTGGTGCTGTTTTCATTGCAATTTCATTCTACTGGAAAGAGGGCAAAAGCACATTGAGCGTGGATTGAGTGGAAATTGAGCAAAAAAAGAAGCAGCCACACACCGTAGTGCATGACTGCTATACAAAATCATTTTTCCTTTTATTCTTTTGGCAAATAACTTTTGTCTATTGAAAGATTAACACAAGTTGCTACTGCAATATAGATTACTAAAATAATAGCCTCTAATACCAAAGTATTATACGGACGAGGGTAGAATCCTGCCGCAACACTTACGATAAATCTAATCGGGAAATAAAGTCCCAACCAAGCAGAAATTTTGTAAAACTTTCTACGGAAGTTCTTTGTTTTTTCTGTTGCACTGGATACTTTCTTCTGATACGCATATTCAAACCCGCCAATGGCTGCAACAAACGGCAGGAAACTTAGAAATGCAAAAAACACATTTTGAAGAATGAACATTGTCATAAACTGCATCAAAAGTATCATCACTTCAAGTGTCACCAGATAGATCATAATCTGACCGAGATTATCGTTTTGAACTTCTTTTATCTTCGGCAAGTCATTATCACTTTGGTAATCATCGTTCAGTAAGTAATCTGTTGTAACATCAAACAGCTTGCTAAGTTGAAGAATGTTATTTGCATCAGGCATCGCAGCTCCTGATTCCCAACGAGAAATAGCTTGTCTTGATACATCCAGTTTTTCAGCCAAATCCTCCTGAGACATTCCATTGGACTTTCTCAGTCCTACAATTTTATCAGATAGTTTCATATGAAATCCTCCTTTGCTTGGTGACTTCATTGTACTTAAAATCACTATAATTCACCACCACACCGACTTTGCATATCCGCAACAAGAGTTTACATTGTACTATTTTTCAAGAATTTGCGGGTCAAGAAGGAAATCATAGATATTCACGGTCAAAATACCATAGTTATCATAGTACGGCTGTACAATATCTTTTGTAATAACAATCTTCTTGAAAGAATCGTCTATCTTTCTAAACGGTCTGATTTCCTGAGTACGTTTCGCTTCATCAGGTAATGAATAAGCTGACTGGATATAATATCTGGAAGAACCGAGATTGCATACAAAATCAACTTCCAGCTGTTTACGGGTTACCTTTCCTTCTTGGTCTTTTTCCGCAATAATAACAACACCAACGTCCACGCTGTATCCACGCATACGCAGTTCGTTATAAATCACATTTTCCATGGAATGTGTCTGCTCAAACTGACGGAAGTTAATCCTTGCGTTGCGAAGCCCAAGATCAGAGAAATAGTATTTCTTTGGAGTTTCAATATATGCCTTACCCTTGATGTCATATCTCTGTGCTGATTCAATCAGGAAAGAATCCTCAAAACAATCCAGATATTTCTTGATCGTTTTTGAAGTGATTTTAGATTTTTTTACAGTCTTAAAGGTATTCTTTAACTTCTCAGGATTGGTCAGAGAACCAATAGCAGAGGAAAGGATATTCAGCAGGTCTTCCAGTTCTCCAATATTTTTAATCCGGTTACGTTTGAAAATATCTCGAATATAAATTTCGCTAAACAGGTTTTGCAATGCTGCCGCCTTATCGCTGCTACTTTCACGAAGAACGACCAGCGGGATGCCTCCGTAAAGCATATATTCAGACAATCCCATATACTTGTCGCCTTTGAAAACCGACATAAATTCCGAAAAACTCAGTGGATACATATGGACTTCATCTCCACGTCCGGCAAACTCCGTAACAATATCTTTGGACAGGAATTTTGCATTACTTCCGGTTACGAATACATCCATATTATCTTTGCGAAGATAACCATTCAATACAGATTCAAAGCAGTCCATCAGCTGAACTTCATCCAAAAGCAGATAATACATTCCATCCGTGGTAACTTGGGAACGGATATATGCCATAAATTTCTCCGGATCAACTCCACGTTTTTCTTTTTCAATTTTGATAAGGCTTTCTCCAATCAAATACAGGTCATCTGCGGAATCAAACGCAAAACGAATAATATGGTCAGCAGGGACACCGGACTCTAACAAGTGATTATAGAAAATATTATTCAGCAGATAGGACTTTCCACATCTGCGAATACCTGTAATTACCTTAATCAATCCATTGTTCTTTCTTCTAATCAATTTGTCTAAGTAAAAATCTCTGCGAATCTCCATACGATAACCTCCTTAGGAAAGATTTTTGCAACTTAATACAGTTTTCTGTTCTATATTACCATATCGCAACCTTCAAATCAATATGTATAACCGGTTTTAGGAAAGATTTTTGCAACTTAACACAGTTTTCCGTTCTAAAGCCTATTATATGCTTCAATCAGGATATTATCCCTGTATTCTCTCATTGTTTTATTCTGTTTCAACAAAGGAAAAGCAGCCACACACCGTTAAGTACATGGCTGCCCAAGGCAGTTCTTTATTTAATTTGAGGCTACGACAGACTGCGATTTGAAAAATGATGATTTTATAAACTATATACCCACTAATCCCATTGTAACTTAATCTTGCCATCTGCTTTTTCAAATTTAAGTATTAGATCTATAAATGAGTAAATCCTAAATTTTGCACAAAAGAAAGACACCCTCTGCTGAATGATGTATAATTGAAGTGCGACCAACAACCTACTCATTCAAACAAGGGGGTGCCTATTGCAAACATTATACATCATTCCAATAAGATTTACAATTACTTTAAAGTTCTCAACCTCAACTGTTTTTTATCCGATATTTACCTGCAGCATTTTATGGCTATCATTCTTTCTACCTTTTTGCGTGGATACCGTGGCAAAACAACGGATTTCGCCTTGACCAGCCAACATCATAGAACGATTGTGGCTCACTTCCTGAATCAGGGAAAGTGGAATGATTTCCTTTTTCAGGATGCCCTAAGAAACAGCGTTGCATATTTGATCTACCGGGAGGCGACTATTTCCGGTCAGCCTATCTTTTGCATTGTGGATGATACGATTGCTTCCCATACAAAGCTTTCGTCACAGGCTTTGCATCCAATCGAAGCTGCGTATTTTCATCAATCTCATCTGAAAGGCAGACAGGATTATGGGCACCAGATCGTGTCCGTCATGCTTTCTGCAATGGAATCACTCTGAATTATGCCGTTATTCTGTATGATAAAACAAAATCAAAGATCCAGATCATACAGGATATTGCTGCAGAACTTCCTATTGCACCGATAGTTTCCTACTTCCTTTGTGACAGCTGGTATACTTCAGCCAAAGTCATGGATTGCTTTGCTAAAAAAGGATTCTACACCATAGGGGCTTTAAAAACCAACCGAATCCTCTATCCTTGCGGAATCCGTCAGAAAGCCAGTGCATTTGCCCTTCACTTGCGGAAAACAGATCCAAACATCAGCCTTGTGACCGTTGATAAAAGGCAGTTTTACGTATATCGGTATGAAGGGAATCTGAATGATGTTCCCAATACAGTGGTTCTACTGAGCTATCCAACACCATGTTTTGGGATTCCAAAAGCACTGCGGATATTTGTTTCAACGAATGCAGCATTATCCACGCAGGAAATCCTGAGACTTTATACCCAACGCTGGCAAATTGAACTGTTTTTCCGACAAAGCAAGAAAAAGCTTGGTCTGGATAAATATCAGCTGCGTTCCCAAAAAGGAATCCAGAGATACTGGCTGATGATGTCATTTGTCCATTATATGTGTTGCACTTGCAAAGGAACCTATATTTTTTTACATATAGAATAACCAACTTCTTCCCAAACAGGATCCTTTAGATAATCTATTGCATCCGAAATAATAATAAGCAAATCCATATAGCATTTGGGTGATGATTCCTCTTTTTTATATAAACTCAAAGTATACTCAAAATAGCCATCAATAAAGTTGACAGACCATTTCTGCGACTCACTACCTTTCATGAAATAACACCTACCTTTATAAATTTAGTCCAAAAGAAACCAACGATATCAGCCATGAAACTCCAAAATAAAAAACAAATGACATAATTCCAGCTGTATTAAAAAAAACTACTA
>OODT01000858.1_pt1 | contig 23893 bp, 18 predicted proteins | sample 1671841 | NCBI WGS metagenome assembly OODT01 (sample SAMN06348198, study PRJEB24527) | human gut metagenome | biome: human gut; feature: ankylosing spondylitis patient; material: feces | host: Homo sapiens | place: China | collected 2015-10 | reverse complement strand
TCCTCACTTATCAAGAATGACGGCTCACCTGCAAAACTCTATGTTTGTAAAACACTCGCAAAAGCAGGGGGCGGCAATCTGTTTTGCGGTAGGCTTCAATGATGTTGTAAGCGAAAATGCGATAACCTTGACGTTTTGTTTGAAAATTCGGGATTATGATGACAGGGCCTTTTTGCGAATAGAAGAAATAGGGAGTGCTTTATGGGCAAATTATCCATTTTACCCTGTTTTTTTGTATGAATATCTCTATTAGGAGACGAAAGTAATGGGATTAGGTAACGCAAAAGCCAGTGTTAGGCAACGCTACCGTATGTGTTAGGCGATACATACGGTAGGAATTGGGTACGCAACCTATAGAAATGGGCGACGCATCCGTATGAAAAGCACCTTTCTCCTGCATAAATATGAGATAGGATGAATTAATCTCGCTAGAATGAAAGGGTATATTTAAGCAAAGTACTATAATACAATTGATTGCTGATATTTTTTCTCGTATTTGGTAACTGCATGTACCTTTGCCCGGAAAAAACGATTCTCCGGGGCTTCAGATTACATATTGTCATATTGTCAATTTGAACGTATTACTTATCTTTCTCGCTGGCAATGCGGGCAATAATAAATGCTGCCTCCGAGGTAAGCCTCTTTCTGTATCCGTTCGCCGCAGATGGAGCAAGGGTCATGGTAGGTGTTCTTCGATAGGATCGTGCGGTAATTGCCTAAGGCGCCGTATAGATCCTTCTCCGTATCCCGGCCTCCTCGGCGAGTCATCTCTTCCAGCGTGGATTTCACGGTGTTGAAGAGGCGGTCTATATCCTCTTCTGATAAAGTCGATATTTTTCGTTTGGGGGAGATCCGGGCATTGAACAAGATATCTTGGCAGACTCCGTTCCCCAGACCCGGAATACGTTGCTCGGTGGCGAGTAACGCCTTTGCGGATATATCTTTCTTGAGATTCGGGATGAGACTGATAAAATAGGCTTTATCGAATCTCTCGTCCAACGGACATAGCTTATGGATGCTACCTTGGTAATAGGGATTGTCAAACTCGCCTTTGAAAGCGTAGATGGAACCATACATCGAAACCGTGAAAGCTAGGAACGAGTCGTCCTCGAATACGATCATAAGCTGATATTTCTTCGGGGCCTTTTCCGCGGAGGTATAATAACGCATATTGGTTCCGTCTCCGATTAAGAGGTGAGTATCCGCGTCCATAAGGATGTCCACGAATGCGCCATAGCCTTGGGCGCCTAGGACCGTTCGTCCTACCAGCCTATTGGAGTATTCCGCCGGATCGCCATTATAGAACGTGAAACGGTGAGGACTGTTCGACTCGATAACATGCGCTATCCGTTTACCCTTTAGCGTTTCGCTAGCCTGTTTGCCAATGGTGGCGGATTCGGGAATCTCAATCATATTCGTATTGTTTTTAGAGGTGACGGGGTAAATATAGGCATATTTTCCGTACCAATATTCATTGATACGGAAAATAGGAACCGGGCTTTAATTCTGGGTCGGATAAAGGGGCTTTCCTGTCTCGTCCACATCTGTCCAATCTTTTACGTTGACACTGGCCAAAGTGACCGAATTACCGTTGATTACCGCTTTAAATAAATAAGAGTTTCCCGCTTTCAACTCGCCATCCGGAAGAGGGATCTGGGTGGTATAGGTGCGGGTACTGTTTTCATTGTCGGCGGATATTTCCAGCGTGAGAGTCATGGGAGCCGTATGTCTTATCGGCAACATGATATATTGGGCTGTTAATCCGTTTATCCCCATCTTATCCGCTTTCCCGAAAGCGGTGGCGGGAGTGATGATACCTGTGCCCAGATCCATGGTCGCCCCGGTTTCGGGAGGTGTGATCATGGCGGAGACCAATTGGTTGATCGTGATACCTTCACCGCCGGTTAATTCTACTACGACTTGGGTAGCCACATGCCCATAAACAATCGGTATATTGATTTGGGAGCTATTAACATCCTGTTGTATGGCGCTCCACCAAAGATAATCGATACCGTTGAAGAGGGGTTCGGATACGCCACTCGTGAATGTCGGGGGGATCGTGGAGAAATTGTCGGATACGGCGTAGAAATTATAAGTGCCATTGGAGAGAAACATTTTATATCCGTCACTTCCTGTTAACACCCCGGGAGATGAGGTTATGTAAAGACCTGACGCCTCGGGGCTTCCCTTGGTTCCTGCGCTGCTGTCGAAGACATAAACCCTGCTTTGTATCCCTTTATTCATGGGAGACATGGAACGTAATAGGTTCCGGCCCTCCACGGAGGCGTTGAAGGTCACCAACGTGCTGTTTCCCGGATCCTCGTTTCCCGAAGAGTCGTTCGGGGTAGTTCCATCCTCAAAAATAATCGTGTTCTTGTTGCATCCGGCGAGGAGTAACAGGAACATCGTGCTAAATGTAAGCGCATTTGCCGCTTTCAGTAAATTCCGTATCATATAATTTGTGTTTAGTGAATAGTCTATATAATACATTTTACGAACCGTTTTGGTTCAGAAAGCGGCAAATGTTTTAACTTTAATCTAGCGGTTTCACGTAAGACCAGTGGGTTTGTATGATCTTCCATTGGTTGTCGGGGTTGCGTCTGTAAACCTCGGTGCAGTTCCATTTTATTACCTTGTCGGATAAGTAGCTATCAAGGTTGAAGGTGAGGACCGCTATGTTTTGCGCGACTTGTACGACCGGGCGGATCATGTCGAAATGATCTGCCGGAGGAAGTTGCATACCTTTATAATAAGTGCGCAGTTGTTCTAATCCCTCTATTTTCGTCTCTAGGGAAGGATCGAAGTAAATCACGTCGGTGTCTGAAAGCTCTACGAATGCCATCGGGTCGGTCGAGGCTAGAGCCTCTTTTTCAAGGGAGATGATCATCTCCGGGATGTTCTCGTTTAATGTTTTGTTCTCCATATTCTTTTGTTGTGCGTTAGCGGATAACGTGCTTCCTAATATGAGAGCCGCTATCCATGATTTGTATTGTCTCATGATGCTTTATTTATTGATAGAGGCAAAATTAGACATATCGAATGGAGTTCGTATAATACGTATAAAGGAGGAAATAGTACTTTTTACGGTTTTGTATTCCTGCGATAGTTTAGCGGGGTCATGTTTGTTTGGGAACGAAATAGACGGATGAAATAGGATGGATCCTCGTAACCTAGAGCTTCCGTTATGGCGGATATAGGCAAGTCTGTATAAGTCAATAGCCGTTTGCTCTCGATTAGTATTTTGTTTAGGATGTATTGTTTAGCGTTGATGCCCGTAGCGTTTTTCACGATCTCATTCAGGTAGTTCGGGGTGATGCAAAGCTGATCGGCATAGCTCCGGATGGAATGATCTCGCTTGAAGGAATGGTTTACTAACTCGATAAATCGTTCTACATAGATGCTTTTAGATCGGGCGTTTGTGTCTGGTGGTAAAGCGTTCGAGTTAGAATATAACCTGTTGAGCAACATTAATGTCTCGTACAACAAGGCCCGGAGCAAGTGTTTGTCTTTCGACTGATAGTCCTTGATCTCTTTATCGATCTCCGAGATCAACTCGGAGATGCGGCCATAGGCTTTCTTGTCGAGACTGAGCTTGGAAGACCGTCTTTCCGTATGGAAATAAGAGAGGTTCCGGAGAAATGCCGGATCATTGAAAAAAGAGAGCAGGAACTCTTCCTCAAAGATAAGAGCGAATCCGTCTTGTATCGTTTTATCGTCCCATTTGCGTATTTCGCCGGGCCGGGTAAAGATAATATCTTGAGGCTTTACCCGGTTCGCTTGATGATCGATAAGGAATTCTCCCTCCCCGCTAGTGATCAATGTTATATCGTAATACGTCAATATATGTACGGGTTGTTCCTTGAGATACTTCTTGATCGTGTTCAAGGGAACGACGTCGATAAGTAGCTCATCGCCGTATTTGTGTTTATAGAAGTCGTATTGCGGTATATTATGATTCATCTGCTCATGTCTTTTATTTGAAAAGCATAGGAGCGAATTGGAGGAGATAAGCCCGCCAATTGGCCCAGATATGTCCTCGGGTGGATTCTACGTACTGGTATTTCATACCTAGGCTATCCATTCGCTGGCGGAATTGCTGGTTCGCGTCGTATAAGAAATCGGTCTTTCCGATACCGATCCAGAACAATTGATAACCGGATCTCTTGAGGTTTCCTAACTTCTCGTCGAGGTTCGTGTACATCGGGCTATTGGGGTCTACACCATTTGCGCTGAGCCCAGCGGAGAAAAGTCCTATATAGTTAAAATAGTCCGGATAATTCAATGATATATATAATGTATGGAAACCACCCATCGAAAGTCCGGCTATGGCTCGGTGTCGCTTATCCGGGATCGTACGGTAACGGTTATCGATGAAATGAATGATCTCGGTGAAACTCTTCTCGTACGAGCCATCCTTATAACCGGGGAAGCTGTTGCTCATGGCCGGCTTGTAATTCAGGTTATCGGGCGTTTCGCCGGGAGCGGCCTGTTTACTGGGATTGCCGTTTGGCATAACGACAAGCATTGGCTGTATCTTGCCTTCGGCAATCAAGTTATCCATGATACGGGCGGTACGGCCAAGCTCCAGCCAAGCGTTCTCGTCGCCGCCACTGCCATGTAACAGGTACAGAACGGGATAAGACTGGATGTTCTTATCGTAAAAAGGAGGCGTATAAACGCTAAGCCTACGTTCGGTCCCGAGGATGTCCGAGTGATACCACGTGGTCGTTACATCGCCATGAGGTACGTCACGTACTTGATAATAATCCCCATTTCCCCCGTTGATATAGAACAGGCTGAACAAGGTGCCTACGTCACGGCAAGAGAATGGGTTGTTTGGGGCGATGTTATAAATACCGTCTATATTTAAACGATAGGTGTACATTTCGGATGACAGTGGGGGAGTCGTATAGCTCCATATTCCGTTTTTCCCTTTCGTCATCTGGCCATTGCCCTCGTTGGCTTCCCAGTCTCCTTTTACGGACACGGACTTCGCCTTTGGGGCTTCTACATAGAAAGTGACGCTATTGTCTGGGTTGATCACGAGTGGTTCTACCTTATCGGTCTTGAATCCTACGTTCTGTTGGGCGAAAGCCATGGATAGGGGCAGTAAGAGAGCCGCGAGTAATGCTAGTCTTTTCATTTTATCTATACGGTTTAAAGAATTAAGTTATAGAGACAAATATACGATTTATTTCGGAAAAATAGAAGTTATACTTACTTGGCACTTGTAGTATATCTTTTTGGGTAAAGTAAGTATATCTTCTTTAGTACTTGCTGTATATATCCTTTTCTGATTAGGATGATTCTTTTTGATTATAACTAATACCTGATTTCACGTTACTACCTTTGCGGCTCTTCTATTGTTAATTAGTCTTATGTGTTTGCACAGTATTTGCTGTTTTGTGCGGCACATTTTTATTAAAAGTGTGCAGTGTTTGAAAAAAGTATTTATCTTTGCGACCGTTTTGTAATCAAGAAAAGTAAAACATGAAGAAAAAAGTAGTATTAGGTGCGGCATTGATGATGATGCCTTTGGTTTCTTTCGCTGGAGGATATTTGACGAATACGAATCAGCATGCAGCCTTTTTAAGGTCACTTTCGCGAGGTGCTGCAATTGATATAGACGGCGCTTTGTCAAACCCGGCGGGTCTTTCTTTTTTGCCGACAGACGGTTTCCGCGTTGGTGTGAGTATCCAAAGTGCTTTCCAGACCCGGGATATCGATGCCTCTTTCAGTACATACAATGGTTTCGACCCAGTGAATAAGGTGCCGACAGTGAGCGACGTTCCCTATAAAAAGTATTACAAAGGAAAGGCAGCCGCTCCTGTGATTCCGAGTGTTTTTGCGGCTTACAAAAAAGGTGATTGGACGATCTCCGGTTTCTTTGCCATTACGGGTGGAGGTGGTAAGGCTTCGTTTGACGATGGCCTGCCAATGTTCGAATCGGCTGCTATGGCCGGTATCTTCAAGGAAAGTGTAGCGAAATATATAAAGACTGGCGGTCAAAGTCCCATCGTCACGCCGGATATGTATACTATTAACAGTGCGATGGACGGAAAACAGTATATTTATTCCCTACAACTTGGCCTATCATACAAGATCACGGATTGGCTTTCTGCTTTTGCCGGAGGCCGGATGAACTATTTCTCAGGAAACTATGACGGGTATCTGGATGCAAAATTAAAACAGAATTTTGGTGGAGCGGATTTAATGAACCTGGCTTTGGATTGCGATCAGACAGGTTGGGGGTTGACACCGGTTTTGGGTGTTGATGTCAAATATGGTAAATTCAATTTCGGAGCTAAATATGAGTTTAAGACGAACTTGAACATCGAAAACAATACCAAGAAGTTGGATTATCCCGACAGTGCGGAAGATTTGGTTGGCCCTTATAAGCATGGTGTAAATACGCCGAACGATATTCCTTCCATGCTTTCGGTGGCAGCTTCTTATCGGTTTTTGCCCATGTTGAAGGCTTCTGTTGAGTATCACTTCTTCGATGACAAGAAGGCGGGAATGGCCGGTGGAAAGCAGAAGGAACTGGAAAGAGGTACGAATGAGTATCTGTTTGGTATAGAGTGGGATGTTGTCAAGAGATTGACCATTAGCGGTGGCGCTCAAATTACAGATTATGGTTTGTCTGATAATTTCCAAAGTGATGTTAGTTTCTCCTGCGATTCTTATTCGCTGGGCTTTGGTGCTAAAGTGATGTTGAGCGAAAAAATGGCTTTGAACGTGGGATATATGTGGACAACTTACCACGATTATACCAAGAAGATGGACAACTACTGCGGCACGGGACTTCCTGGGCAGAATGTGTATAGCCGCACCAACAAGGTGTTCGGATTAAGTTTGGACTACGCTTTCTAAGCTTGAAAATATTCGTATCCTATTGAAAAAGGAAGCTGCTGTCGTGCGGCTTCCTTTTTTTGATTCATGGGTATTCACGGACTATATGAACCTATGCTTTACGGCTCATAACCATAGGTTTTAGTCGCTGTAAAGCATAGCTGGGTATGGCATAAAAAAGAGGGTGCATGACGCACCCTCTTTCTTGATTATTTGTTTTACTTGTTGCCGATTATAACTGAATCCAACGTACATAAGCGAAGTCCATACGGTGAGGCAACTCCTTGTTTACAGGATATACACGGAAGCCCATCTTATGGTTACCAGCCTCGGAAGGAGTGGTCGTTAACTTGAAGAATAACTTGGAGCCTTCTTCCTTCATCAACTCGAACTGAGCGGTATTGATTGGTGACAGCGTGTGTTTCTCCGGATCTTCCTTCATGACAACCATTTCAGCACCTAACATACCTTGTAGTTCATGACGGTCGATTACCAAATTGAAGTTGTATTCTTTTCCTACAACCGGGCCGTTCACCGTCAAATCTTGGTCGCAAGTGAAAGATTCCACTTGGAAGCTATCCCAATGTTGCGCAACTTCCTCTTTCCAAGCAGCTAATTGCTTAGCGATCTCGTAGTTGTTAGCGGAAATATGAGCGGAACGAGTAGCCAATTTGTGATAGAAACGATCCTCATAATCGTCCAACATACGTTTCATCGTATAATCCGGAGCGATCTTGGCGATAGAGTTCTTGATATATTGGATCCAGTCCGGAGAGTAACCCTTGCTGTTCTTAGCGTAGTAAGTCGGGATGATCTCAGTTTCCAAGCAATGGTAGATCGTAGCCGCATCCAATTGGTCTTGGTATTGCTGGTTCTCATAAGTACGCTTGTCGGTCAATGCCCAACCTGCGCCTTCTACGTAACCCTCATACCACCAACCGTCAAGAACGGAGAAGTTCAATACACCGTTCATCTCGGCTTTCTCACCGGAAGTACCGGAAGCCTCTAACGGACGAGTCGGCGTGTTCAACCATACGTCTACACCGGAGATCAAACGACGGGCCAAACGCATATCGTAGTTCTCCAAGAAGATGATCTTTCCTAAGAACTCCGGACGGCGAGAGATTTCTACGATGTGTTTGATCAAACCTTGACCACCACCATCAGCCGGGTGAGCCTTACCGGTGAATACGAACTGAATCGGGAACTTCTCATTGTTAACGATCTTAGCCAAACGGTCTAAGTCCGTGAACAACAAGTGTGCACGCTTGTAAGTAGCGAAACGACGACCGAAACCGATCAGCAAGGCATTCGGGTTGATCTTCTCAAGGATAGAAACCACCTTGGAAGGATCACCTTGGTTCTTCAACCAGCTATCTTTGTATTGAACACGAATATAATCGATCAATTTATTCTTCAAGGTCATGCGGAGATTCCAGATTTCCTCGTCGGATACATTCTGGATTCCTTCCCATTGTTTTCTGTTAGATTGATCTTTGAATAAGTTTTTACCTAGTTTATCCGCATAGAATTTCTTCATCTCCGTAGCGGCCCAAGTCGGCATGTGCACACCGTTCGTTACATAACCAACGTGCAGTTCATCCGGGAAGTAACCTTTCCAAACCGGGGCGAACATACGCTGAGAAACCTTACCGTGCAACCAGCTTACGCCGTTAGCCTCTTGGCAAGTGTTCAAGGCGAATACGCTCATGGAGAATTTCTCGTTAGAGCCCGGGTTCTCACGTCCCATATCGATGAAGTCTTGCCAGCTAATACCTAACTTGCCGGGGAACTCACCCATGTAACGTCCGAACAAACCCTCGTCAAAGTAATCGTGACCTGCCGGAACCGGAGTGTGTACCGTATAGAGGGCGGAAGCACGAACTACCTCCAACGCTTGGTTGAATGAAAGGCCGTCGTTTTGGATATAGTCTACCAAACGCTGAGCGTTGATCAAAGCGGCGTGTCCCTCGTTGCAGTGATAAATCTGTTTCTTGATACCTAACTTGTTCAGCATCATGATACCACCGATACCCAACAAATACTCTTGTTTCATACGGTTCTCCCAGTCGCCACCATATAATTGGTGCGTGATGGAACGATCCCATTCGCTGTTCTGAGGTATATCCGTATCCATTAAGTACAAAGGTACACGACCTACGCTAACTTTCCAGATATGAGCGTAAACGGTTCTGCCCGGATAAGGAACTTCCAATACCATTGGCTCTCCGTTCGACTGCAATACCTGAGTCAACGGCAGGGCATTGAAATTTTGCGGCTCGTAATTGGCGATCTGCTGACCGTCCATGGACAAAGTCTGTGTGAAATATCCGTAACGATACAAGAAACCTACGGCACATAAATCGATATTACTATCGCTGGCCTCTTTCAAGTAGTCACCGGCTAATACTCCCAGACCACCTGAGTAAATCTTTAATACATTGGTCAAACCGTACTCCATGCTGAAGTAGGCTACAGACGGTTGTGTCTTGTCGGGTTTTACATTGATATAAGCTTTGAAATCAGCGTATACCTTTTGGATTTCAGCCATTAACTCCTTATCTGCTAAGATCTCTTCCATACGTTTGTGTGAAAGGCTTTGCAATAGCTGTACAGGGTTACCTTCTGTGGATTTCCAAAGTTGTTTGTCGATCTTGCCAAATAGTTTAGCGCCTTCATGATTCCATACCCACCAAAGATTCGTAGCGATCTCATTAAGTGGTTCCAACTGTTGTGGAAGCTTGGAATGTGAGTAGACGTCCTTCCAAATAGGACTGTTTGCGTTATTCGCCTTAATTTTCATTATCGTGAAGTTTAAAGTGTTTGTCTAAAAACGAGTGCAAAGATAGCATTATCTTATTAATTATGAGCAATATTTAACTATTTCTTTCCTCGGCATGCCTCATGGCGATATCGAATGCGGTCAGATAATAGTCGATAAACTTGCTCCATTCAGCTTTTCGAGCGAGATCGAAACAACGCTGTTTGATTTCCTCGACGTCCGTAGCATCCTTTTGGCTGAGAGCCAGGATGGAGTTCATGATAGCGTCCGCTACCTCAAAATAATTGAAATCCGTACGATTAATAACCTCTACGCCTTCGCTAAGGTTATCTCCGGATACCGTTTTCTTCGCCCACATACCGAAACCGGCCAGATTGGTCGTGATCGTCGGTATACCGAAAGCGATACTTTCCAGCGGGGTATATCCCCACGGCTCGTAGTAGGAAGGATATACGGTAGCGTCCATCCCTATCAGCATATCATAATAGGTCTTATTGAAAATACCTCCTTTACCGTCCAAATAACAAGGAACGAATATGATCTTTAGTTTTTCGGATGCTGCGTTCGTGAAGCCGGCGTGGTTGATATAATTCAAGACCTTATCTTCTGGCATATTATGCAACCAGTGCGTAATGAAAGGGATTTGAAGCGGAGAGGTAGTCTTTATGTCCTGCTCGATCGCCTCTTTTAAATCCGCACGGGCGGCACGTACCCAAGCCGGTACCATGATAAAGGCGACGACCTCACGCTGCAGGCGTCCGGACGTACGTACACGGTTCATCGCCTCGATGAAGACATCGATACCTTTATTTCTGTATTCATAGCGGCCACTGGTGGAAACCAGCAAAGCGTTCGGGTCGATGGAGCAGCCCAATAATTTCTCCGCTACATTAATTAATGTACGACGTGCCTCCTTCCGCTTTTTAGCGTATTCCTTACCCTCGGGTACAAAGTTGGGCTCAAAGCCGTTCGGGGTAACGATATCCGGTGCCTTATCCAATAACTGTTTACATTCACGGGCCGTGATATCGCTTACGGTCGTGAAGCAATCCACGTAATGGGCGGCCTGCTTCTCTACGGAATGCTTGGCCTCCATGTTTAGCTCCTTAGCCATCTGATCGCCGTTGTAACCGTCCATATAAGCGTATAACGCTTTGTCGTTACCGGCGATAGAGCGTCCGATCGATGTGGCATGCGTCGTGAAAAGTGTCGCTATGGCAGGGATTTGCTTTTGAATGTAAAGTGCTCCCATCGCCAACATCCATTCGTTGAATAGGGCGGCGACTTTCTTGTTTTCCAGTTTGTAAAAGTGATAGAAACTCTCTATTACCTTACCGACCGCATACGCGAAGATACAAGACTCATCGTAATCGCCGTAGGCGTGGATGGAGTCAACTCGGAAATTTTCCCACATAGAATAGAAAAAGGCGTCTCGTTCACTGAAGTAGGACTTGAAATCTACCAGTATAACAGGGGGGGTACCCGGTACGTTCCAGCGACCAACCTTAACTTTCAAGTGATCCACTGCCTCGGCGTGCTTTCTCCAATCCTCAAACAAAGATGCGTCTTCCGTAAAATCGGGAGCGGTTGTGTTTGCCCACACATCCGGACCGATGAATATTACTTTGTCGTTAAAAATTTGTTGAAGCGTATGAGCTTTAGTCGATAGTACGGTATAAATACCTCCCACTTTATTACAGACTTCCCAGCTGCTTTCAAAGAGAAACTCTGGCGTCTTTATCATTTCGTTCATATTTGATTTGTTTATAATCAATGATTTCACCGCTGCAAAGATAATTCATTTTATGTTTTTTCTTGGCCTTTCCTCGGTATTTAATAACATATGTTCTATATTTGTGGATAATTAAATATGAAATAATTATGGCTAAAAGAAGAATTTTAAAGAAAGAGATCAGCTACGTGGCTGGTGAATTGTTCACGGAAGCGCTGGTTTGCAAATTGTATATACCCGGAGTAAATCAAGAGAAAGCGGATGCTTTGATGGCTCGTATCCTAGATATGCAAGATAGTTATATCGTTCGTGCCGGACACCCCGACGGCAAGGATAACAAGGCTCTCGTACGGAATTATTATCGCAAATTAAGAGAGGACTTGCAAAACGAGGTTAACGCTATCGCCGACGAGATAGGAGAGTTGAGCAAGGACAAATAGGCATGAAGAAGGCAATTAGTAAGGCGATACTCCGTATGGCGGGGTGGAAGCTGGGCCCGGTGGATGGCGTGGATTTGCCGAAATGTATCGTATGTGTGGCTCCGCATACCAGTAACTGGGATTTTATTGTAGGGAAACTTTTTTATACCTCGATCGGGTGTAACGCCGGTTTCCTTATTAAGAAAGAGTGGTTCTTTTTCCCTTTTAATTTGCTGTTTAACTGGCTGGGAGGTGTTCCGGTGGATCGTGGTAAACGTACGTCGGTGACCGATCAGATGGTGGAACGTTTCAAGACCAGTGAGCGGTTTCAATTGGCCGTCACACCGGAAGGTACCCGGAAGCGGGCCAAGGACTGGAAAAAAGGATTCTATTTTATCGCTTTGAAAGCGAACGTGCCGATCGTGGTGGCTTATTTTGATTATGGAAAGAAAGAGGTTGGCACGAAAGGTGTTTTTTATCCGACAGGTGATGTGGATAAAGATATCCATACGATACGAGAGATGTATCGGGGAGTTACCGCCTGCCATCCTGAGAATTTCGTACAGGTATAGGTTTCATGGTGAAGAAATAAGAGTTTTGCTATAGGAAAACAAAAGTTTTCCCTAGGAGAAACAAAAGTTTTGCTATGAAGAAACTACTGTTTCTTCACCATGAAACTGTTTCCTTGTCACAATATGTCTTTTTATTACCTTAATATCTTTATTCTATGACTGAAGACTTACGTATCAGCATGATACAATCCCATATCATTTGGGAAGACCGTGAAGAGAACTTGGGTTATTATGGCGAACTGTTGCGCCGTGTTAGTGGAAGAACCGATTTAGCGGTATTGCCGGAGACGTTTACTACGGGATTTTCCATGGACGTAGAGAAACAAGCCGATACGATGGATGGACGGACTGTACCGACTATAAAGGAATGGGCTAAGAAATATAAACTGGCCGTGGCTGGAAGTTTTATCGCGAAAGATAACGGAAAGTTCTACAACCGGGCTTTTTTCATCACTCCGGAAGGAGAGGAGTATTATTACGATAAGCGTCATTTGTTCCGTATGGCGGAAGAGGACAAGCATTTCTCGGCGGGCGACAAACGGCTGATCGTGCCCTATAAAGGCTGGAATATCTGTTTGCAGGTTTGTTATGACCTGCGTTTCCCGGTTTGGAGCCGCAACGTGAATAATGAATATGATCTTTTGATTTATGTAGCCAATTGGCCCGAGGCCCGGAAGAAGGCGTGGAAGGCATTGCTGCATGCACGTGCCATCGAGAACATGGCTTATGTCTGTGGCGTGAACCGTGTGGGGGTAGATGGGAAAGGTTTTCTTTTCAGAGGGGATTCCATGATTTATAACGCAAAAGGAAAGAAATTGGCTGATGCCGGAAAACGAGAGGAAATCACCCGGACATGTACCTTGAAGAAGAGCGAGTTGGATGAGTTCCGGGCTAAGTTCCCGGCGTGGAAGGATGCGGATGGATTTGGTATTGACTTCTAATCGTTTAATTCCTTCTTATTATGGAAAAACGTAATCCTTGGGCTTGGATCCCGTCTCTTTATTTTGCCGAAGGCTTGCCCTATGTGGTAGTCATGACGCTTTCTGTGATCATGTATAAACGTCTGGGCGTCTCAAATACGGATATCGCCTTATTTACCAGTTGGCTTTATTTTCCTTGGGTGATCAAGCCCATCTGGAGCCCGTTCGTAGACTTGATTAAAACGAAGCGTTGGTGGATTTATAGCATGCAGCTATTGATTGGCGGGGGAATGGCAGGTGTGGCGTTCGTCCTTCCCGGGGATTTCTTTCTGCGGTTTACCTTGGCTTTCTTTTGGTTGATGGCGTTTAGTTCCGCTACGCACGATATCGCTGCGGATGGGTTCTATATGCTGGGCTTGACGGAGGAGCAACAAGCGTTCTTTATCGGTATCCGAAATACGTTCTACAGGGTGGCGATGCTAACGGGACAAGGTCTGCTGGTCATGCTGGCGGGGCTTTTGGAGGAGAGTACCGGGCGGATTTCTTTTGCTTGGAGTCTGGTGTTTTTTGTATTAGCCGGTACCTTTATCGCCTTGGCTTTGTGGCATAAGTATATCTTACCCCGTCCGGCGAGTGACGCGCAACGTACGAATATCACCCCTCATACCATCTTGGTGGAGTTCGGCAATACTTTCGTGAGCTTTTTCAGCAAGAAAGGGATTATCCCGGCTTTGCTTTTTATGCTGACGTATCGTTTGGGGGAATCCCAATTGGTAAAGTTGGCTTCTCCTTTCCTGCTGGATGGGCGGGAGGTTGGCGGGTTGGCGCTCAGTACCGGTGAGGTCGGGTTCGCTTATGGTACGGTGGGAGTGATCTCCTTATTGCTCGGAGGGGTTTTAGGAGGTCTGGCTATATCCCGGGGTGGCTTGAAGACTTGGTTATGGCCTATGGCATTGGCTATCTCCTTGCCGAATCTGGTTTATTTGTATATGGCTTATACGATGCCGGAGAGTATTGTTGTCGTAAACGTTTGTGTCGCTGTCGAGCAATTCGGCTACGGATTTGGCTTTACGGCTTATACGATGTATCTGATGCTTTTCGCCGAAGGGGAATATAAGACTTCGCATTATGCGATCAGTACCGGTTTCATGGCGTTAGGTATGATGCTACCGGGAATGGCATCGGGATGGATACAGGAGCAGATCGGTTACCAACATTTCTTTATCTGGGTAATGATCTGTTGCATACCTTTATTTATTGTATTGCCGTTCTTGCGTTTCAAGAAAAAATAATCTTATACCGATAATCCGGGAGTGTAGGGGAGGGTCACGATGAATGTGCTACCTTCCCCTTCTTTGGATTCTAGGGTGATATATCCTCCGAAGTGTTCGATGATAATTTGGCAGATCGCCAGTCCGAGGCCTGTCCCTTGCGCAAACTCGTCCAGTTTGTTGAACCGTTCGAATACTTGGGCTTGCTTATCTGCGGGAATGCCTTTGCCCGTATCGGTAACGGAGATCTGGATCCAACGTTTATCTTGCGTATAATCGTATTTAATCAAGATGTATCCTTGCGTCGTGAATTTTGCGGCGTTGTTTATGAGGTTGGTAATCACTTGGGTTAATCGATGTAGGTCCGCTTGGATAATGGCCGGGAGGACCGGCAGTTGTATTTTAAGCGCTACGCCTTGGGGCATCAACAATTGATGGGTGCGGTAGATATGGGATAGTAATTCGTTTAAGTCACAATTCGTGAGGGTAAACGACATCTTACCGGACTCGATGCGGGATAGATCGAGAATGTCATTGATCAATTTCAATAAGAGGTCGCTGTTCTTACTGATAACTTGCATGAACTCATCCCTCTCGTTCGGGCTTATTTCCATATCGCTTGTTAGCAGTTCCGAAAATCCAACGATGGCGTTAAGCGGGGTACGTATCTCATGGCTCATATTGGCGAGGAACGCTGATTTCATTTGGTCCGCTTCCTCGGCCCTTATACGGGCTTTGATAAGATCTTCCTCTACTTCCTTACTTTGTTGGATATTTAAGCAGAGCCCGTTTACTCCGACATTATTGCGGGTGGAGTCTTGTCCATTCTTCGCTTGCGCATATCTGAATTCCCACCATATATGCCCTTTGCCGTTGAAATTATATCGGCGGCGGGTGATCTTACGGGAAGGGAATCCTGTATCAAGCAGGTGTTTATGTTGGATGAAATCTTCCCGGTCTTCCGGGTGGATAGACTCTTGGAATTGCGTGGAGGTGATCGGCTTTATCGGCATATCCAACGACTTATAGAAATCATGGTCGAACTCGAATACGCCGTTGCTGTATCGGAATGCGAAAATATCACCGCTCTCTAAAGCCAACGAGAGGAATTCTTTCTCTTTCCGTAAACTTTCTTGAGCCTGTTTCTTGTGAGAGGCTTCGCGACGGTATTGTACTCTTTGATAGAAAAGCGTCCATAGGATAAATAGGGTTAGAAGAATCCCGCATAGAATAATATATGTTTGATAACGAACCACAAAGGGCATGTTCAAGAAGATGCTGTTTTGAGGCAGTTCTTTCCAATCGATCCCCCATTTATTTAAAGTCGGGTAATCGAACAGATAGTTTTTGGCGCTTTCCGTTATTTGTGGGAAGCTATTGGCCGGTGTGCCTTTGAGTATGCTGGCAGCTCGTCGTAAGGCTTCTTGGGTTTGACTCTCTACCGGGGTCATATATCCCCCTATGAAGTCTCCGTCATATCCTACGGATTCGTTGATCGCCGAGAAGCTGGGAAATGAGCAGAACCTACCTAAGGCTATCGAGGTATAATCTCTTTTGGTAGCAAGGTAGGCCTTGTTGTAAGTACTTGTACCTAACCCCCAGATCAAGTTGGAACTGGTACGGGGTTGAATGGTTTGTATATAGAGGGAATCGAACGGTACTTTTGGGAACCGCACTAAAGAAGAGGATCTCTTTTTATCGGATGGGGATGAATACTGGGGATATTTAAGGTAATCGGGTCTAGCCTTGGAGCATAGCCCTTTTATTTGCTCATCCATATCTTTCAGGATCTTTTTGTCAAGAGCTGTACTATCAGAGACACGTACAATCACGCATTTTCCCATGATTCGCTCAATAAGTTCGACGTTTTTCCGATAGTCCGGCTTATCCCAAAATCCGGATACGTTAGGATACTTTTGAATTAAGGGTATGTTAGGGTAGTTGACTCCGGTAAAAACGATAGGTACGCTATCTAATAAAGGATGTTCGCAAGCCAATAAGGAATAGGTCGCTTGATCATCGTTTACGATTATGATATCAGGCTTCCATAAAGATAACGTATTGAGTTCCGTATATATTCTTTGTTTCTCTTCTGGCGATTGATAAGCTTCGCAATTAAGATAGAACGTGAAGATACTGGCATGAATGCCTTCCTTCTGGAATCCTTTTTTAAAAGCCTCTTCTATATCTTTATAGGCTTGAAAGTCCGGCTCATAAGATTGGACTATCAAGATACGCTTTTCCGTGGTTGAGCGTTCGCAAGAATTTGCGACCAATAGAAATAATGGAAGCAACAATAAAAAAAGATAACGATAAGAAGTGTTCGCCATGTGTATAGCTTCAATATAATAGGTACAAATGTATAAAAAGTAATTGGATATCAAAGAGACAAATGTCTATTTTTCTTGGCTTCTGAGGTTGGTTTATAATTCGAAAACCAAGGAGATGCGGCACCCCTTATTCTTTTCGGACTTGAGCAAGATACGCCCGTTTAATTGTTTTACGATAGCTTGGCAGATCGATAATCCAAGACCTGTCCCTTGCACGAAATCATCCAGCTTCTTGAAACGCTCGAATATCGCTTCTTGGTCCTCGGGAGAGATCCCGATGCCTGTATCCTGCACATAAAGTCGGACGTCTTGTGCATTGGTGGAATACTCGTAACCGATCTCTATAAAGCCTGCGGAAGTAAATTTTATAGCATTTTTCAGTATGTTCTCGAGCGCTTGGTAAAGTCGCTCCTTATCCGAATATAAGCAGATCGGCGTATCGGGGCATTTCTCCTTGAATTCGATACCTTCGGGGACATCGGAAAGATGTTGTTTATAAAGGGTTTTCACTAAATCCGTTAAATTGCAGGATTCCTTATGAAAGACGATACCTCCGGATTCAATCCTTGCCAAATCCAATATGTCATTGACTAACTTTAGTAATAACTCGTTATTGGTCGTGATGATATTAGCGTATTGCTCCTTCTCTTCCGCTGTCAGATCCAGTTCGGCGATTAGGCTTGAAAAGCCGATGATCGCATTTAGAGGGGTACGTATCTCATGACTCATGTTAGCCAAGAATACGGATTTCATCCGGTCGGACTCATTGGCTTTCTCCAAGGCTTCCGCTAATGATTCCTTTTCATGTAATAGGGCTTTTTGCGCTTGTCGTTTTGCCTTGGATTCTTGGGTATACATGATGATGAAGCTACCGAAGACAAAGCAGCACATCGTGCTGACTACGATTATCAAGCTCCAGAATAATCTTGGATATTGGTCCTTAAAAGGAAAGTTCAAAAGTATAGCATCCTTCGGAAGAAGCCTTTTATCGATATTCCAATATTTGACTTCATTGAAATCAAATACATAATTCTTCTTGCTCTTTGTTATCTGTGGGAATGATTCGCTAGGGGAGCCTTTTAATATTTCCGCGGCTCTATCGGTAGATTCTTCTATTTGGGTTTCCAAGGAGGTGATATAGCCACCTACAAGTTTATTCGTATATCCTAGATCCTCGTTGATCGCCGTAAAAGAGGGTTTACTGGAAAAACGGCTGGTGTTCAATACCCGGTAATCCCGTTTGGCCTGTAGATAGTAGATGTAAGGGACGTGTTTACTCATGTACCAAGAAACAGCTGATAGCTTGTCTCCTTGCACGGGCACGACGTTGACGGTCGTACTATCCGGTCGTTTTAAGCTTTGATTGACCCTGTCCAAAGTAGCGATCTCTACCGGTATATACATGATGCGATTATTATCGACCCGAATGTCTGCTTGAGCACATTGCTCATGTAACGTAGCCTTAATGTGCCTATCTATATACGTACTATCGTGCAACATATAAATCGTAGACTTGCCCAACAGATGTTCTATCAAGCGGATGTTCGTGACGTAGTCGGGCTCGTCCCAGAATCCGGAAACATTCGAATATTGCGCTAATAGTGCCTTATTGGGGAAATTTACGCCGCCAAATACAATGGGGACTGTAGAGATTAGCGGATGATGGCATTGCATTAACGTGTAAGTCGCTTGATCCTCGTAGACCAAAATCAGATCGGGTTTCCAAGTAGAGATCGAATCTAGATACAGGTACATCCGTTTTTCTTCGGCGGGTGCCGCATATTGCTCGCAGTTCAAATAGAATGTTTGGATCGACGGATTAATCCCCTTTTTCTCGAGGGATTCCCGGATCAACCGATCGCAGTCTTTATAAGCTACATAATCGCTTTCATAGGAATGTACTACTAATATACGATATTTATTTCCCGACTGTTGACAAGAGGACTGTAGAATGGCTAGCAGAAAAAGTAGAACAAATATGTAATATTTCTGTATAGATCTCGCTAGCATAAGTCGAAAATTAGTACGTTGCCCTTAATCGTAATTTAAAATGAGTGTTTTTATGCGAGTGCAAACTTATTAATAATTATTGGATATCAATGGCTTTTTTATTGAATATATAGGGCTAAAATAAAAAATGGCTATCAGATCCCGAAGGACCCGATAGCCGTTTTTCTATCTTATGTGGAGTAAAGGAGCGATTAAAACCGCTTCTTTTTATTTTACTTCCTCAAAATCAATACGTTATATCTCTCAGCGACTTGCATGAACGTGTTGCAAATATCATGCAAACCCGAAAATAAGCATCCATAAGCAACCACAGCTCTATGTCGCAAAAGTACGATTTTTCGCCGAAAATAACGAAAGAAAAACGATAAAATATCAATGTTAAATGATAGCCTAAAACAGCATCGTGGAAGTTTTCTATCCTTATGCAGCACTTGTATACCATCCTTTTTTACCTTCGATGATAAAGGTATGGAATGTGTTCTACAGAGAATTTTCTTCTAAATCCGCTTTTATTCATCCTTCCTAAACGGAAGAAGAACTTTTTTCTGTATTTTTGTAAACGACATTGGGCATTGTACCCATATAACAACGAGAAAATCATGCAGATACACGATAACAGACTCATAGCAGAATGTACGTCTTACGATTTCAAGGAGATGCTGGAACGCAAGAAAGTGAAGTCGTGGCTCAAGTCCGTGTCGGCTTTCGCCAATACGGATGGTGGCAGCTTGTTCTATGGCGTAAACGATGAAGGTGAAATTGTAGGATTGAAGAACGTACTGGCAGATGCCGACTTTATCAGCGAAATGATAAAGGCAAGACTTGACCCTGTGCCGGAGGTGCAGCTTATACCGATTGAGCACGAAGGACGCACCCTGCTTGAAGTGAAAGTCAAGGCTGGTGTTTTGACACCTTATTATTATTATCAAGACGGAACACGCACGGCTTATGTAAGAGTAGGCAATGAAAGCGTAGAATGCAATTCACAACAACTCCTTTCGTTGGTGCTGAAAGGTACACACATGACATGGGATTCACTCCCTACACAAGTGGATGCAAGTAAGCACTCTTTCATCATCCTTGCTAATACGTTCCGCGAACAGACGCATCAGGAATGGAACGACAAGTATTTGGAATCGTTCGGGCTGGTGACTTCTGACGGAAAACTTACCAATGCCGGACTGTTATTTGTGGATAACTGCACCGTGTTTCAATCCCGCATATTCTGTACCCGTTGGACGGGACTTTATAAAGATGATGCCATCAGTTCCGTGGAGCATCGTGCCAATCTTGTGTTGCTTCTGAAATATGGCATGGATTTCATTAAAAACTACACCATGAGCGGATGGGTGAAGATGCCAAACTATCGACTGAACCTCCCCGACTATTCCGACCGTGCTATCTTTGAAGGGTTGGTAAATCACCTTATTCATCGGGATTACACGGTGATGGGTGGTGAAGTACATATCGACATCTACGATAACCGTGTGGAACTGGTATCGCCCGGCGCGATGCTCGACGGCACACAGATTCAAGACCGTGATATCTATAATGTCCCATCCATACGCCGCAACCCCGTTATTGCCGATATGTTTACCCAACTCGACTACATGGAGAAACGTGGTTCCGGTCTGCGCAAGATGCGTGAGCTGACCGAGAAGCTGCCCAATTTCCTGCCTGGCAAGGAGCCTCACTATAAAACCGAAGCATCCTCATTCTTCACCACTTTCTATAATCTGAATTGGGGTGAGAATGGTAGAATCTCCGTGGAAGAGGTGGCCGACAGGGTAAATAGTACCCTCAAAAAGTACCCTGTAAACGGAGGAGGTTCGGAGAAAAAGTTCGGTGTAAACGAAAAAAGTTCGGAAAAAAGGTTCGGTGTAAATGCTGAAAGGTTCGGTGTAAACGAAAAAAGTTCGGAGAAAAGGTTCGGTGTAAAAGGAGAGGATGCATCTAAAAGAGTTAGCAGGACAGGGCAAAAAATAATAGACTTAGTTATTTCCGACCCTTCTATAACAGCAGAAGCAATGTCTGTAAAAATTGGCGTGTCCAAGCGGGCAGTTGAAAAGAACATCAAAGAGTTGCGTGAGAGAGGCATTCTCGTCCATGAAGGTTCTGACAAGGCAGGCTATTGGCGAATCATCGTAAAACCATGACAGGGAGGGCGTGACACATGACAATCTTTATCTTGGTTTCCATCTTATTGGTCGCAGCCTTGGCGATAGCCTTGCTTATGGGCGTTTCTCCTGCGAGCCAAAAAGTCAAAGTCCGGACAATGTATGTCGGAGCAGCGCTTATGCTCGTAGTTGCTCTTGTCGTCTGCGACTATATTGATGCTTTGCCGGATTTTCCGTTCAAGTTCCGATTTCATGCAGTATTGGTGCTTACCGTAACCGTAGGTTATCTCTGCATTGCCATTGCTTGTATGGAAAAGTACAATGTCCTAAAGCGTAAGAACCGCATGCTTGAAGACGCCCTTACTGAAAAAGAGCAAGAGAAAGTATCCATTCTGATGGAACGCCAGAGTGAACAACAACAAGCACTTCAAAAAGGAGAACTTGAATGGTTAACAGACAAAATCAAAGTATTTACTGAGGAAGAGCAGAAAGCTATTCTTGCTTGTGCCTGCGCATTTGCAGAACATGACTTGATCATCGCTCCATCAATATCTATTAAACAAAAAGATACGTGTAGTCAGCAAGACCTTATGTATTTTGTTTGTTCTGCTTTTTTCAACATGGGTAAGAAGCGTAATGATATTGTAAGTTTCTTGTATAAAGTTTTTCCTATCTATTTTCCTGCTGGAGAAAGTGTTTTGGCTAAAAAAATGCCGGGACAGGAAAGGGTAAAAGAGAGAAGAGAGAAAGATAAATAAACAATAATTGATTGTCGTTTTGCAAGAGATATCAATAATAACAACGTGTCATTTTAATGAAGATAATTCATTAAAATGATAAAAAAGAATAGAATTTGAGTCTAAATAGACTTAGATTAAATATAATTTTCGTACTATTGCAGAACAAAATCGTTTTATACATGGCAAATAAAGATATTAATAGGATAAAGGTTGTACTTGTGGATAAGAAAAAAACAAACAAGTGGCTTGCAGAACAATTAGGTAAAGACCAAACAACTATATCAAAATGGTGTACAAATACATCACAGCCAGATTTGGAAAGTTTGATGAAAATTTCTCAATTGCTAGGAGTTGAAATCTCTGAACTTGTTCGATTTGAACATATAAATGAAGATAAAATAAATAAAGAAGAACAGAATGATTAAGAAACATACTTTTATAGATCTTTTTTCTGGTTGTGGGGGCTTGTCGTTAGGATTTGAAATGGCTGGGTTTACAAGTTTGCTTGCTATAGATAATTGGAAAGATGCTTTGACTACATATGCATATAACAGAGAAACAGCAAGAACTTTATGCGGAGATTTATCGACTCTTGACCCATATAAGATAAAGGAGGATTACAATATTTCTAATGTAGATGTTATTATAGGTGGTCCGCCATGTCAGGGTTTTTCGGTTGCAGGTAAACGTGTTATTGAAGATGAGAGAAATACATTGTACAAGTCTTTTGTAAAATTTGTAGATTGTTTTCATCCTAAAGCATTTGTGATGGAGAATGTTCCGAACATTCTTAGTATTGGAAATGGTTTGGTAAAAAAATCCATTATCCATGATTTTGAGAAGCTTGGATATAAAGTAAGCGTGCAGGTATTAATGGCTTCTGACTATGGTGTGCCACAAAATAGAAGAAGAGCTATTTTTGTAGGATTGGCAGATGGACGAGAATTTGTTTTCCCAGAAATAATTAAAACAGAAAAAGTTACATCATATGAAGCATTAAGTGATTTGACGGAAAATTCTGTTCCTGATGGTTCACCATATCCTATTGAAGCTACAAGCGATTACCAACGTTATGCTCGTATGGGAAGTTCTGGCATCTATAATCATGACATAACTATCCATAATGACAAAACAAAGGAAATCATTGCTATGGTACCAGATGGAGGTAATTATAAAGATCTTCCGATAGAGTTACAGCAGACAAGAAAGGTTCATATAGCATGGACACGTTTATGTAGTACTAAACCAAGCATAACTATAGACACTGGACATCGCCATCATTTTCATTATAAATGGAATAGAATACCAACAGTAAGAGAGAGTGCACGAATACAATCATTTCCAGATGAATTTATATTTTTGTGCAGTAAAACCAGTCAATACAAACAGGTTGGAAATGCTGTACCGCCTCTTATGGCTAAAGCTGTAGCTCAACAATTATGTAATACATTATGGCAAGAAAAAAAATAATATATTATAAAGTTCCAGATAATTACTGGTTCAGAATTCATTTTGTTAGACCTCGCTTCAAAGGCAATATAGAGAATGTTCTACTCTATATGGCAAATGAATGTTGTCGAATTCCGAAGTGTTCTTGTGAAGAATATAATAAAAAGTACTTCAATGCTATAAAGATGTTCCCTGGTAATATTGATATGGCTGATAAGACTTTGCACAATTGGCGTACTGAAATACCTGCATTATTCGGCTTTTATAAAGAAGATAAAGAGAATGATGTTACTGAAACATCAAAAATGGCATTCTTTCTCCATGAACATCAAGATTTGACACAATTCTTACGTTTATTCTTGTTCTCTTTTCAGTTTCCAGGTGGGCATATGAAACCTAAAGATATAAAGGATATCATATATCATGGAATAAGATTTAAGCCTGCAAGAACAATTATCCAGGTGCTCATGGCTGGCAATAAGATATTAGGAGAGGAAGGAAGTGAAAAAGAAATGTCTATATCTGCAGAGGAAGCTACGTATTGCATTTTTAATGATATTCGTGTAACGAGTAGTAAACTAACTCCTGATAAAATTGCGCATACAATATTAGATAATAGAAAAAATAAAGTTAAGTATTATAATGCTGAATTCAAGTTACAAATGCAACGGAATTCATATTAATAATTTGTTTAAATTT
>OODT01000842.1_pt1 | contig 24476 bp, 20 predicted proteins | sample 1671841 | NCBI WGS metagenome assembly OODT01 (sample SAMN06348198, study PRJEB24527) | human gut metagenome | biome: human gut; feature: ankylosing spondylitis patient; material: feces | host: Homo sapiens | place: China | collected 2015-10 | reverse complement strand
CAGAAGAGAATTCCACTGTATAAATGGATGGTAGAATTAAACTTTGCAATTTTCAGGTATAAAAACAGGTCATAAATTTGTTGACGATGATAGGAAACCATGTTAGGATGATGGCAGAGACTATCAATGAAGTGACAGGGGAATGAGTTTTTGACTCATCCCCCTGTTCTGATTATCAGGAGAAATGGATGAAAAAGAACAATCAGATGAAACCAGACAATGTAGCAAAACGTCTATGGGCATTTTTTATCGTGCTCACCATGTGTATTACCGTGCAGCCTGTCGTGCCGGTAAAGGCGCAGGAGGCTGTGCAGACAGCGGCAAGAACGATCTATACGGAATTTAAACATGGAAATTCTACTCGTTCCGGAGATGGAAGCTATGGAAATCCCTACAATTTATTTGAGGATGCCTATGCGGCTGCCGGCAATGGGGATGAAATCTCAATTTTGGGAAGTGGTGCTTTTTTAAATGCCGAGGCTGCGGAACCGTTTATTTTTGATAAAAGCGTGACCGTCAACGGAAATGGAAATACTTTTTCCAACCGTAAGGGGGGATTTATCCTGAATACGGATGTGACATTTAAAAACATTACGCTGCGGTTTTCCAATCGTCTGCACGATGCAATTTTTGCAAATGGGCATAAACTTGTTCTTGAGAATGTTACGTGCGACAGCGGATTCCGCTATGTAGATATCTTTGGCGGATCCCTTTATGAGAATGGAAAGAATATGGGGAATCATCCGGGATCAGAGGCACAGATTCTGATTACGGGTGGTGGTACCAATCTGGGGAATATTTATGCCGGTTCCATGAACGGAACATATGACGGTAAGACACAGATCGTGCTTGCGCACGTTTCCGGTACGCAAAATGGGGAAATCTATGCATCCGGTGCCATTGAACCATATGTAAATCAGGATGACTGGTTTTCCACGCAGGAGCCGGATCCACCGGCAGCGGATGGACAATATACGGTTTCCGGCGATGTGGAAATTTCACTTACCGGTTCCGATACGAAACAGGTGTACGGAGTATCTGAAAATCACGCAGGGAAGACATTTCTGACCATAGATACCGACCAGTCCTATACCGGAATTCCAGGTATAAGCAAAGTAGGAAACCTCACAGTAAAGGGCGGTGGAACATTTGCACCGGCAGCGTTGGACAGCTGTACGGTCAGGCTGGAAGGGGCAAGTGCGATTGATCTTTCCCAGATGGAAACTCCACAGGTACATTCGATTGTGAGTGCGGATTCAGCAGGAAACCGACTGATCTTAGGAAAAGAACAGAAGCTGAATGTTACAGATACCATTACGGGTGCACTTACATTTGAAACCGTGAATGGAAGAAATGGAAAATCCGGAATTGCGGAGTATGGTCACACCTATCTGGAACTTGGAAGTGCTGCGGGTACGGCGGTTTCTTTTACACCGACAGACGGACAGACGGGAATGACACTGGAACGGACATCGTCTGGAAATGGAGAAATCTGGAAAACCAGTGAGTTGTCAGGGGATGGACCGGTTGCGGTAAAAAATATGACCATAAATAATCCGGTAATTACCGCAACGGTTTCAGAGATTTCTGGAGGTAGAAAGTCATATCTGGCAGACGTGAGCTGGCCGGATGAAACAGATGAGACATATAAAGAGTTAATCTATGTTCCGTTACAATATGAAGTGACATTTAATGGGAAAACACTTTCTTCAGAGACGGTTACGAATGATGAAGGTAGTTTTATTTGTATTCCGGATTTTAATTTGATGTTCGAAACGGGAATAGAGGAGAATGCCATCACACTAATGTGCTATCGCACGGCTAATAGTTCTACGGTAAAACCGGGAACCTACCATATCACAATCCGTCCATTTTCAGCAGGTGAACAAATTGAGCAGAAGGTAGTTCTGATTGTAAACAAAGATCCGGATACATCCGGTTCGACGGCTACTTCAAAGGAAACAACCACTACGATAAATGGATTACCAACGGCCGTGTCCATGCAGGATGAACTGAATCTTACCGTGCAGACGGTCTATACAGATAGCAGCTTACAGGGACAGAGTGTGCCGTCTGCTGGTTTTTCGGTATACATTAACCAGACCCCTTATGAAGTATCCGGCATCACGCTTCAAAACGGAGTGGCAGCCATAAAGATTCCGGTTTCAGAGGCAAACGGATTTCATATGGGAGAAAATGCAATTACAGTTTCTTATGCAGGAGCAGCCAATAAAAACTACAGGGCACTTTCTTCCCAGGCAAACGAAACCGTGACGGTAAATCCAATTGCCGTAAAGATGCAGTATGATACCATCCAGCAGACAGCTGCATACACAGGGCTGAAACAGAGCTGCTTTGTTTCCACGGTAAATGTAGTCCGAAAGGACAACGGAAAGACGGTAGATTCGCAGGTAAAGCCTGAAGTTTTCTATCGGCAGGATGGGAAAAATGTTGTTCCGGTGCAGCCGGGCAGCTATGAGGTGTGGTTTAAAGTAACTGGAAACCAGTACGATGTGATAGCGGAAAAAGTCGGAACCTTTACCATTACAGCGGCGAAACCATCGATTCGTCTTACGGCAGAGACAGAAAACGGTAATTCCGTACATCTGTATGCAAAGGTAGATGGAGTCCGAAATGGCAGTATTCCGCTTGGTTCGATTTCTTTTTATCAGGACGGAACCATAATAAAGGCACAGGAAAAACTCGTATATGGGGAAGCCGATACGGTTGTATCAGGCTTAAAACGTGGCGGTTCTTATCAGTTTAAGGCAGTATATGAGCCGGATGATAAGGATGGACAGACTTATTACGAAACAGTGACAAGTGAAGCCGCGACCGTTACAATCAAAGAGGACAGTTCCACCGGAGGCGGTGGAACAACCGGAGGCAGCTCATCTTCCGGAGGCGGTGGAACAACCGGAGGCGGCTCATCTTCCGGAGGAAGTGGAACAACCGGAGGCGGCTCATCTTTCGGAGGCGGTGGAACGACTGGAGGCGGCTCATCTTCCGGAGGAAGTTCTGGTGGCGGAAATACTTCGGGTGGTAACACAGCCGGAGGGGGAACACCGTCCAACGGAAACAAAACCGATGTAGAAACTCCGTCTGACGGAAATACAGCTGGTACACAAACACCGTCCGATGGAAACGCGGCCGGACAAAATACACCAACCGTAACCGTTACCGGAACCCGGAAAAATAAAGCCATCAAAACAACGGTGACCGCTGATCTGATAAATCAGATACTGGAAGAAAACGATGGAAAACACACAGATGTGACGATCCAGGTTACCGATCCGGCTGGCAACGTAAGCTATACACTGACCGTAAATACAGCAGACATACAGACCGGAAATAAGCTGTATGTGTGTGCAAAAGATCAAAAGACAGGTGCCTATGTCCTTGTAAACGACAAGAGTTATACGGTTACAAAAGCCGGAAATGTGAATTTTTCAGCAGATTCCAATAAGGATTATGTCCTTATGGATCAGAAAGATATGGATCAGGTCACAACGAAAATATTAAAAACGGTTACATTGAAGAATAAAACCGTTCAGGTGAAGAAGGGAAAACAAAAGAAGGTTTCTCTGGCAGCCACCTTAAATATGGACAATGTAAAAAGCATTTCTTATCAGAGCAATAACAAAAAAATTGCATCTGTAAACAAGAAGGGTACCATAAAATCGAACAAAAAAGGAACTGCGTCCATTCGCGTGACAGTAACCTTAAACAATGGAAAGACCAAAGTTTTAAAATTAAAAGTCAAAGTCAAGTAGCAGATGCAGGAAAAGACAAAACCCCGGAAATAAATATCCGGGGTTTTTGTTTTACCTAGAGAGAAAGTGCACACTGATCAATTTTTTTCAGTTCCTCCTCCGTAAACGGAGCAGAGTTTAACACTTTCAGATTTTCAAGAATCTGTGCCGGGCGGGAAGCTCCGATCAGAACGGAAGTAACCACACCGTCCCGGATCACCCATTTGAGTGCCATCTGTGCGAGGCTTTCACCACGGGCAGCCGCAATCTCATTCAGGCTTCGGATACTTGCCATCCGCTTTTCATCAAACTGATCCGCATGCAGGAAACGTCCGTCCGTGTTGACACGGCTGTCTTTTGGAATACCGTTTAGATAGCGGTCGGTCAGCATACCCTGCGCGAGCGGGCTGAAAGAAATAATTCCTTTCTTCCCATCTGCTGCGGCCTGTTTTAAACCGTTTTCTTCAATGGTACGGTTAAAGATATTGTAGGAATTCTGGTTGATAATAAACGGGCAGTGCAGATCTTCTAAGATGGCAGCTGCACGTTTCATGGTTTCCCCATCATAGTTGGACAGACCGACATACAGTGCTTTTCCGCTTCGCACGATCTGGTCGAGTGCACCCATGGTTTCTTCCAGCGGCGTATCCGGATCCATGCGGTGGTGATAGAAAATATCCACATAGTCCAGACCGAGCCGTTTTAAGCTCTGGTCAAGGCTGGCAATCAGGTACTTGCGGCTGCCCCAGTTTCCATAAGGTCCCGGCCACATGTCAAAACCGGCTTTGGAACTGATGATCAGTTCATCGCGGTAGGAAGAAAGCTCTTCCCGAAGGATCTTCCCGAGATTTTCCTCCGCACTGCCCGGCTGCGGTCCATAGTTGTTTGCCAGATCAAAATGTGTGATCCCGTGGTCAAATGCCGTAAAGCACATCTGTCTCATATTTTCATAAACACCGGTATCTCCGAAATTGTGCCAGAAGCCCAAAGATACTTCCGGCAGCATCAGTCCGCTGTCGCCGCAGCGGTGGTATTTCATGGTTTCGTAACGTGATTCATTTGCGTGATACATAAGAAATCCTCCTTAGTTTGTAAAAAATTTATCATAAATGCCAAATCCAAAGATAAAAAGCACAATCAGCGGCAGAATATAGGTAATGTAGCCGCGCATCCAGTTTTTAATTTTTAATCCTTTTCCGGTATTGGCTTCGGTTGTGTAGTTTTTCCAGCCCCAGCCGTAGCGGCTTGTGCAAAACAGCAGATATACCAGGGAACCGAGAGGCAGGAACAGGTTGCTTACCAGAAAATCTTCCAGGTCAAGCACAGACCCGCCAAAGATTGAAAAACCTTTCCAGTTCCATACATTGTATCCGAGTACACATGGCAGGGAGAGTACAATGATCAGTACCAGATTAACGGCACAGGATTTCTGGCGGCTGCATCCGGTCAGTTCCATACCGCAGGAGATGATGTTCTCAAATACTGCCAGGATTGTGGAAAACGCTGCAAAAAACATAAACAAAAAGAACAGGCTTCCCCAGAGTCTGCCAAGCGGAATATGGTTAAAAATATTCGGCAGGGTGATAAAAATCAGGCTTGGTCCGGAAGTCTGGTCAACATGGAACGTAAAGCATGCCGGAAAAATGATAAGTCCGGAGGTGATAGCAACAAACGTATCCAGAATGGCAATATTTACCGATTCACCAAGCAGAGAGCGTTCCTTTCCGATATAACTTCCTAAAATTGCCATCGCGCCGATTCCAAGGCTTAACGTGAAAAATGCCTGGTTCATGGCACCCGTAATGGTTTTTGCAATACCGATCTGTTTCATCCGTTCAAAGTCCGGGATCAGATAAAAGGCAAGGCCTTCTTTTGCACCATCCATAAAAAAGCTGTTGACCGCCAGAATGATCATGATGATAAGCAAAGAAGTCATCATGACCTTTGTTACTTTTTCCAGACCGTTCTGCAGTCCACGGGAGCAGACAAATACGCCGGCGCAAACAACTACCACCATCCAGAAGCCCATGGTCAGAGGTTTGCTCAGCATTGTGGTAAACTGTCCGGATACACCGTCGGCATCCAGTCCCTGAAACTGTCCGGTGACCGTCATATAAAAATAATGAAGCATCCAGCCGGTGACCGTTGTATAAAACATCATAAGAAGATAGCAGCCGATCAATGTGATAATCCCGTGGATATGCCATTTCTGTCCGGGGTTTTCCAGTGCCTGGTAGGCTTTGACCGGACTTTTCTGGCTGGCACGCCCAACCGCAAATTCCATCGTCATGATCGGGAGTCCGAGAATAATCAGAAACAACAGATAAAACAGCACAAAGGCACCGCCTCCGCCCTGTCCGGCAGTGTATGGAAATTTCCATACGTTTCCGATTCCGATCGCACATCCGGCTGACAGGAGAATGAATCCCAGACGGGATTTTAATTTTTCTCGTTCTTCCATAAAATAATCCACCTTTTTGTAAACATTGTATAAAATACAAACGAAATTATACAATCTGTTGTAAGAAGTTTCAACCCTTTTTGACGAAATTTTACCAGGTATGTGTTGTATTTTTTTACAGATACTAGAGGAGAAGATTGCGGAGTTTTCATGTTCTGTAATCGTCAGAATTATATCAGGAAAGAAAGAGGGTTAAACCATGGTTTTAACAGAAAAAGAGATGGCAACAATTGAGGATCTGCACACACAGGAACTTTCCTGCGTGGAGAAGTACAAACGTTACGGACAGGAAGCAAAGGACCCGGTGCTTCGGGATTTATTCGCTGATCTTGAAAAGAAAGAGCAAAAGCATGTGGAGTCTCTGGAACAGGTCATGAAAGGCAGCGTCCCATCCTGTAACGTCAATGACAGGGATGGAAAGATGTATGAGCCAAAGGCAACATATGATTCCATGACCAATCCGGAAGATAAGAAAAACGATAATTTCCTTGCCACGGACAGTATCGGTTCCGAAAAAATGGTGTCCGGGACCTATAATACCGATGTTTTTGCGTTTGGAGATTCCGATGTGCGCAAACTTCTGGCAGATATCCAGGTGGAAGAACAAAACCACGCGGAGATGCTCTATAAATATAAAACCGTAAACGGCATGGCATAGCCGGCATGTGGAGTGGATGTTCCGAAGCATCCACTCTTTTTGTTTTTACAAAAGGATTACAGAAAACGGATAGTACATCTTACATAACCCGTTTATTATAAATCCTGTAATAAATCTTACAGATTTCACAAGGAGAACAAAAGAATTATGAGAAAAAATGTGATGAAACTTACAGCAGGAGTTCTCTCCACCGCTGTATTGACAGGAATGTTTGCCACTGGTATCCCGACAAAGATTGCAGCAGCAACGGAACATTGGAATGATGCATCCCAGGAATCCACAAAATGGAGCAACTGGAAAAAGAACTGGGCTTCTTACAGCAGCCAGTATGAACATGTATCATTAACTCCGGGTGCAGATGAGACCAAATTAAATTATGCATGGTACAGCAAAACGGCTGAGACTCCAAAGGTGAGAATTTCCACAAAACAGAACATGGATGGAGCAACAGAATTCACCGGAGCGCAGACCGAAGCTGTAACCATAGATGACACAAAGTATTTTTCCAATAAAGTGACTGTAAGTGGACTGAAAGAAAATACCGCATATTATTATCAGGTATTTCAGGATGGAGCATGGCAGGATACACAACACTATACCACACAGGCTTTTGATGAATTTTCATTTCTGTATGTCGGAGATCCGCAGATCGGTGCTTCCAAAGGGCAGACCAGCAGTGAGAATGAAAAGATGGAGAATGCAGGAAATGTTGTAACTTCTGCTCCAGAAAAGAATCTTGCAGCAAGAAATGACAGCTATAACTGGAACAATGTGTTGAATGAGGCACTCGAAGATCATTCCGATGTTAGTTTTCTCGTATCCGCAGGAGATCAGGTGAATTACGGAAGCAACGAGCGGGAGTATGCAGGATATCTTGGAGCCAAGGCACTGACTTTTCTTCCGGTAGCAACCACCATTGGTAACCATGACAGCGTTTCCAACCAGTACAGCCTGCATTTTAACAATCCGAATGCTTTTTCCGATACCGATACCAATTATATTCAGGGAAAAACAAAGGCAGGAACCGATTATTATTATCGCTATGGAAATGTTTTGTTCATCGTGCTTGATACAAACAATTATAACTGTGCAACGCATGAGAATGTCATGAAAAAAGCAATTGATGAGAACAAAGATGTCAAATGGAGAATTGTGGTATTCCATCAGGATATATACGGCAGCGGCTACGATCATTCTGATTCCGATGGTATGGTACTTCGTACCCAGCTTACACCATTGATGGATAAATACAAGATTGATGTGGTGATGCAGGGACATGACCATACATATTCCAGAACCTTCCAGCTTGAGGGAGATGGAAAAGATCATACTTCTTACAGTGCTTATGGATATAAATCCGTAGAAGAAGCAGAACAGGACAGTGCATATCAGGCACAGAACAACTGCTATGAGATTGTGAATAAGACAGTTGGCGGAACTGTTACCAATCCGGAAGGAACCGTATACTTAGAGGCAAACTCTGCAACCGGATCAAAATTCTATAACCTGATTGCTTCCAAGCAGGATTATATTTCCGAGAGAAGCCAGACATGGACACCAACCTATTCGGTAGTAAAGGTAACTGACAAGAAGTTTTCTGTTACAACTTATGATGCAACAACCAGACAGAAGTTACAGGGATCAACAACCTATACGATTGTAAAAGATGCCGTAAAACAGACGGTACAGGCGAAGAACTCTTACAAGAAAAACGTAGGAGACAAAGCCTTTTCCTTAAATGCAGAAGCCAAAACGGCGCTTACTTATACATCTTCCGACAAAAAGGTTGCAACTGTTGATAAAAACGGAAAAGTTACCGTAAAAAAGGCCGGAAAGGTTACAATTACGGTGAAGGCAGCAGCAACCAGCCAGTATCAGGCAGCAAGTAAAATAATTACAATTACTGTTACAAAGAAAGCAGTAAAGAAAGCAGCTAAATAACAATGAAGAAAAACTGGAAGAAATTTTTAGTAGGAACCCTGTGCCTTTTGGGGTTCCTGCTCTTGTTGGGAAAAGTAAATCAATTCGAAAAAGTACCTTTGATTTCCACGGAAGGCCAAAGTTACGAAAAAGCCATCGTGACAAAAATTACAAAGGATAATCTGGCGGAAGACGGGCAGCGTTATGGAACACAGGAAGTGCGTGTGCAGATAAAATCCGGAGCGCATACCGGAGAAGAACTGGATGCAGTGAATCCGAGTGGTTCTCTGTTTGGAATGGAAAACTGCCAGATTGGTTCGCACGTGATCGTAATCGTCAGTACGACAGGAGATAATAATGTAGTGACTGTCTACAGTAAGGATCGGACCGCAGCAATTTATCTGTTTGGTTTGTTTTTCTGTCTGATTGTCTGTGTCATTGGCGGAAAGAAAGGAATCAAAGCCATCGCGAGTCTGGTATTTACCGGCGTTTGTATCATCTATCTGATGTTTCCACTGATGTATCAGGGAGTATCACCAATTGGAATTACCATTGTAGTTGTTTTGTTATCAACACTATTAACGCTGTGGCTTTTAGGTAGGGTTTCCAAAAAAACAGCGTCTGCTGTAATCGGTACGGTCAGCGGCGTTATCATAGCAGCGATTGCGGCCATTCTGTTCGGTAAAGCTGCAGGCATCACTGGTTACAATGTGTCAGATATTGAAACCTTGAACTATGTTGCACAGAATACACATATAAAGATCGGGCAGCTTCTGTTTGCCGGAATTATCATAGCAGCACTTGGAGCAACGATGGATGTTGGAATGTCGATTGCCTCTACCATTCAGGAGCTGTATGACCGAAATCCCAAGCTGGGTGGGAAAGATCTGTTTGTATCCGGTATCCGTGTGGGGCGCGATATGATGGGAACGATGGCAAATACTCTGATTTTTGCTTATGTTGGGGGTGCATTATCTACCCTTGTGGTCAATTATGCATATAATTTAAGTTATAATCAGCTGATCAATTCCTATGTGATTGTCACGGAGATCATGCAGGGGCTTTCCGGAACGCTCGGTGTAGTTTTGACTGTACCGATTACAGCAGCAGCGGCAGCCTGGCTTGTCGGAAATAAAAAGATGACAAAAAAATCATTGGTGCAGCCGATCTATGATGATTCGGATCTGGAGAATGAGAAATATCTTTATGAAGGTACGGAATCGGACGAGGGATTGGATGAGGAATTTTAAATAATACATATTTGCAATTGGCAATGTCTGACAACGGGGACATATGCAGAAAAAAATGTAAGAAATGTCCCGACAGAATCGGAAAGTGGGACATATGCGGAGCAAATATAAGAAATGTCCCGTAGATTAGATCTGTTGGGACATATAGAGAAAAAAATTACAGTATGTCCCATATAATGTTGTTGAGGGGACATAACAATAAAGGAATCTTCTATAAGTCCCGCTGGGAAAGAGTGGCGGGACATAATCTGCAAGAAATGTTCTATAAGTCCCAAGAGGAAAGAAAAGTGGGACATAATCGATAAGTTAAATTCTATAAGTCTCAGAAGAAAAAAGGAGGGACATAATCTGTAAGAAATTTTCTATATGTCTCAACATAGGAAAATGCAAGGTCTAATCAGCAACCTGTCTTTTATATCGAAATAAAAATCATAAAATTTTAAAATTTTCATAATCATGAAAGCTCCTATTGACATTTATTGAATTTACGCTATAATAAAATCAAACATATGAACAAGTGCTCATATGAAAGAGTAATAAAATGTAAAATGAAAAGTATGGAGGAAACCGGCTATGAAGAAGACTTACAAAATTGATGTGGATTGTGCAAACTGTGCAAATAAAATGGAGGAAGCAACAAAAGCAACTGCAGGAGTAAAGGATGCAACTGTAAACTTCATGACACTGAAGATGAACGTAGAATTTGAAGACGGTGCAGACGCAAAGTCTGTTATGCAGGACGTATTAAAGAACTGCAAAAAAGTAGAAGACGATTGTGAAATTTTCCTTTAATCCAAACATAAAGATGATGTCTAAGGCAGAAAGTCAGAAATCATTCCGGCAGACAGGAAAGGATTTCTGGCTTTTCCCATAGATATCAGACAGGAGGCTGCTATGAATAAAAAACAGAAAAAAGTATTAAAACGGATTATTTTATCTGCTATTTTAATAATTGCATTTGCGGTAGCAGGGAACTTTGTTTCCATTCCGAAGGTACTTGAATTTGTCCTTTATCTGATTCCATACCTTGTGATCGGTTATGATATTTTAAAAAAAGCCTGGAAAGGCATCTGCAACAAGCAGGTCTTTGACGAAAATTTTCTGATGGCAGTCGCAACCGTAGGTGCGATCGCGCTGGGAGATTATAAAGAGGGCGTTGCAGTTATGTTGTTCTACCAGATCGGAGAATTGTTCCAAAGCTATGCCGTTGGCAAAAGCCGCCGGAACATCAGCGATCTGATGGATATCCGTCCGGATTATGCAAATATCGAAAAAGACGGACAGATGGAAAAAGTTGATCCGGATGAGGTGGAGATCGGTACCGTGATTATCGTTCAGCCAGGAGAAAAAGTGCCGATTGATGGCGTGGTAGTAGAAGGACATTCTTCTTTAAATACCAGTGCCTTGACCGGAGAAAGTGTACCGCGTGAAGTGGCTGTTGGAGAAGAAATCGTCAGCGGATGTATTAACCTGTCCGGCTTGTTAAAGATCCGTACCACCCGTGAATTCGGGGAATCTACAGTGTCAAAAATCCTTGATCTGGTTGAAAATGCAAGCTCTAAAAAATCACGCTCCGAGAATTTTATTTCAAGATTTGCACACTATTATACCCCGGCAGTCTGCTACGGTGCACTGGCGCTTGCATTTCTGCCACCAATTGTAAGAATGCTTTTTATGGGACTTCCGGCAGAGTGGGGAACCTGGATTTACCGTGCCCTGACATTCCTTGTTATCAGTTGTCCGTGTGCGCTTGTCATTAGTATTCCACTGAGTTTCTTTGCCGGAATCGGAGGAGCCAGTGCCGCAGGTGTTCTTGTCAAAGGCTCCAACTATCTGGAGGCACTTGCAGCCACCAAAACCGTTGTATTTGATAAAACAGGCACGATCACACAGGGCGTATTTGAAGTCTGTGGAATCCACAGTGATACCTGTGACGCTGAGAGCTGCCCGGTAAAATCCGGACATCCGGTTTATACAAAAAAGGAAGAAGAATTGTTAGAATATGCGGCACTTGCCGAGTGTCACAGCACACACCCGATCAGTATCAGTTTGCAGAAAGCATATGGAAAGAAACTGGACATGGAGCGTGTGAGCGATGTGCAGGAAATTGGCGGACACGGAGTGATTGCCATAGTCGATGGGCATAAGGTTGCCGCCGGAAATAACAAGCTGATGAAAAAAGAAGGCATTGCTTACCGCGAGTGCAGTTGCACCGGAACGATCGTCCATCTTGCCATTGACGGAAACTATGCGGGGCATATTCTGATCGCAGATGTGATCAAACCACATGCCGCAGAGGCAATGCAGTCGCTTAAGCATTCCGGTGTGCAGCGTCTTGTGATGCTGACAGGAGACGATGACCGTGTGGCACAGCAGGTAGCAAAAGAAGTTGGTATTACGGAAGTTCATTCCCAGCTGCTTCCGGCAGATAAAGTGGCACGGGTGGAACAATTATTACAGAATAAGCCGGAGAAATCCACGGTTGCCTTTGTCGGGGATGGAATTAACGATGCACCGGTACTTTCCCGCGTGGATGTAGGTATCGCGATGGGGGCACTTGGATCGGATGCAGCGATTGAGGCTGCGGATATTGTCCTGATGGATGATGATCCGATCAAGATTTCCAAAGCAATAAGGATTGCCCGGAAATGTATGCGCATTGTATATGAAAATATTTACTTTGCAATCGGAATCAAACTGATCTGCCTGTTCCTCGGAACGATTGGTATTGCAAATATGTGGATGGCGATTTTTGCAGATGTCGGAGTTATGGTGATTGCAGTATTAAATGCGATCCGCGCATTGTTTGTAAAGAAGTTATAATGTTGCGGTTATCCATTTTCCGGCGGAGAGGAGAAACTCATGGAAAGAGAAAAGATAGAATGTTGCAGTGAGAACAAAGTACATCCGGATCTGTTGAAGATCGTCCATGATACGATGCCAGAAGAAACAGAATTGTATGATCTGGCAGAATTGTTCAAGGTATTTGGAGATTCTACCCGTATCCGGATTTTGTTTGTGTTGTTTGAAGCCGAAGTATGTGTCTGTGATCTGGCGGCAGTATTGTCGATGACGCAGTCTGCCATTTCCCATCAGCTTCGGATTTTAAAACAGAACAAACTGGTAAAAAGCCGCAGAGAGGGAAAATCTGTATTTTATTCGCTGGCGGATGAGCATGTAAGAAGAATCATTGCGCAGGGACGGGAACATATAGAAGAAGATATTATGTAAAAATTATCAGGCACGACAGGGACTTTCAAAAGGAAGTCCCTGTTTTTGGGTATCTTAATATTTGTTTAAATTTCTTTAAAGATTCGTATTTTTCGCTTTTTTATTGCTATAATTAGGAAGCAAAGAAAAATAATTCTGTTGATAGCATAAAGAAAAGGGAAGAAAGGCGAATAAATTATGGAAACCTATGAAAGTGTAAAAAGTAATTCCGTACAGCCGGAAGAACCAAAGAAGAAAAAGAACGGGGCGTGGAAAGGAGTCGTTGCGGTGGTACTGGCAGCCGGTGTTGTAGGAAGTACCACGATTTCCGCATTTAATCTGGTAACTCTAAAATCCTACATAGCCGAGCAGAAGAAGGAAGAAAATCCGGAGACAACCGAAGATTATGTAAAAATTGCGGAAAATTATGAAATTAAACCAACAACAAATATTTCGGATGCTTACAAATCCGGAGACACTTCTAAGCTGACGGATAAAGAAAAAGAAACCCTTGATATGGCAAAAAAAGCGATCAAGGATATGAAGATCAAGGACAGCATGTCTGATTTTGAAAAAGAAAAGGCCGTGTATGACTGGATGACCAAAAAACTGCAGCAGGATTCCGGTGCCCTGACCGTTATTCCGAGTACACAGGAAGACTGTGATAATCCATATGGGGTGTTAAAATACCACAATGCCGTATGTGTCGGTTACGCGACGACATTCCGCATGTTCATGCAGATGATGGGAATTGAATGTAAAGTGGAACATAATACAGAAAAATTCCATAGCTGGGATGTGGTAAAAATTGACGGAGACTGGTACATTACCGATATTTATTCCGATGCAGGAAATGGAAATTATGCGAACTTTAATGTGACGGATGCCATGTATGGACAGTCCCAGAGCTGGGATCGCGATTACTTCCCGGCAGCCAGCTCATTAAAGTACAATATGGCATACCAGAACAAGAAAACAGTGGACAGTATATATGATCTGCCGAAAGCCTTGCGTGCTGCCATGGACAAAAAGCTTGGTGGGGTCATGGTTGCGTTTAAAGAGGATATTACAGAGGAAAAAGCGCAGGTGGCAAATGCCATAGCTTCTGCCATTGACAATTTCCTGATGTCCGGAAGCTATAAGGATATGCCATACAGTCTGGGAACTTACAACTGGATTCAGGATCCGGATGAAAAAGGATATTTATTTAATGTTACCATGCCGGGATATAACACGGACAATACAAGTCAGAATATCAGCGAGAAGGAGCAGCAGAAGATAGACAAGGCAGTTCAGAAAGCATTTGAAGGGCTGACTCCGATGAACAACGGTGATATGGGAGTGTCAACAGAAGAACAGATCATCGGTGGCGCAGATATGACGATGAATGAAGCCGCAGCAAACGGCGCAACATTCAGTACCGAGGAAGCAGTGGAGGAAAATTAATCGAATGGAAAAAATAAAAAAAGGCATCTGTCTGGTGTCTGTACTTACATTACTGATTGCGTGTGCCGGGTGCGGTTCTGGGAAAAACGCGCAAAATACGGTCAGTATGTATGACTTGCGTACAGCGATGGAGGCTGCAGATCCGGATCTTCCGGAGATGCTTAATGCAAGCAGTACAGAAAAAGATGCAGAGGACAATTTTTCCCATATTTCTGATATGGAATATAAAAAGGTAGACAGTTATTTTGTAAGTTATTCCTCGGATGGACACAAAGCAGATGAAATTGTTGTAATCGCGGTGAAAGATAAAGCAGATGTGGACGAGGCAAAAGAAAGTCTGACAAAGCATCAGCAGGATCGATATAATCTGCTGCAGTCCTATGAGCCAAAGCAGGTCAGCAGGATTCAGGACGGCTTGATCTTTACAGAAGGGCAGTATGCGGTGCTTATCATTACCAATCATAATGATGATGTGCGTAAAGCCTTTGAGGATGCTATCAAAAAATAATAACAAAAAGAACGGTTTCTGACGGTAAGTTGGGAACCGTTCTTTTTTATAAATGTATAAAATGGGCGGCACTGGTGTACAATTAATAAAAAATGCAACATTCTTTTATAGAATGTTGCATTTTTATCTACACCTAATATATCGGACGATGGAAGCATTCCTTAACCCCTGAAAAGAAAATATTTAAAATTTTCTTTTCGGTTATATTTTTGCTGGCATAGAATGCAATGCTGCCTCATATTCCTCAAGAGAATATTTTCTTAAAATTTGTTCTTTTGTCAATCCAAGATCCATCATATTTTGAATTGCATCGAGTCTTTCTTCGCGTTTGCCTTCAAGTCTGCCTTTTGCTTTTCCACGAGCTTCCCCTAGTTCCAGCAATTCCTCCGACTGTAATTTTAAAATCTTGCCACCCATAACATCACCCAATCCTTTCCTAATGGTATTGTTTTTTGGAATGATATAATCTGCAATCTGTTCAATCAGAACAATCATATCCATATAAAGATGTGATTTATTTTCTTTTTCTGCTGTTTCTTCAAGTCTTCGGTTAATTTCACGGAAATCAGCTAACAATTGTTGTAACTTTCTGGTATCCATCCCGTTGTGCTTCAAAAAGTGCTCATACCGTAAAATATGATACGGTAGCAAAATCAGCAGCCGTTTCTCAAAAATGCGGTCAACGGTATACTTTTTTGCCTGTAAAATTGGAACACGGTAGCGCATTTTTTGTCCATCCGCAAACTTCACGACCGCTTCGTGATAGTCGGGGAGATCACGGTGGTTACGGATATAGAGAACGCAGGACTGTGGAAATTCAATTTCCCAGATTTCGTCATTTTCATAAGAAGCGTGCTCGATCGCAATCGAAATATCATACTCGAACATTCGTATAACCATCGTTTTGTCTTTCGAGGACTGGCATTCCAGATGATAAATGTGATTGCCAATCTGGATAATAGAATCTGTAATCACAGTGCCATATTTTTCATAATGTTCGTTCCGCAACTGTTCAAAATGTTCTTCTTCACTGTAAGAAGTGTGGAATACTTCATTGATCAGAGGAATCAGAAGCTGTGGCATTTTCTGAGCAATTGTTCGGAAAACATCATCAAAAATGGTGCTGTGATCGGTTGCTTCATCGTTGGCATCTGGCAGTGAAGCTGTCAGAATGTCAGATTTCTCCATGTGGTATCCTGCCTTTCCTTTAGTATATATCATAAACGTCTGTTTTTACAATATGAAAAAATAAGAAACAGCTCTGCTATGACACGTTTATGAAATTTTAATTCCAATTGTGATTTATGAGCGAAATGCTCCCTATGATTGCTGCGTGCTGCCTTTTCTGGCAACAATGCTCTGGCATCAGATTTGGAATATAGATATTTATTGAAAATAGAATAACGCATTTTATGATAAAAGTCAAACATTTTATGAAAGAGAACGCTTTGTATAGGGTATCGCAACAAAGCATTCCCCGAACGTTTTACAGATTAATATTCAGATAAACAAGATCCTTTTCGTCCTGTTCAATTCCAAGGTAACGTTTCGTGATATGAAACGAAGAATGGTTAAAGACATTCATTAAAAGTGCTGGCTGGATGCCTTCCTGCCACGCATAGTAGCCAAAGGTTTTCCGGAGAGAATGACAGCTGATGGATTCGTCACTTGTTGTGTGTGCTGCGTCTTCTTTTATGATGCGGTAAGCCTGAGAGCGGCTGAGCGGTTTATATGGATTTGTCCGCTTAGAAAAAACATATTCTTCCGGAGCAGGAGTTCTTTCCACGAAATACAGATATAGCGCTTTTTTGGCATTCTGATTGATTGCAATACAATTCCTTTTTCCCGTTTTATGTTCCCATACCAGAAGATGATCGCGAAAACAATTCTTTTTGAAATCATACACATTTTTCCAACGGAGATTCAAAAGATCACTGATTCTTAAAGCGGTATTTAAGCCCAGCACGACTAACGCATAATTTCGCAGATGTGGTTTTACCTGTTTGTAGTATGAACTGAAATCTTGCAGTTCCTGTCGGTTACGGATTGGTTGTGTTGTTCCCATAAAAATACTCCTTTCAAGCCAAAAATAAAATGCTTTTGTGACATAAAATGCAACATTCTATAAAAGATTGTCGCATTTTTGAAACAAAAATGCAAATACGCTATATAGGGCAGGACATACCCATGGAGACAGGGCATGGAATATATGCATGGAGGTAATTAGGATGCTGAAACTTTCATTAAAACAGGGGCAATACGTAAATATCGGAGAAAACATCCGCGTGGTCTATGTCGGTGGTTCTGGAAATCACGCAAGGCTGCTCATTGATGCACCACGGGAATTGAACATTGCCAGAAGCACGACAGAAGAAAATCCGGCACGTAAGAAGGAAACCTATTACGCAGAGCCTGGCATTTCCAAAGAGGCACAGCAGGAGATTAAGCGAATTCTGTGGAATGAGCGGATGAAAGCAGAAGCAAAAAAAGATGCAGAGAGTTTAAAAGATAAATTTAACGCTTAGCATCACACAAACATTTGGTAATAAGCGGGGCACACCCGGGACGCTTCGCTTATTGCGGTATATCGTAAGGTGTACGGCAGAATATACAAGGTTGCAAAGCATCACAGATGCTTGTGACGCACCGCAGACGTGGTGCAATAAGAAACAACCTCAGGAAAAGGATTTCCGGAGGAAAAGACATAATACCCCGCAAAGCGGGAGTTCAAGGAGGATTCTATTATGAGTATGGTAGTACAACACAACATGCAGGCAGCAAACGCAAACAGAATGCTTGGTATCACATCCGGCGCACAGTCTAAGTCAACAGAGAAGTTATCTTCTGGTTACAAGATCAACCGTGCAGCAGATGATGCAGCAGGACTTACTATTTCCGAGAAGATGAGAAAGCAGATCCGTGGACTGGACAAGGCTTCTTCTAATGCACAGGATGGTGTATCTTCTGTACAGACAGCTGAAGGTGCTTTAACAGAAGTACATTCTATGTTACAGCGTATGAATGAGCTGGCAGTTCAGTCTGCAAACGGAACTAATTCTTCTGATGACAGACAGGCTATTCAGGATGAGGTTGATCAGCTTACTACAGAGATCGATCGTGTTGCTGAGACTACAAAATTCAATGAGATTTATCTTTTAAAGGGTGACAATTCAAATACAAAGAATGTATATATGAAAGGTCATGATGCTGGATTAAAGGGCTCTCTTACTGATGGAGCAAAATCTGCAACTTTTACAATGGACGCACTTAAGACTGGCGATAAGGTAACAATTGCGGGTAAAGAATATTCGATTGGTTCGACTGTAGCTGATGCAAAGAAAACATATGCTGCGGCAGCGGATGGAGAAAAGGTAACAATTGATGGTACGGAGTACACAGTTGTTGGAGCCACTGGAACAGAAGATGCGAGTGCAAATAAGCTGAAAGTTGCTTCATTAGATGCAAAAGTCAAAGATGGAAGTACAGTATCATATAAAACAACAACTGTAAAGGCCATGACGGATGCAGATAATAATGGCATTGATGATGATGATTCTTCTATTATCTCAAAAGATGTGGCTGAATCTAAGATCAAAGCTGAATTATTAACAGCAAACAATATTGGAACAGTAAATCAGGCAGCAACTGTTGAAGATGCTAATACAGCAAATGGTAAGACTTCTTATACAATCCATAAAGGGTATGCAACTGTAGCAGATACATTATCATTTAATTTACATGTAGGCGCTGATGCGGATATGACGAATAAAATTACTGTCGATATCGATACTATGAATTCTGCAAATCTTGGAATTAAGGGTATTAACGTTAAGGATGCTTCAGGAACAGAGGCTACATATGCAATTGATGCAATTGCTGATGCCGTTGCTAAGGTATCTTCCCAGAGATCTGCACTCGGTGCTGTACAGAACAGATTAGAGCACACCATCGACAACTTGGATAACATTTCCGAGAATACATCTTCTGCTGAGTCTCGTATCCGTGATACAGATATGGCAAAAGAGATGGTTAACTACAGCAAGAACAACATTCTTGCACAGGCTGGACAGTCTATGCTTGCACAGGCGAATCAGTCTAATCAGGGTGTACTTTCTCTGTTACAGTAAAAGTAAATATGGTCATTACAAATCAAAAGGGATTCTTCGGAATCCCTTTTGGTGTATTTTGGGGGAGCATAAAAGATGTATGATATACAAAAGGTTAGGGAGAGAATGATAGAAAACGTTCGCACAATATGTAAAGAACGGGGATTATCAAATAATCAATTAGCAAAACTTTCGGGAGTATCTGGTTCAACTATAAGTGATTTGATGAATGAAAAGACAATACCTGATTTTTATACAGTGTTAAGTCTTTGCAAGGCTTTAAACATTACTATGTGTGAATTGCTTGGATTAAAAGGCGAATGTTTTTATATAGGCAAAGAAGAACAGCAAACTTTGATAGATCAGAAAGAAATACAATTAAAGGATAACTGGAAAAGGTTATCGGATGATTATAAAAAACTTGTCTTATTATATATAGAAATGATTTTAAATTATCAGAATGAAGAAAATTAAGGCTAGAACGAATATAGTGTTCGCTTCTTAGAAAAGCTGAAAAATTAAAGATATGCTATAATAATTGCATAAAAGTGAAACATCCATATCCCATTGCATAGATTGATAAGATAAATGATCTTGAATTGTGTAAAAAGGGATGGGCAATTTGCTCTGTAGAACTTGAGGACAAAATAAATTGTGCTATAGTTTGACAGGGCTTTTTTATTTGATGGAGTTATGAGGAGGTAGGAATATGAGAATATTAGAAATAGTAAAAGCGATCAATAATAATCCATGGTTTATTTTTGTAGGGACGGTATTAGCAAGTTTAGCAGCTATTTCCACTATATATTCAAATAATAAGAAGGATAAGAAAAATGAAAAAGATAAGAACGATAACCCACCAGTTATACAGAAACCAGAAATAAATATTGGAGAAGTAAAAAATAATATAGGAAGTGAATACCAATTTAACATCGGACAGGGAATATGGGAGGATACGGATGATCGACGCAAGGTAGATTTTAATTCTAATGCATATCAACTGAATTTCCTGAAAGAAGTGGAGTTGAGGAGGAGACCAAATGATAAAATTAAATATTGATAAGAAAAATTTGTTAGAAGATGTTTACATTCCAGATGCGTTTAGAAAGGTAGTATTACGCCATTTGTTAATGAATTATATGCCAAATATTAATGGACATAAACCGCCTATTTTTCTGGCGATACAAGGAAAAAAAGGAGAGGGAAAAACTTATATGCTAAGTAAAATTTTTCAGTATTATGGGGTAGATGCAACCTTTTTATCAGGTTCTGAATTATGTGGACCGAATGAGGGAGACTCAAAAGATAAAATTATGAGATTATATGAGCATTTGTGTGTAAAAATGAGAATAGATAAACAATTGTCCGTAATAGTAATTGATGATTTTCATCTTAGCATCGCTGCAGATATGGGGGAAAATACTTCTAAAACAATTAATTCACAGGTGTTAACTGGCTATTTAATGGATCTTGCAGATCGTCCGGATAGAAATGGTGTGCGAATTCCGATTATTTTAACTGGAAATGATTTTACAAAGATGTATTCTGCATTATTACGAAATGGAAGGATTAGTTTTTTTAAATGGCAACCAAGTGAAGTAGAAAAGACACATATCGTTTACTATATGTTTTTACAATATTATAAAAATATAAAATATGAGGATGTAAAACAATTAATATATAGGTATTCAGATGAATACATTGCTTTTTTTGAGATGGTTATACAAGATATATTTTTCTCAGAATTTGATTGTGTAGTGCAGGAATTTGAAAAAATGCGTGGAAATATAAATATATGTCAGATACCTTCAATGATAAAAAATAATTTTGTTGTAAATACAAACGTTGGATTAGAGGCAATGTTTATAGCTGCTGAACGGAGAAAAAATATGAAGGCGGGATCATTTGAATAGGGGGATGGTTCTATGGGAGTAAACGTAAATTTAAACCTTAAAATAATGGTGAGAATTCAAGTGTTATACGAAGTTGTAAAGCAATTTTCATCAGATTTAGGATTCCCTGAGGCGCAGGAAAAAATATTGAAGAAAGGCATTGAAGAACGACAGATATTACGAGAAGTTATTTTATATTATATGAAGGATAATGGGAAGGCTGGTAGTTGGGTCAGTTTTGAAATCGATTGGGAAAAACATCAAATGTTAGTGAATACAGAGGGGAGAAAAGAAATAACTATTAATAAAAATATGACGCTTTTGGATCAATTTGCACAATGGTCAGAATGTATTGTAAAATATATTGATGATATGAAAAGAGCATTAGAAATTACAGATATTCAAGTGATATATAGGTATCGCAAAGAAATAAATCAAGATCCAGAGAAACAGAAAGAAGCAGATGAATTTTTAGGTCTGAAAACCGCCACTGAGGAAATTGAGATGGATAGTTCTGTGGGAAATCAGCTAAGGGAGATGTCCTTTGAAAGTGAATTTCTTTCGGAACTTAAAATTTCAATAGGATAATTTAGGAATATTTAAAATAGCTGCATATTAATTTTTGAGAACGTTTCAAGGTTGTGTGAGATTGTTTCAAGTTTTGTGTAAACGTTAAAAACTGATATAAGATTTGTGAATAGTTACGAATGGGCATACCGCAATGCCTCCTCGAGACCGTTTCAAGTTTTGTGTAAACGTTTAAAACTGATATAAGATTTGTGAATAGTTACAAATGGGCAGAGCCGATTTTCCGGATTCTGCCCATATCTGCATTATACAGGAGTTTTTGGGTATGTCAATAAAACCTGCCTAAAACAAGCTGTTTTTACAGGTTGCGTCCGATTAGACGTTCTTCAAAATAGATTTCCAGCTGGGAATGGATCTGCCCCCAGTCCTGCCTGTGTCCGGTCCATTTTTTCGTGATATCCATAGTTGCCAGATACAGCATTTTTAAAAGGCTGTCATCTGACGGAAAAACGGTCTTGCTTTTGGTCACTTTCCGAAGCTGACGGTTGAATCCTTCAATGGCATTTGTGGTATAAATCAAACGTCTTACAGCTTCTGGATACTTGAAATAAGTGGACAGTGTTGCCCAGTTATCATGCCAGGATTTATAGATTTTTGGGTACTTGGAATCCCATTTATCCTTGAACAGTTCCAGTTCATTTAAAGCGGTTTCTTCCGTTGGAGCTGCATATACAAGCTTCAGATCAGCCATCAGTTTTTTGATGTCTTTGTATGAAACAAACTTCGTTGAATTACGGATCTGATGGATGATACACTGCTGAATCTCTGTTTTGGGATAAACAGCCTCGATTGCCTGTGGAAATCCATTTAAACCATCAACGCATGCAATCAGGATATCCTCAACGCCTCTGTTTTTTAATCCATTCATGATAGAAAGCCAGAACTTTGCACTTTCGTTTTCTCCAACATACATTCCAAGAACATCTTTTTTCCCATTCATATCGATACCAAGGGCAATGTAAACCGCACGTTTTACAATACGTCCTTCACTGCGGACATGATAATGGATTGCATCCATAAATACTACAGCATACACTTCTTCCAGAGGGCGTTCCTGCCATTCTTTTACAATCGGCAGGATTTTGTCTGTGATCCGGCTGATTGTACTGTCAGAAATATCAATATCGTATAATTCACGCATGTGGGATTCAATGTCTCCGGTGGTCATTTCCTTGGCATACATGGAAAGTATTTTTTCTTCCATGTCCTGAGTTACGGTATTTTGATATTTTTTAATCAGCTGTGGTTCATAATCACCGTTACGATCCCTTGGAATCGCCACATCCATATCTCCATAACTGGTGTGCATGGTTTTGCTGGAATGTCCATTTCTACTATTGTCTGTTTCTTTGTTTCGATAGTCATACTTGGAATATCCTAATTCCTCATCCAGTTCTTCATCCAAAGCACCTTCCAAAAGGACAGACATCATGTCACGCATGATGCTGTTTACATCGGTACCATCTTTGATGCTGATATCATTATTTTTCAGATAGTCACGCATCATTTCTCTCATTGCTGCTTTTTGTGGGCTGTCTTTTCTTCTTGCCATAAAAATAACCTCCAAACTGAGTAATTTTATCTTACATCAGTTTGGAGGTTTACACAAACTTTGGGATACTCCCGCCTCCTCATATTCCTCTGGAGAATATTTTCTTAAAATCTGTTCTCTGGTTAAACCAAGATCAATCATATTTTGAATCGCATCAATTTTGGCTTCATGTAGTCCGGTAAGCCTGCCTTCACGTAGTCCTGTAAGTCTACCTCTGGCCTCGCCCTGCTCCAACAGTTCCTCCGACCGTAACTTTAAAATCTTACCACCCATAATTTCACCCAATCCTTTCCTGATCTCATTATCCTCTGGAATAATATAATCTGCAATCTCCTCGATTAAAACAATCATATCCATATAAAAATGTGACTTTTGTTCCTTCTCAGATGTTTCCTCCAGCTTTCGGTTGATCTCCCGGAAATCGTCGAGCAGATGCTGCACTTTCTTTAAATCCGTTCCGTTGTGCTTCAAAAAGTGTTCATACCGTAAGATATGATATGGAAGTAAAATCAGCAGCCGTTTTTCAAAAATCCGATCGACCGTGTATTTCTTTGCCTGTATGATCGGAACGCGGTAACGAATTTTCTGACCGTCCGCAAACTTCACAATCGCTTCGTGAAAATCCGGAAGTGAACGGTGATTGCGGATGTAAAGTACGCACGACTGCGGAAATTCAATTTCCCAGACCGCATGCTCTGCAAAAGAAGCATGCTCAAGCGCAATGGAAATGTCGTACTCAAACATACGGATAACCATCGTTTCATCTTTTGAGGACTGGCACTCCAGATGATAAATATGGTTGCCGATCCGGATAATAGAGTCCGTGACCACCGTTCCGAATTTTTCCTAGTGTTCATTCCGCAGCTGTTCAAAGGGTTTCTTCTCACTGTAGGAAGTGTGGAAAACTTCATTGATCAGCGGGATAATTAGAAAAATACAGTTATAGACGGATTATGTCATGCTTTTACCGACATAGAATTTATCGCCTCTTCATATTCCTCTGGAGAATATTTTCTTAAAATCTGTTCTCTGGTTAAACCAAGATCAATCATATTTTGAATTGCATCAATTTTGGCTTCATGTAGTCCGGTAAGCCTGCCTCTGGCTTCCCCTCGAGCTTCCCCTCTGGCTTC
>OODT01000832.1_pt1 | contig 24715 bp, 28 predicted proteins | sample 1671841 | NCBI WGS metagenome assembly OODT01 (sample SAMN06348198, study PRJEB24527) | human gut metagenome | biome: human gut; feature: ankylosing spondylitis patient; material: feces | host: Homo sapiens | place: China | collected 2015-10 | reverse complement strand
ATGCAGCCGTTTTTGTGTAACAAATAATTTGAATATTAATTTTGATTGTTGGTGAAGATGATGTGTTAAGCACATCCTTAACCTAATCTACTCTTGCAGAACTATGCTCATATTAAATTTGGTAATCCTAGTGCTAGTCTTGACATAATTCATGCAAAAATCATGGAGATTGTTAATGCCGAAGTAGAAACTGGTCGTGGTGGCAAGAGTATGTTGGACAAGGTGTAAATACAATCCGTGAATTAGACGAAGCAATGACAGAGGTTCGTAAGGTTCGTAAGGTTTCTGAAGGAACAGAAGCACAATATAAATCTTTTCAACAAACTGTATCTTCTACGGCACAAGAAATAGCGAGTACAAATAAAGAATTGATTAACTCAAGTGCTGATTTCTCACGTCTTGGATATTCACTTGAACAAGCAGAAAGTCTTGCTAAAAATACAACATTGTTTGTCAATGTTGGTGATGGTATAGATATTACTGCTGCGACTGAGGATATGATTACAGCTATGAAAGCTTTTGATATTAAAGCTGAAGATAGTATAAAAATTGTTGACAATTATAATCAGATCGGCAACAAATTTGCTTTGAGTGCTACAGATATAGGCGAAGCCATGAAGCGTTCCGCATCTGCTCTTGAAACTGGAAATAGCTGTTTGGAATAATCTAAGTGATTCCTCACAAGCAGCCACTCTTGAGCTTGTTGCAGGTAAAACAAGAGCCAATAACGTAGCTGCATTGTTAAAAAATTATAAACAAATTGATAATGTTCTTGGGAGTCTTGGTTAAGCCGAAGGTTCTGCTTTAAGAGAAAATGATGCTATAGTTGATAGTATTAATGGTCGAATTAAGATTTTATCTGCTTCTATAGAAAATTTCTGGAAAACAGCTATTGATAATTCTGTAATTAAAAACGGCGTATCTGCTTTAACCTCTCTCGTAGAAGGTGCAATGAAACTCGTTGACACATTTGGTCTTCTTCCTCCAATTCTTACTACTGTAGGTGCAGCTCTCTCACTTAAAAACATCGGTAAATGTTACATGAGTGCATAATGTTTCAAATCATTGTAATTGTTTTGAATGTGCCCACCTATCTCAAGACTAATAATCAAGAGATGGGATGTATAGTTTTAGTCAGCCTATAGATGTTGTAAAATAAATCGTAATTGGAAGTGTGCTACTTCCAGTGCTGGAAAGAAAAACCGTATATTATAAAATAACACACTACAACATGGTCTGAAAAGACGAGCACGAATGTATTCCGAAAGGATGTTGGTGACAACACGAAAAGTCAAATCCAGAAATGGAGGTTATTCGGATATATGGGGCAACCCTAAGTATCGTGTCTTATAAAAGACTAAAATCGGCAATCAGCAACGGACTCTATTATAATCAGAAAATATTATAATGGAAGTGTTCAGAGAGTATAAACAATTTTGAGTTATCATCAGATAGCTTGTAATAGGTAATCCATACGCAGTTATCGGACTGTTCCTTGATGAGTGAGAATCATCAGTGACTAGGATATAAAACCGTTAAAGAGTGTTGCTACTCTCCCCTATTACATAGCACAATAGGTAATAGATAAAAGTAGTGTTCGTGTGTACCGTAAGTTTGAAAGAAACACACAAAGAATAAATAAAATAGGAACTGCTCTACTCAGTTCCCATTCTATCTCACTCATGCAAGTCAACCTCTAATGAGGTATCATCGTATTGAGCTTTTATGCTAACTTCTTTATATTCACAAATTTTATCTGTAATGTGTTGGACTGTATCGCACATGAAGTACAGAGACGTTCCAAGTAGAGCACATACAATGATAACGGCAATAAGTTTATATAGAGAGTTGCATTCAACAACATATTTAATCATTTTACTCATAACAGTCACCTCCTATCATTGTCTTTGTTTTCAACATCGTACTATTGATAGATTGGTGTTTGTTTGAGGAACACCTTTTAAAAATGGAAGTAACTATATTTTCATTTGAAGCCGTAAGTGTATTATATAGCAAATTAGAATGTTTTGGTAGAGAGAACATTTATTTGTAAGGAGATAAAATGATTGAAAAAACTTAAAAATTTTATTGAAAATAATTATATTCGTATGAATTATGTATGCTTATGTTTGGTAATTTCAGTATCACTAGCGATAGGATTTTTCTTGTATGGTCCTACAATAGATTGTCTTACCGATTTTGTTGGAATGATAATTGTCTTTATAGGCAATATACTAAAAATTACCGTTGATGTAAATGTAGTTTCAATGTTTTCAAAGACTATTTCATATTTGATTTTAGTAGTATTTTTTGCTTGCACAACAAAATATACTATAAATAAAATTGAAATTTCAGAAATTGATTAAACCAAGAATTCTCAATTTCAATATTGGAGAGAAATCGTAAAAACATTGCAGTAAACATTATGAGCGTTGTCACACGGCTACTCTCTCACTATATGAATCGTATGTTTTATTTAAAAAACTTCAAATAGGTGTTTACAAATCTCAATTATTGTGTATAATATAGATAAGAAATCAGAAGTGGTTTCTTTGTAATCCGTGGATAACGGAAAGAATATTATCCAATTGTAAGTTTGTCTCCGAGAATGACGGGACTAAAATTTAGAATATCATTCAGTCGTAAGTTTATCTCCGTGGATAACGGGATGTAAATTTAGAATATTATCCAATTGTAAGTGTTAGAGAGAGCCTGTAACGGCTCTTTCTTTATATCAGGAGCAAAAGATGAAATTAGTAAAAATATCAAATAAGTTTTTCAATGATTGTAAGAAGAATAACATACATAAAGAGTTAATGTTTAATGAAGATGGTCGCCCAAGTGTTTTGATTGTTCGTTTGAAATATAAGGGAAATTTCCATAAGTTCGTTGTACCACTTCGTTCAAACATATCTCCTACCACACCCAAAAATCAATATATGTCATTACCTCCAAATTCAAAGACAAAACCACATCATTCTCATGGAATACATTATATTAAGATATTTCCAATTACAGATAAATATGTTCAATCATATTTAATAAGTGATCCGTTTGATTTAATGTTAAAGAACATAATTGATAATAATGAATCTGAAATTATTCAAGCTTGCCAGGATTATTTGTTTGAATGCGAAAATGGTAATAAACATTTTATGACACCTGATATAGATGGAATAATAAAAATGTTAGATATGTTAGACGAAAACAAAGACACCAACTAAGGTGTCTTTTTATATTGCGGTAAATTCACATCTACTCTTCCATCCAAGTTCAACACAAAATAAAAGACCTGCCTTTCGACAAGTCCTCTACTCTTCTAATTTGAGGTGATAAATACGAATATTGATTTAACAAAACTTATTCCTCAACCTGACCTACGAAACCTATTTGACGCTTCGGAGTTTCTATCTCAAGTTTTGTAACAACCATTAAAAGAAAATTTAACTGTTGTACATGCTGTATCAGTTCCAACGATTTGCCAGATGTGTCCTCTCCGTGGAAACAGACCAAATTGTAGCCAATGTAACCGATTTCTTCAAAAATATACAGAAAGGGCGTGATATTATAAAAAACATATTTACATTCATTATTGGTATTTTATCAGTAACATGCTTACTTCGTCAGCAATTTTATGGTACTTAATGGTTCAAACATCATGTAAAATGACAGTTATCGGAATCGTGCTGTTCTTAGTTGGAAGTGTACTTATGAAACACTATATTAAAAACATCTAAAAAGATATGCCTGAAAACTTTGCAATAAAATATAGCACAACAGAACTATCTTAGGATATTATGTTGGGATTACTATTTTGCGTGTATTGGGGATAGCATAAAAGTTAAAAAGTCTTTCCAATGTTCTATTATCAAAACAAGTAAGGCAAACCCAAACATAAATAAAATTAGTACGAGGTAAATAAATATGACAAATTTAAATATTAAAATTAAAATAAACGAATTAGAGGAATTAAAAACACACCTCCTCAGTATTAGTATATAGGAATATTTTACTATTATGTACAAAGGTTGAACAGATTAAACATATGTTTTTGTGAAAAGCACACAAATCACATCACCAAGTATAATCGCAATTACCACACTTGAAAGTCTTATTAATCTTCTTACTAAAGATGCCAAACGCAGCAATTGATGCACCATGTTCTACTCCACCCATCTTACGGATGTTTGTTGAACCACAAGTAGGACATTTAGGGATATTTTGTTCTTTAGGAGAAGAAATAGTTGTAATAGGTTCTTCGTTATGAAAACTTGTATAATCTATATATTTTTGTATTTTCTGATTTTCTAATTGCAATAAATACGAAGATATTTTATCAAAGTTGCAATTAGGACATTTTCTTACTGTGTCCGATATCTCCTCTCCACATTGAGGACAGTTTATTTTACCCATGTAATTACCTCTAAATTTTATATAACTAATTTATTCTATTTTATATTCTATCATTAAAATTAAAGGATATCAAGAGTTCAAACATCTTGAAATTAATAAAAGTATGATATTCAAAACAAAGACAGATGATTTTGGTAGATTAAAAACGGGATTAAATTATGGTATAAAAGGTGCTGTTACAGGTATATTTAATGGTGATTTCTTTAAAGATTTCTTTAAACGTCAGAATTTATTATCTGATTCAGATATTGCCGCAATTAAGGCATATAATACAGAAATAGATAGATGGCGTTACTTCGCAGACAGCGTTTTATAGAACGATGGATAACACTTCTAAAGAGGCACAAAATGTTGTTGCAGACGCAAATGGAAATAAAGTGGCTCTTGACGGATTAACAAAATCTTCTAAAGCCGCTGAATTAGGCATGAAAGCACTTGCAATGGCTGGTAATATGCTTTTAATGTGGGGAGTTGGCGAAGTTATTTCTTTGGTCGCTACTGCAATAGATAATTATATTCATCGTGTAGATAATGCAAAGGAGGCACTAGACTCATTTAATTCTTCTGTAAAAGAGCAACAAAAATCATTTAAATCTCAAAGTGATTGGATTGATGAAAATGGCGATAAATATTCAAAACTTGCAGAAGGTGTAGATGAATACGGTCACAATATCTCTCTTACAAAAGATGAATTTTCAGAATATAACAAAATCACCTCTGAAATAGCTGATATGTTCCCTAATATGGTTCAAGGTTACAATGAACAGAATCAAGCTATCATTAAAAATAAAGGAAGTATTCAAGCTCTTACAAAAGCATACAAGGATAATCAAGATGCTTACTATGCTAAAATCCGATGCTTTGTTGGATCAAATTCGTGATAAATTTGCTAAAACAAGATCCAAAGATGGGGAGTTTGTAGGTACTGAATATAATATTGACTTTTCAAAAATAACGCCAAACTTTCAACAAGCAATTCGTGATGCCTATACAACGATAAATCAAACTATTGATACGGAATCAGAAAAGGTTCGTCCTATTTTGGAAGCATATTTACAAGGTCAATCTTCTGGATATAGCAAGTTATACAAAATGTTGATAGTTCATTTTTTGAAAAATTTGAAACCGATGTAGATATGGAACTTTGGATTAAAACTAATGTAATCGATCCATTAAAAAAGAATATTGACGATTCTGATCTCGCAATTCGTATTCAAACTTTGTTTTCTATAAATGAAAAAGATTACAAAAGTTATCAGGCATATATAAATGCGGTATTAGATATAATTAATGCATTAGCAAATTTGACTGATAAAAGTGGAAAGAAGATTTATACAAAAGAACAAATCGAAAACTTCAAAACACAGTTTGGTGTGGGAGATACCGATTTGGAAGGCAATATTTCTGGACAAAAAAAGATTGATACACTCAAGGATAAGTTTGAAAATATAAAATGTGCAGATAAGTTTATAAGTTCGTTAAAAGAGAAAAAAATTGATATACTGTATCAATTAGAACCCGACAAAGTTAAATCTGTCAAGAATATGAAAGATTTTATTGAGAAGGAATTAAATCCAAAAGCAAAACAAGAAAAAGTTTCATTCCTTGGTGCTTTCGACTCTGCTTGGAGTTCATTAAAGAAAACAGATAAAAACTCTTTGAAAAAAGATGCACTCGCTGGCACTCTTACAAAAAGTGCTTTGTCAGAATTTACAGAATTAAGTGCTTTAGCTAAGAAGTTTTCTCTCGAAAAAGTTCGTCAAGAAATTCTCAGTACAACTTCTCTCGATGATAGAATAGGTCAGTTTATTGATGATATTGGCAATCTCACATCTGCTTTTTCCGAAATGCAGAAAAATGGTGTTGTGTCAACGAAGACATTGCAAGGACTCCCTGAAGGAATTCGTAGACTTGAAGGTTATACAAATTTTAGAAATACGGTTTCAGATTCTAATGTTTCTAAGAGTGATAAAAAGGCATCATTTGAAAATATTATCGATGAATATATTGAAAAGCAACAAAGTATTAGAGGGGTTACAGCAGAAACACACAATTATATAATTAATGCTCTAAAAGATGTTGGTGTTACAAATGCAGAAGATTTAAAAAGCTAAAAAATTCAAGTGACAAAGTGATATTTATAAGTGATATTACAGCAAATATAAAATGCCACCAAACACATTACAATGTTAATAATACCCAAAGTTTTGATGTGCTTAGTGGCGTTTTATTGTGCTTTATGCACTAATATATAATGAAATTTAGAACTTATTTGTAGTTTACAATCTTTCCAAAATCAGCCTTAAGACTTGCTCCGCCTACAAGACCACCGTCAATGTCAGGTTTTGCAAGTAATTCTGCTGCATTTCCTGCATTCATAGATCCGCCATACTGGATACGTACAGCTTCTGCTGTTGCTTCATCATACATTTCTGCAACGCAGTCACGGATTCCTTTACATACTTCCTGTGCCTGATCAGATGTAGCTGTCTTTCCTGTTCCGATTGCCCAGATTGGCTCATATGCGATAACCATACTCTTTACCTGATCTGCTGTGATTCCTGCAAGGTCAGATTTAATCTGGAGACGAATCCAATCCATTGTAACGCCCATCTCTCTCTGCTCAAGTGACTCACCGCAGCAAAGGATTGGTGTAAGACCTGCCTCGAATGCTTTCTTAACTTTCTTGTTAAGTAAGCAATCGCACTCTTTGAAGTAATCACGACGCTCTGAATGTCCGATGATAACATATTTAACACCTGCATCTACGAGCATTGCAGCAGAAATCTCACCTGTGTAAGCTCCGCTCTCCTCAAAGTACATATTTTCAGCACCTACTTCTACATTTGTTCCCTTTGTAGCTTCTACTACAGGCACAATGTCGATTGCAGGTACGCAATATACAACATCAACTTCATCATTCTTTACTAAATCTTTTAATTCATTTACTAATGCAACTGCCTCACTAGGAGTTTTGTTCATTTTCCAGTTACCGGCAATAATTTTCTTTCTAGCCATTTTTATCCTCATTTCTGCACACATCTTTGGTGCTCGGTTTCTTATTTATCGTCTGCTGCTACTACACCAGGAAGATCTTTACCCTCTAAGAATTCAAGAGAAGCTCCGCCACCTGTAGAGATATGTGTCATCTTGTCACCGAATCCTAACTGATTGCAAGCTGCTGCTGAATCACCACCACCGATGATTGTTGTAGCATCTTTAAGTTCAGCCATAGCTTCTGCTACTGCGATTGTTCCTTTTGCAAAGTTCGGCATCTCGAAACATCCCATAGGTCCGTTCCATACTACTGTCTTTGCACCTTTAACTGCATTTGCGAAAAGCTCTGCTGTCTTAGGTCCGATATCAAGTCCTTCCATATCAGCAGGAATTTCTCCACGACCTACTACCTTGAAGTTTGCATCATTTGAGAAATCATCAGCTACTGTTGTGTCGATAGGGATGAGAAGTTTAACACCTTTCTCCTCAGCCTTTTTCTCCATCTTAAGTGCATAGTCTTTGTAATCTTCCTCAAGAAGTGATTTACCAACTTCCTCACCGTGAGCTGCCATAAATGTGTATGCCATACCACCACCGATAATAAGTGTATCTACCTTATCAAGAAGGTTTTCGATAACAGAAATCTTTGAAGAAACCTTAGCTCCACCAAGAATTGCTACAAATGGTCTTTCAGGATTGTTTACTGCATTTCCGAGGAAATCAATTTCTTTCTGCATAAGGTAACCAACTACACAGTCACCCTTAACAAACTTTGTAACACCAACATTTGAGCAGTGAGCTCTGTGAGCTGTACCAAATGCGTCATTTACAAATACATCACAAAGTGAAGCAAGCTCTTTTGAGAATTCCTCTCCGTTCTTTGTCTCTTCTGCTCTGTAACGAGTGTTCTCAAGAAGGATAACATCTCCGTCATTCATAGCTGCAACTGCTGCCTTTGCGTTGTCTCCAACTACATTAGCATCTGCCGCAAATTTAACTTCCTGTCCGAGAAGCTCAGTAAGTCTCTTTGCTACTGGTGCAAGTGAAAGCTCAGGCTTTGGCTCTCCCTTTGGCTTACCAAGATGTGAACAAAGAATAATCTTTCCACCGTCAGCGATAAGCTTTTTAATCGTAGGAAGTGCAGCTACAAGACGGTTCTCATCTGTAATCTTTCCATCCTGTAATGGTACATTGAAATCACATCTAACTAAAACTTTTTTTCCTTTTACGTTGATATCATCAACAGATTTTTTATTTAACATAAAAAACTCCTCTCACATTTATTATTATAGGTAACCATAAAACTTATCATATACTTATTGCTTCATGGCACAATCCAACCATATATAATGATTATCTTGCAAATACCTATTCTTTAATTATTATCTTTATCTTCTTTATTTTAATTATTGCAACATAGGCAATTATCTTATAATAAAGAAAAACGAGCCCGGTCCTCTAAAAGACCGGACCCGTATATGGATCATATCCGTACTTGATTGTTTAAAACAACCAGTCACATTAGCTGACTAGCAGTTCTCTGAGAAGTACTTGATTGTTCTTACCATCTGAGATGTGTAAGAGTTCTCATTGTCATACCAAGAAACTACCTGAACCTCATAAAGGTCATCAGCTACTTTGTTTACCATTGTCTGAGTTGCATCGAAGAGTGAACCAAATCTCATTCCTACGATATCAGAAGAAACGATCTCTTCATCATTGTAACCAAATGACTCGTTAGCTGCTGCTTTCATAGCTGCGTTGATTCCGTCAACTGTTACATCTTTTCCTCTTACAACTGCTGTAAGGATTGTTGTAGAACCTGTTGGTGTAGGAACACGCTGAGCAGATCCGATAAGTTTTCCGTTAAGCTCTGGGATAACAAGTCCGATAGCTTTTGCAGCACCTGTGCTGTTAGGAACGATGTTTACTGCTGCTGCACGAGATCTTCTGAGGTCACCCTTTCTCTGAGGACCATCAAGTGTCATCTGATCACCTGTGTAAGCATGGATTGTAACCATGATACCAGACTCGATAGGAGCAAACTTGTTAAGTGCGTCAGCCATTGGAGCTAAACAGTTTGTTGTACAAGATGCTGCTGAGATGATCTGATCACCTTTCTTTAATGTCTCATGGTTTGTATTGTAAACGATTGTAGGAAGATCGTTACCAGCTGGAGCTGAGATAACAACTTTCTTTGCGCCTGCATTGATATGAGCCTGAGCCTTTTCTTTAGATGTGTAGAAACCTGAGCACTCAAGAACTACATCTACATCAAGGTCGCCCCATGGACAATTGTTTGCATCTGGGAAAGCGTAGATTTTGATTTCTTTTCCATCAACTGTGATAGAATCTTCACCTGCTGAAACTGTATCAGCTTTCTCATATTTACCCTGTGATGAATCATACTTTAAGAGATGAGCAAGCATTTTAGGGCTTGTCAAATCGTTGATAGCTACTACTTCATAACCTTCAGCACCAAACATCTGTCTGAATGCAAGACGTCCGATACGTCCAAAACCATTGATTGCAACTTTAACTGCCATGTTAAAATTCCTCCTAAATATAAATTTTATAATTTGTCCGACAGGAAAACCTGTCCGACAATTAATCATTTGAATGCAGGCTTTCGCTAAAAATCAATATCTTTTACGATATTTTCTCTTCTGCACAAACCTACCTATAAACTATTGTAACCAATTACCCAAAAAATTTCAAGATTATTTTTTAAATATCTTATATTTTATCTCTCAGGTTCTTTCCACAAAATGATATTTCCACTCTCAAGTGACTCTTTTACCATGATTATCCTCTGGTTTGATGAACCCCTGAACACAAGATTTAAATCCTTAAGTTCAAGTTTAAACTCACCATCAACCAAAACATCTATATATGACATAAACTTTTTTGTCACTTCGCAGTTTTCAAGCATATTTTCTTTTATGTCATTTTCAAAATCATATCCCGTATAACACCATATGGACTTGTCAGGATATTCTTTTTTTACTTTTTCAAGCAGAGGGATAAGTGCTTCCTGATTGACTTTTTCCATTGGGTCACCTCCAAGAAGCGTAAGCCCCTTTATATAATCAGGCTTAAGATATTGTATTATCTCGTCCTCGGCTTTCTCATCAAAAAGCTTTCCATAGCCAAAATCCCATGTTTCCGGATTAAAGCACTCCTTACAGTGATGTGTGCAGCCGCTCACAAACAAGGATACCCTCACTCCCGGTCCGTTTGCAACATCTATCCTTTTTATATCCGCATAATTCATTACCGTCATCCATCCCTTTCTTTTTAAGGATATTTGTAATCTGCTTCGCTACTTACTCATATAAAATTTGTGCTACGCACAATCAGGTGCCATGTTCACCACCGGCACCTGATTAAAGAGGCCCATCAACCAAAAGTAATAGGCAGCTCTTGAATTTTACAGATGAAGTACTCTTGAATTTATCTCTTTAGTCTTTCCGACATTCCAGAAATTCTCTCCAAGATAACCACAGGTTCTTCTGATAACCGTCATCTTGTTCTTGTCCTTATTATGACACTGTGGGCACTCCCATTCAAGGTCATCATTTATGATTATCTCTCCGTCATATCCACACACATGACAGTAGTCTGATTTCGTGTTAAACTCAGCATACTGTATATTTTCGTATATGAATTTAACAACATCCTCAAGTGCTTCAAGATTATTTCTGAGATTTGGTATCTCAACATATGAGATAGCACCGCCTGATGAGATTTTCTGGAACTGGCTCTCAAATCTAAACTTCTCAAATGCATCTATCTTTTCACGCACATCCACATGATATGAATTTGTGTAATATCCCTTATCCGTCACATCTTTTATAACACCGAACTTCTTTTTGTCTATCTCCGCAAATCTGTAGCAAAGACTCTCTGCAGGTGTTCCGTAAAGACCAAATCCTATACCTGTTTCAAGTTTCCATGTATCACACGCAAGTCTCAATCTTTTCATGAGTCTGAGTGCAAAGTTTGTTCCCTTTGGATTTGTATGGCTTACTCCGGTCATAAGCTTTGTTGTTTCATACACACCTATATATCCGAGTGATATAGTTGAATACCCGTCATGTAAAAGTTTGTCTATAGGCTCATCCTTTCCAAGTCTTGCTATTGCCCCATACTGCCAGTGGATAGGACTTACGCTTGATAATGTTCCCTCAAGTGCATGATGTCTTGCCATAAGTGCATCAAAACATAAGGCAAGTCTTTCTTCAAGCAATGTCCAGAATTTTTCCTCATCGCCCTGGGCTATTATTGCTATCTGCGGGAGATTTATGCTGACAACTCCCTGATTAAATCGTCCCTCAAACTTATATTCTCCGTTTTCATCTTTCCACGGTGTGAGAAAACTTCTGCATCCCATACATGAAAATACATTACCTTCATAATTTTCACGCATTTTCTTAGCTGAAATATAATCAGGATACATTCTCTTTGCCGAACATTTAACTGCAAGTCTTGTAAGATAATCGTACTTACCTCCTTTAAGGCAATTATGTTCGTCAAGTACATATATAAGTTTAGGAAATGCCGGTGTAACATACACACCCTTTTCATTTTTGATACCCTCTATTCTCTGATTAAGTATTTCTTCTATTATCATGGCATTTTCCTCTATGTAAGGATCATCCTTATCAAGATTAAGGAAAAGTGTCACAAAAGGTGACTGTCCGTTTGTAGTCATCAGTGTATTTATCTGGTACTGGATAGTCTGCACACCCGACTTTAATTCATCCATAAGCCTGTCATTTACAAACTCCTCAAGTACATCCTCTGTAATAGTATCTCCATATTTTTGTCTATAATGAGCTTCATACTTATCATGACTCTTTCTGAGATATTTTCCGAGGTGTCTTATATCAACTGACTGCCCGCCGTACTGACTGCTTGCAACCGCCGAGATTATCTGTGTCATGACCGTACACGCAACCTGAAAACTCTTTGGTGTTTCAATAAGTTTGCCGTTCATAACCGTACCATTTTCAAGCATATCGCCTATATTTATAAGGCAGCAGTTAAATATGCTCTGAAGAAAATAATCCATATCATGAAAATGAAGTATTCCTTCTTCATGTGCTTTTACTATCTTCTCTGGAAGAAGTACTCTCTTTGTAAGATCTTTCGACACCTCACCGGCTATAAGATCTCTCTGTGTCGATGCTATATATGCATTTTTATTTGAGTTTTCTTCCATTACATCCTTGTTGCTGTTTTTTATAAGGCTCATGATGGAATCATCAGTAGTGTTTGCCCTGCGGACCATCTCTCTTGTATATCTATAGATTATATACTTCTTTGCAAGTTCAAATTTTCCCTCACTCATGAGCTTTTGCTCTATCATATCCTGAATATCCTCAACCATCATGTTGTCAACATGCTTGTTCTCTATTCCGGCAACAATAGAGTCTATTTTCTCCTCATTTACCTGCTCGTTTTTATCAACTTCCGCATTGGCTTTCTGGATCGCAACAATTATCTTATTGCGGTCATAATCAACGACTCTGCCATCCCTCTTAATTACCTTCATCATCATATTTCCTCCAATCTATGCAGTCATGTATAGTCAAATAACTACATGACTCTATGTTCTTTTCCTGACCTGCATTTATATATGTATTCCACATATACAACATGACTCTCTCAAAGAACGCAAGACTTATTATAGCACCTGGGCGAAAAAATGTCCACAATATATTGTGTTTATTTTGCAATAAATCACAAAATATTGTGGACACCCTTTATTTACTATATCTTACTGCTGTAGTATGCCAATGCGGTCAGATTGATTTATGCCCCGGTGTGGTATCAGCAATACGCTGTGTGTCTTTTGACAATCCCATTATTCCTCTTATCTCATCAACAGGAATTTTGGTATATTCTGACAATTCCTCTTTTGTCGGAACCCTTCCCATCTCCTCAGTCATATACTTTGCCGCTTCATTGAGCAGATTTGTGCGTGCGAGAACTGCTGATTCCCAATCTTTATCCGAAGTCACCGTGTCTAACAAAGATTCTATCGCATTTGTAACTTCCATATATATAGCACCATCTATACTGTCGAAATTTGGAACATTATTACTATCAACAAAATTCTTTTTATTTTCTTCTATCACGGATATTGCTTCAAGTAATCCTACATTTCCCTCAGCAATAAGTTCATCCATCCCTGTTATCCCTTTTTTGACATTCTCCCTGTCTGCATAATTGCGTGCGATTTTTACTACCTGTGCAAGTCTGTTCTCCACAAATCTATTTCTGGCATTTTTATCACCATCCATAAATTTCTGAATCAGATTTCTCTCTTCAGCGTCATCATAATAGTCAAGTTTTCCTATTTCATCCATATAAAGTTTGTTGTTATATTCTGCTCTTTTTTTTGACAACTCCTTTGGAGAAGTATTGTTTTCTTTTTTATCTTTATGCTTTTCAGATTCGGTTTTCTCATCCAAAAGCTCTTTATCTTCATTTTTATCACTTTCATTACTTTGCAAATCAACTGCTTTTGGCACAAATCTGTATCCCTCAACCTCTATTCCTGCAAGGGAAAGATAGTAATAAACCTGTTCCATTTTATCATCAGACAGTTCTAAATCACTTAAATATTTTTTCACTTCATCTTTTGCAAGCTTATTATCCTGCGAAGCTGCAATACTTTTGACTGCCTCTAATTCTTCTAAAAATTTTCCCTGTTCTGACATATATCTCTCCTACTTTCATACATAATAAATTTTGCAATAAACATCTTTCATGGATGCAGCTTTCTTATTTTAATACTATACTCATTATTATGCAAGAAAAATGGACTGCCATATGAATATATAATCCTACTGACAATCCATTTCCAAAATACACTTTGTAATATTATCATTACAAAAGCTTAAGTACCTATAATCTTAATTCATAAAATCTTCTTAAAAATCACTCTTAATTATTTCTTAAATGTGAGCTTGAAGCTTACTTTAAGACTCTTCTTAAATTTTAATTTATTAGGATCTACAGGATAATTTGCCTTTTTAGCACCTGTGCCACCTTTACCATATACATTGAAGATCTCAAGACGGAACTTATTGTTCTTCTGGTCTTTCTCAAGATATCCCTGTTTAAGCTTGTTAGCCTTTACTTTTATAGCTTTGCCGTCAACATAAATCTTTACCTTTGAAATTTTAATCTGGCTTGGCTTATATGTTTTCATCGCATTTTCAATATCTACACAAAATACACTTGCTTTAGATGTTTTCTCTTTTGCTCCTGTTTTAAGCTTACTCTTTGTAAGAGTCATTGAAACATTCTGTGTTCCTTTTTTAGCTTTAATAGTCTTTGGTGAGTCATACTCTCCCTTAGCAGTATTCATGTTTGCAGTTACTTTCCACTTGTCATCTGCAAACATAACATATGTCTTAAATTTCTTTGCAGCACTGGCTTTCTGAGTCATTCCTGCTGTTCCTGCTACTACCATTGAGAGTGCTAATGCAACCGACACTCCTTTTTTAGTTAATTTTGAAAGTCTCATATTCTTTTCCTCCACTTTAACGCTTTATTTTTATATAGAATATCTTACTCAATATACACTACAATTTTAAATGCCATTGTCAAGTTCGTGTACAAGCAGTAACTATTTAATCTTTACTGTATATGTCACCTTTATGGTTTTCTTTGGCATAGTGTACTTAAATTTGGCAACACGGCTGTTCCACATATTGATAATCTGAAGCTGTACAAATCCGTCTGTCTGACCAGGATCAGGTGTTAAAACTCCTTTTTTGATAGTCTTAACTTTTTTTCCGTCAAAGAAAACTTTTACATTTGTAACAGTAACTTTTTTCTTGTCTTTTCCTTTAATATTTGTATCTACATAGAGTGTATTGAATGTCTTGTCTTTTGCGATACATTTATTAAGTCCTGTAAGCTGAACAGTGTATGTCTTTTTACCTTTTTTCATTGTAGTGTCTTTAAACTTTACACTGTTTTTTGACAATTTGTTTGTCGTGTTCTGAAGTTTGTTTGAAAACTTTGCATCGTCATGCTGATTTCTGAATGTAAACTTCGCTGTCTGCAGACAAAGATAAGCTTTATAACTTGCTGCATCGGCTTTCTTTGTGCTTGGTGTTGCTACAACTGAGCTTGCAGTAACGGCTACTGCGACGGCTACTGCCAATACTTTTTTTGCAAATTTACTGAAATACATAAAATTTCCTCCCTTATCATATCATGATCTAGTGTAATATTTTACAATGTGATTATTATTCATTCACATCTTGTTCACAATTCATATTGTATTTTAATCTTTAAAAAGATAATACACAACAAAAACGAAACCTTTTACCCCAAAAATGAGACATTTAACATACCTGCCTTATTTCGGCTTATTTTGCCATTTTTATGTCGTATTTCTGCCTTATCTTGCAAGTATTTTTGTAATCTTAGCTATATACATAGTATGGTAGTCCTTATCTTTATACCATGTTTCGTCAATAGTTTCGTCAAGAAAATCTTTCGGTTCTATATCAGTCTTTGACATTACCTCACAGATAAATACCATATTTGCTTCGTCAATATAAGGTACTCCATCACAATAATCAACTTTTACTTTTGCCGCTTTCATCTTATCCTCGTCTCTTCCTGAAACCGTACCAAGATATTTCATATCCCTGCGGTATTCTTCTCCCGGAAAACTAAGTGAAAACTTACCCTTTTTATCAATAAACTCTTTTGTGAATCTGCTCTGTCTTATAAACACAAAGACAGAATCCTTTCCCCACATCTCTCCTACTGCTCCCCATGAAGCAGTCATCGAATTTGCTTTTTCTTCATCACCTGCCGTAACAAGCATCCAGTCCTTTCCTATTTTTTTAAACGGATTCATATCCATGTAATCAACTGAAACTTCCTGAAAACTATGCATTTTTTATTCCTCCTAAAAATCTTTTTATATATTTTAGCATAAAATCGACTAAAAAAATGATTTTTTTATTATTTTATGCATTTTTTTCAAATAGATAATAGTTGTTTTGCCCGCCGCATAATGCTATACTATGAATTACTACTATTTTATTGCTTATTGGAGGCTGATACGGATATGAAAGTTGAGATGCACACACACACAAGCGAAACAAGTCCCTGTGCACATATTTGTGCACAGGATGTAATAAAAATGTATAAAGAAGCAGGATATGATACCGTTGTTATAACCGACCACTACAGCAAATGGGTATTTGAAAAAAACGGTGCAAAAACTCCTGACGAAGTCACCTCACATTTTTTAAAAGGATACAAAACAGCTCTTGGCTGTGCAGAAACATATGATATAAATGTATTGCTCGGCTGTGAGGTAACACTCACGGAAAGTCCAAATGACTATCTTTTATATGGTGTAAACGAAGAATTTTTCCATAAACATCCTTTTTTATATAATCTTTCTCTCGAAGAATTATCTGAAATATGTCACAATGAAAATATACTTATCGTTCAGGCTCATCCAAATAGAGCCTACTGCGAACCGGTAAATCCTGCACTTCTTGACGGTGCCGAAGTTTTCAACGGCAATCCACGCCACGACAGCAACAATGATAAAACTTATGCCTGGGCATATGAACATGACCTTATCATGACATCAGGAAGTGATTTTCACGAAAAAGAAGACCTCGCTCTCGGAGGTATAATCACAGAGTACGATATAAAGACTGAAAATGATCTTATACAGACCCTTTTGTCAGGAGATTACAGTCTTATAACGCCTGTTGAATAAAATTATATAACACGATTATAACTTAAAGGAACAGCTTTTATGAAAAATAAAAAAATAATTGATATTTCGGATAACAGAACTTTACTCTCAAAGTTTAGTTATTTATATACAAAAATTAACAGACTTATGAATCACTTTAAGAAAGCTGCTTTATCTGCATTTGCAGGGCAGGCGGCTTTCTTTATGATTCTTTCTTTTTTCCCTTTTTTCATGTTTTTACTGTCGCTTTTCCGGTACACTCCATTTACCAAAAGTATGCTCCTTAAAACAGCATCTGCACTCGTCCCTGAGTACTTTAGAAATTATCTTGGCAGTATAATAAATGAAATATATAATGTGCAGACTGGTGCCGTACTGTCAGCTACGATCATTGTTGCCATATGGCTAGGCTCAAAAGCATTCTTATCACTTATCCAGGGTCTTAATTCAGTCTATAACCTTGATGAGACAAGAAATTATATAATAATACGCATCTACTCCTTTTTTTATACGGTAGTCTTTGCAATTCTTATTGTTGTAATACTTACAGTTATCGTATTTGGAAATAAACTGTATTATTATATCAGACAGCATTTTCCATTTACTGAAAAGCCTCTTGCTTCTATTATAAATGTAAGAGCTGTCATAAGCTTTTTGGTCTTATTTTTGTTTTTCTGGTTGTTGTATGTAATACTTCCAAACCGCAAAGCAACATTTACGCACCAGCTTCCCGGAGCACTTGTGGCAAGTGCCGGCTGGCTTATCTTTTCATACATCTATTCTTTTTATGTAAACAACATCAATAATTACTCAAAATTTTATGGACCAATGACTACTATGGCTCTGCTGATGTTGTGGCTGTATGCCTGTATGTATATACTTTTTCTTGGAGGTATGTTAAATCATCTGCTCGAAAAAAAATACCGGCAAAAGCAAAAAAAGCTGACAAACAATTCAAAAATATAATTAAAATCATATCAAAAACATAAGGCAGACCGTAAAGTCTGCCTTATAATTTTTATGCAATATTTCAAATACTACTATCAATAACCTTTCAACGCTGTCACTTTAACTCCTGAAAAATAATGATTTAATATCTGTCTGTAGTTAAAGCCCTGCTTTGCCATGTTGCCGGCTCCACTCTGACTCATACCTGTTCCATGTCCGAAACCTCCTCCGGTTATCTTAAATCCGCCTGATACTGCATCTATGTAAAATGCTGCACTTGGAAGCATAAAATAACCTGCCATGTCTGTACCATATCTTCGCTTTATCGTCTCACTTACGGGAGCAAGCACTTTTCTTATGTTATACTGGTTACATACTTTATAAGTGTTTTTGTTTCCTCTTATTATAATCTCTGATGCCATCCCGCTTTTTTCACGCTTTGTTATCTCAATACTCTTTATCTTTCCCGTAACAAAACCTGACCTTGATTTGTATTTTCCATTTTTCAGCTTAGTGAGGACATTTGCATTATTTGACACATAACATGAACTCAAAGCTGAATCTATACGGCTTCTTAAGCTTTTTTCCTTAATCTTTACGGACCAGCGGTACCATTCTTCTTTACTGTCATATGTTGTGCAACTCTCATTATTTATAAAGTTTCTGAAAATCTGCTCATTTGACAGATTATATCCTTTTATTCCTGTTTTTCTTCTGGATCTTGCCGTAATCTGAAACCGGCTGTCAAGATATGATATTTTTGACGGTGTATTCCACACATCCTGACCGTCAGCCGTATAACCCCACGATGTTGAAAAATAGTAAGCAGTTACGACTTTCCCTGATTTTTTCATAACTCTCTCAAATGTCCCGTCAACAGCTTTTCTCGACCTTTTGTCCTCAGGAATGTTGTTATATACCTGACAGGCAACACTATCATCAACATCTGCACCATACTCAGCATATTTTCCGGATTTTATCTGATTGTATGCATAACTTCTTGCACATACCGCCTGTGTTTTAAGTGCCTCCATAGGATTTGAGGTTGACATCTCACTTGGAAGTACCGCATAAAGATACTGCTCTATAGGAAGTGTATTTGTAAGCAGAAGTCCTTTTGATTTATATTTTATTGTCATAGTTCCACGATACTCAGGGTGTATATTCTGCCTTTTTATATTAAGCACTTTTATCTTTGCACCATTGTAAGAACCTACAACTATCTTTTTCCCTTTTAATTTTTTGTCACTTGCATTAAATACTGCCTTTTTTCCAGCCGCATAACTCTTTGTCTTATTATTTACCTTTACATAAAAACTGCTTGAAGATGTAAGCTTTATCTTTTTGTGAAACATATCAGAAAAATTACTATTTGTAATAAGCACCCTTATAGATTTACTGCTTTCAGGATGTGCAGCTATGTGTTCCACCCTCCTTTTCTTATGTTTTTTTCTTTTATTTTTAGCAGTATTATTTTTTTTAACATTTTTTGTGTTCTTTGTTTTTGAACTTTTATTATCGTTACTATCAGCTTTGCTGCCATCTTTTTCAGACGTGTGCTCTTCCGATCTGAGGGATATTTTCACGGTTTATTGTATTTTGTGTCTGTGTTTTTACACTCTTCTTTTTACCGCCAAAATATCCCTCAATATAAGCCTGTAACACTATACATATAAAAACCATGATGCTTATCACAGCTATTATGATAAGCACCTGCTTTTTATTATTTAATTTTCCTTTATTGTTCTTTTTCATCTTTTCCATTCCCGCCTTATTAATTCTAAAAACTATAATCACCGGTACACCTGACATTCATTGTCAGATATACCGATAAAAAATGACTATTTTGCTGATGTTGCCGTCGGTGCTGCAGTTGCCTCAGCCTTTAATTCCTTTTTGGTAATTTCAAAATCAGATGTAAAAGCAGACTCTACCATGTACACTTTCTTTGTATCATTGTCAATGTAAGCGTATCGTCCTTCACCTGCAACTGACTCATCTCCTGCCGTCAATGTCTTTTTATTGCCGTCTTTATCTGTAATATCGACCTGTAAAGCTGGTTCTTTAAGTCCGTACTGTGACAAATCGGTGCAATTTGATGTGACTTCGCTTGTAGCAGACATCTTTTTTACATCACTTACAAGAGTCTCCACCTTGCTCTGATCAAGGCTGTATTTGGTATCATCCTTTAACACCCACTTATTTTTGTTTTTCACAAATGTCAGCTCCGCCATGCTGTTCTTGAAATGAAGCTCTGCAATATCTGATTCTTTTATTGAATACAGCTCTATATTATTCTCTGCTTCTTCCTTTTTTTCACTATTGTCCTTATGCTTTGTTGCCACAAAAAATACAATTATCAATGCTATTAGGAGAACACATAATCCAATTATTGTCAATAGCTGTCTGTTTTTCTTTGACACTTTTCCGCCCATGTTGTTCCTCCTTTACTTTCTTCTTCTGCTAAACCATATTGCAAAACCTGTTATAAGAAGTCCGACAGGTATGATAATGATTATTACTGTCGCCCAGAAAAACTGCGTTCCCTGTGTAAGTGAAACATATGTGTAAGAAAGACTCTTTGCATTTATTGAAGTTTCCTCAACATCTGAATTTGATAATGACTTGACCGCATTAGTAAACAATGAGCCATTGTCAAGCTGGTTTGTTGAGATTACATCATCTGAGAATGCATATGCTGATGCATAAACAACAAGTTTTGCACTCTTATTATCATCAATCTTGTCTGTTACTGAAACACCCATGGCAAATGGTCCGTCAATATCACCTTTTTCCTTTGCTGCCTTTCCTGATGAAGTATCTAGTTTGAGATATGAACCTTTTGATGTAGTCATAAACTCTGATATTGTAAGTGACTTTCTTGCCCCCTTAAGTTTTGAGATTCCTACAGGAGACGGCATTACAACTACCCCTGATACACCTGAAGCTATCTCATTTGAAGAATCCAGTGTCGGAATAACTGAATTTACATAGTTATAATAATTTCCCTGTGTTTCGCATACCGAACCTATCTGCTCATTGAGCCCGTAATACTTGAGCAATGCCCTTAAGTTTGGTGTATCCTTTGTTCCATACTGAAGATTTATAACGGCATTTCCACCTTTCTTCATGTAGGCAAGAATCTTATTTTTTTCTTCTTTGCTTATATCTTTTGTTGCTCCGTTTATAAGAAGTATATCACAGTCTGAAGGGACTTTATCCTCTGAATAAAGAGTAAGTTCATCAGTATCTATATTCATCTTACTAAACGAAGTTGACATAGTTGTTCCAACTTCCTGTTCATCATGTCCCTTAAGAATATACATCTTTGTCTTTTTCTCTGCAAGCACTTTCTGTATTGCAGATGTTATCTTTCCTTCAACATCAAGATAGTATTCTCCACTGCTTTGAGTGTATGATGAATAATCTGTATTTGAATAATACATATCCGTATTCTGCACATACGATGAATTTTTTGTTGAGTCATTTACAACGATAACATCATTCTGTGCAACTGAGCCGGCTTCACTCTCTGACAGGTATTTACTTGCAAATCCCGGATTTACAACAGGGTCTATCTTTTTAAGTTTAACCTTTGATGATGCCTTAGGATACTGGTCGAGCACTTTTTCAATATACTCTGTCTCCTTGCCGTCCGTTACAAGATAATACAAAGTAACACTGTTCTTTGCCGATTTCAATGCTTTCTTTGTATCTTTAGATAATGTAAATAAACTGTTTGAACTAAGGTCGCTCGACAGATCAAGCTTTCCAAACACAAGATTTACAACAACTACTATTGCTATTACAAGAATAGTTATAAAAGAACTGTAAGCTCCCGATTTAAATTTTTTGTTAGTAAATGATTTTTTAATTCCTCCGGAGCTATTTTTCATTTTTGCTGTTCTTAATTCTCTACTCATTTTTGCTGCTCCTTTCTAATTAAAACGCTTTTTCTTTATCATCTGGATAGTTAAAAATACAAATAAAAATGCTATTGAAACATAATATACTATCGCATCATAATTTAAAATTCCAAGACTGAAATCATCAAATCGTGTAGACAAGGCAAGCGTATTTAATATGTTTGTAAGCAGGCTTTCATATAATGAAGATTTTACTGCGTAGATTATCCATATTGCTGCCTCTCCGATAACCGCCATCATAACAAGAACAGTTACATTATTCATCATATGATAAAAAACAAGACATATGACAAGCCAGAGTACAGCTATCATGACACACTGTGATATTGCCTCGGTTGGAAGCATCCCGGTGATATTGCTTAAAAGAAATGTAAGAAGAAGTGTGATAAAACTTACAACTGATGCAATAACCTGACTCTCCGTGAGCGATGAGATAAAAAGACCTATTGCTATCGTTGCCGCTCCTAAAAGATAAAATCCTATGATACTGCTGTATGCAGGTGCAAGTCTTACATCAGTTCCATACATATGAATGATAAGCGGATATATACATATCGGAATAAATGCACATGAAAACAGTGTCAGAACCGCAAAATATTTGCCAACGATTATCTTTGTAAGCGATACCGGTGCCGTATAGAGAAGCTGATCCGTTTTCTGCCTGTTTTCCTCAGCAACTATTCGCATAGTAAGTATAGGCACAAGCAAAACATACATAAATGATATACCACCGAGCGTAACCTCAAAATTTCCAAGTCCGCTTGAAAGATTGTATGCCCATGTATATATTCCTATGATAACGAGGAAAAATGCAAGAAACACAAAACCTATCATTGAATTAAAATATTGTCTTAACTCTTTCTTATATATTGCAAGCATTATTTTTCTCCTCCTTCCATATCTGAAGAATGTTTTTCAGTTTCAGACACATCAAGTTCTCCGCTAATGTCAGCATTTTTTTCTGAATTTTGATTCTCATTTTCGTTCTGCAGTTCACCTTCTGTTTCAGCTTTATCTTTCTTTTCACTCTTTAATTTTTTGAGTTTTCTGCCACCATACTGCTTTGAACCGCCTCTTGTAAGTGCAAGGAACGCATCCTCAAGTGATGTATCAAGTTTATTCATTTCAATGAGTGGGCACTCCGCCTTTGCAAGTGCATAGAACAGATCCACTCTTATATCCTCGTCCTCTGCACAGTAAATAGTAAGACCTGTCGTATCCTCCTCTGTATCTTTGTCATTGTCATAAGATACATTCTTAATACCTGATATAGTCCTAAGTGCCTCTTTAAGTTTTGTTTTATCACCCTTTACAACAACATGAACACCATTTGTGTCAACCATTTTCTTTGTAATATTTTCCGGTGTATCTTTTGTTATCATCTTTCCTTCATTTATGATAATAATCTCGTCACAGACAGCACTAATCTCCTGCATGATATGCGAACTTAAAAGAACGGTATGATTTTTGCTCAGTTCCCTGATAAGTTCTCGCATCTCTATTATCTGACTCGGATCAAGACCTACCGTCGGCTCATCAAGAATAAGTATGTCAGGATTCCCCATCATTGCTCCCGCAAGTCCGACTCTCTGTTTATAACCTTTTGATAAATGTTTTATAAGTCTTTCAGAAACATCAAGTGTCTTTGTCTTTGACATTATCTTATGGACTTCTATATCCCTATCTTTTTTAGAAACTTTCTTAAGTTCTGCAACAAATGAAAGATACTCTCTCACTTTTAAATCAAGATAAAGTGGTGGTATCTCCGGAAGATAGCCTATATTTTTCTTTGCAAGTTCAGGTTCATCCATAATGTCTATACCATCGATAAGGACTTCTCCCTCCGTCGGTGCTATATAACCTGTTATCATATTCATTGTTGTTGATTTTCCTGCACCGTTAGGTCCGAGAAATCCGACAACTTTTCCTGTCTCAACAGTAAATGAAAGATCGTTTACCGCAGCATGATTTCCATACCTTTTAACGAGATTTTTTACTTCAATCACTGTATTTACCTCCTGTTATTTATATACAAAAGAGGATAACATAAGAATGTCAAGATTTTGTGAACAAAAAGGGCTGCCGCACTAAAATTTAGTGCCGCAGCCCTTTTTAATTACTTTTTATAATATTTTTAGCATTTTTCAGGTTCAGGATATTCTACTCCATCTGTATCTACCGTTACTTTGATTATCATCTGCGGCTCTAATGGTGCATCTGAATAGTCAGTTTCTGTTTCTGCTATAGAATTGACTGTGTCCATTCCGTCTGTTACTTTTCCAAATGCAGCATACTGTCCGTCAAGATGTGGTGCATCTTTATGCATAATAAAGAACTGTGAGCCTGCTGAGTCAGGCATCATTGAACGAGCCATTGAGAGAACTCCTGCTGTATGCTTAAGATCATTTTCTACACCGTTTATCGCAAATTCACCTTTAATGGAATATCCAGGTCCGCCTGTTCCTACTCCGTCAGGATCTCCACCCTGTATCATAAATCCTTTTATGACTCTGTGAAAGATAAGTCCATCATAAAAGCCTTTATTTATAAGTGATATAAAATTGTTTACAGTATTTGGTGCGATTTCAGGATAAAGCTCTGCTGTTATCGTTCCCGCTGTTGTCTCAAATGTTACTATTGGATTTTTTGCCATTTTATTTTTCCTTTCTTGCTGTTA